>Ga0214257_1000185_pt1 | contig 25811 bp, 28 predicted proteins | sample TroBogypolimnion_23_FD_153095 | JGI IMG/M metagenome (GOLD analysis project Ga0214257, IMG submission 153095) | Freshwater microbial communities from Trout Bog Lake, WI - 18AUG2009 hypolimnion | ecosystem: Environmental > Aquatic > Freshwater > Lake > Hypolimnion/Profundal zone | place: Trout...
TCGTTTGAAGCCGGGGTATCCGGCCACATTTGCCTTTTTCCAATCGCCGGCGCTCAGGCACGCAAACGTGAGCACGAATGGGTTGTTCAGCGGTCGCCGGAAGACTATGCTGATGTAAAATGTCACAATCGGGCCCGCGATGAACAGGCTGCTGTTGAGACGCGAGCGGAGCAGCAGTAGGCACAGTGTGGAGATGAATTCGCGAGCAAACAGGGAGGTGTGATAGATGACTGCATCCGGGACGAGCGGTGGAATTCTGTCCGATGGCTCGACTGGAGTCCATTTTTTCGGTATGGTCAGTTGACAGTCCGTTTTCTTTTTCATATGAGCATTCAGGGAATTATTTCCTTTAATACAAACTTTTCGGATATCAATCATGCGACCAGTACCCGCGATACTGCTTTAGCAGACTCTGCGGCGGGACTCTGCGCTTCAATTTTCTAGGCTGCACTTTGGGGGCGGATTCCACCGTCGCTATCTCTGCCTCGAACGTGTTATCCGTCGCGTCCCATTTCTCAAAGTCCACATCGGCCTCAATCATGACCGGATTCCACGGCGCCGCGAGGGCCAGCCTGGCGACCTGTGCGTCCGACAGCGGCGGGGACGGTCTGAGGGCAAACATGACGCCGTCCGACGGCTCTTTGGCATACAGGGTGCTCAGCTTCGCGAGACGCAGCGCGGACAGGCGGACGAGGGGCATCGGATGTTTATTCGAAAACGGCCGTCGAATAAGCTGCGACGCGGAGGGGCCTTTTTTCGCTCGAATTAGTGATGCTTTCGAATCAGTGAGCAATCAGAAACATGCCATCCGAGCAGGGACGCGGCGCCTGGCACAGGCAGCGAATGGTCTTGGCCTTCAGATGAGCCGCCTCCGACTTGGTGAACAGGTACTCTGGTCCGTAGTGTGCCGTGATGCTCTGAAACGGCGGGATCTGCACCGCGGCTCGGAGCACCAAGTGAATGCCGATCCATTCGAAGACGGCGTTGGGGTCCTTGCAGTTATGGTTCACAAACACGGCGTTGGAGTCCGGGTTCACATGCAGGCGCGGCTTGCCGTCGAGTTCGAAATCCAGCCTCGAAATGCGCTCCGGAAACTTCCCGTACGTGAAGACGTAGCTGCTCGTCTCGTCGCGAACGCTTCGCTGGCAGAGCGTCGCGTAGTACATCGCAAAGATGGTGCCAGCGGGAATGGCGCGGGGTCCGTTGATCAGTCCGCTGTCGAGAAATAAATCCGGTATGACCCTGATGTCAAAGCGAAACGCGTTGTCGATGGACGCGTTGACCAAGAAGCGCTCGGTATCGATGAAGCTGTCGATGTAGGCGCGAAGATCGGCGATTTTGTTTTTCGAAACCAATGAGGGCAGCTTTTGCTCATCCACAGCAGTGATACGCGCATCGTGATTTGGCAAGCAGCGGAACGGTCTCGCCATATGGTTGAACACAAGCCTCACGATCCACACAACGGCCGCATGCGAGTGGAACGGGTGATGGTAGATCGTGCTTAGCGCTTTGAGCACGCAGTGCCGCATCAACGGGGACGTTGCGAGTGCCACCAAAGTGCAGGTAAACAGCATCGCAGCTGTGACAAGAAGCGCTCCGAGCATCGCCATGACTGCAAGGAATGCGCAAAGCAGGAGCATCGTTTGTTGTTGATTGGGGCGATGGGGTTATATACATTTTAAATAAAAAATATGTCAAAACCAAAAAAAAATTTCATTCGCCTTCCGAACCAAAAATCAGCGATGCGCTATGCTGCGATCCGCTTGTCTTCTTGTAGGGGTGGCCTCCCTTGTGCTCCTTGTCTCTGAAAAACCGCCTCTCCACCTGCTGCCACAGAATCACCGCCAGCGCGCTCAGATCCTCCAGCTTTGACGTTTCCTTTTTCACCGGGTCTCTCAGGACCCTGTGCGACATTTGCGCTTCCCGTGGACCGCTTGTTTTATACTCATACAGTTGTTGACCAACACGCCTCCGCACGCGCAGCCCGCGATGAAAATCATCAGCAGCAGCAGCACCCACACGAGGTTGAACTCTATCCACTTTTGCGTCGCTGCCGTGATCGTCATTGGCGGGATGATCGATTGCATGACGTTTGGATTCTTGTCGAGGACGCCTTGAATCTCTGCCACCAGGCCATCGGGATCGTGCGTCCACATCTGCACCAAGTAGACGTTGTTCCACGTAAACTGCACGCTGGCCCCGGGGAAAAATCGCGTAATGTCGGATTCGTGTGCAGCGTAGACGGCAAACTGAACAATGTGCCCGTCGACTTCTGATGTGACGGCGCCCGCTCCCGCGGCGAAAAGGAGAAAGAAATACAGTGGAGTCATCTGCTCTGGACTGGCGATTTGGTTAAATACGCTGGAGTGTGTAGTTGACTCTCTGGAGCAATCAGTACATAAGTCTCTGCGCCCGCAGTCCCAAATGCGGCTTTTGATTCTCGTTGTCTGTTTTTTCTCCTTGTCCGAAACGCACCTCAGCGTCATTGAATCCGAGGACTTTGAAGCTGCTGTATGGGATGTGCCCGATTTCGACTGGTCGCCGCCCGAGTTTGCGCCGAACGTGTCGCTGCCGGCCGTGGTTCTGCCTTCGGATTTTCTGCCTTTGAATGCATCCAACACCACGTCGGGTGTCCTGCTTGATTCGAACGACGTCGTGTCGATGGACTTTGACGACGCCTTGAGTCTGATTGATCTGGGGTTCCAGCAGCAGGTGGCGGATATGAAAACGCAGCTGGACTCGTTTGTGGATAGCCTTGTCGGCTTGCAAAATAACTCTAGCGGCTGGACCTTTGCGGCCTTTGTGACTCTCGTTCCGCTGCGATGCACTGCAGTCGACAAGGTGGCGTCGCTATTCGATCGGGCCATGGCCACGACCAATCCGGACGCGGGCATCGTTTCTGTCGCCCAGCGCCTGGGATCCGCGCCGTGCAGCCGCGATGGAGTGTGCCCGTGTCTTGATTCGAAGCGGAGGGCACACACCAGTCGGGTCCTGGAGCTCCGCTCGCAGAGCAGGTCGGCTAATGTGGCTTATCCTTTGAAGGAGGAGTTTCCCTACAGTGTTGATATTCAAAAGAGTGTTGCTTGACACTTCAAAAATCATTCGTCCTTCTTGATCACGGCTCGATGCGATGCCGCGAGCCGGAGGAATTGGTCGGTCTTGTTGTCGAGTTCGTTTTTGAGCTCCAGGTACTGGATCTGCAGCGTTCTGCACGCTTGGTGCCAGTACATTGCGTCCTTGCCCTGGGTGTTGACCGGTATGTTGGGTATGCCTCTGACAGCAGGAGGAGTGATGACGTCCGCTCTGAGGATGAGCAGCTCTCTGGTGCTCAGCGCGAGTTGCTTTTCGAGCTCGATGTACGATTTCCCGAGCTGAAACATCTTCGACGTGAGGCTGGAGCACTCCTTTTCCTTGAGCTTCAGCGCTTCCCGTATCTGGGTGTTTTCCGCCAGCAGGGTGGACGCCGCCTTTTGCCAGTGCAGCGAATCCTGCGTCACCTGTTTGACTGTAGCCGGGGCCTTGGCCGCTTTCACATCGTGCGTTGGCAGGCGCTTGGCCTTTATGAGCAGAGTGCGTCTGCAGATGAGGCTAAAATTCAGCACCGCTTCGGAAAGTATTGATGCGGGCCTTTGGCAGTCTCTTTTTTTCATCACGAGGAGCGAAGAGTCGCGCGCGTGCTAATAGGAAACTCAAACGTTTTTTAATCATATGCTTCTGCAAGGAGAACCGTACTCTGAGTTCAAGGAGTCCTGGGACGACTGCGAAGTCCCCTCCCACGAGGCGATCCGCCTGATCAACTCTCAGACGGAAATCGTGGAGGAGGCCTTGAATCAGCCGAGCCTGCGCGGCAGCAGGGGAAGGAGACAGTGCGTGGCGTACATGCTGGAGCAGTGCATTCTTCTGTCGTCTGTCATACTTTCCAGCAGGCTCTCGGAGAGGAGGCGCTTCAAGGCCCTTCGCCGTGCACTGGAGCGCGCTAGACGCGTGGCGCGTGGCGACGGGCTCTAATAGGTGTACTGGGTAATGTTTGGAAACGGGTTCCACCCCGCTCTGTTGATGGTCACACGAACGGGGAAGTCGACGGGGATGCTCTTGTCTTGCGCGGAGCACCGGAGGAGAAACTTGCCGTCCTTGCCCTGCGCTCCGGCGTCAGCTGTGAAGCGCGAAAGAGATGGGTCATAATTTTACCTTATCGAGGCACATGTTGAAGTAAATCTGATCATTGTTCACCACAATCGTTGCCGAGTTGACCCGGGCCGTGTACATGGAGCATAGCTTGGCGATGACGCTCACTTGGTCCATGAGCCCCAGCTTCGCCCACTCCGCGTCCGGAGCGTTTTTGAACTCGAATTCCATGGGCGGGATCAGCTGCATTCCGATTCCTGTGGCTATTTCCTGAATCTTTGAAGTGATGCTGATGCGCGCGAGAGAGGTCTGGTCCTTGGTGACGTGACAGGTGTAGGTGCGGTAGGGGTACCCGTCGTCTTCTTCTCCTGTTTTCGCCCAGGTCGACATCACTTGGTAAAAATCCACAATCAGCCCATTGGACTGCATCACTGGATACTGGATAGGGAGCCGGTCGGTCGGGGATCTGAAGATTTGGCTGACGTTTTGTAACGTCGCTTCCTTGGAAACCAGTTCGTCGATCCGCTTCTGCTTTCCCAGAAGCTGTGTTTGTATGTCGTGGCACTGGGATGCCAGCTCGCGCTTGTCGTGCTGAAGCTGCTCCGTCATCGATGCCTTGGTCTCCATTTCGGACACCATCTCGGCGAGACGTTCGTATTTGACCTGCTCGTTGCTGAGTGCTGTCTGTAAGATCCCTACCTGGGTGTCCGTGTTGCACTGCAGCTCTTGGATTCGATCTAACAGATCTGTGTGGCTTCTGATATGCTCGTACAGCTCCGTGGTCAAGCGATGCAGGCCGCTTCTCAGAGCATCGCTTCCGTTTTGGTAGAGCATCTGGATCGTGCTGACGACGCTTGCGTTTTCAACGGGATCGTTCAGGTTGTACGCTCCCAGGAGAGTTTCGTCAAAGAGAAGCCCAGTGTGCATGTACTGAGTGTTCCGTGAGACGAGGGGGATGGACGGCACCGCTTTCTTTCGTTTCGGGGTAGGTTCCTGCATATATGTTTGTCGAGTTTTGAGTGATTCGGTCGATTTTAAAGTGACTCGAAGGTTCCTTGCTGTAATCGTCGTCCTGTAGAAACAGGATTTAGTTTTAAAATTCTTTTTTGTTGGATTATTTTAATATTTATAAATAAACTTTTGGAGTCACGTGATTTGGGCTGAATTTTAAAATGTAGATTTATTTTTAAAACACAAATCCAGTTGAATTTCTTTACAGCTTTGTTCGATTTTAAATGGAAGGAACCTTCGACAATTTGGCAGAAACAAGAATGCAAGAGCGTAACCCAGGGTTGATGATCGGAAACATGACCAAGAACAACGACTGGCGAGGGCTTTGCGAAGCAGTAGAGGCCCCAGACTTCGACCTGAAGTTGGTGTATGACACATACAAAGCCGGTACAGAGCCTCTTATCCACTATGCAGCGAGGACTGGGAAGAAACAGCTGCTTAACACGATCCTCGCCAAGATGGAGCCATGCGAGGAGGGTGAAGTTGACCACCTTCTCAATGATCGCTTCAGAGGCTGCACAGCCCTCGAAGTGGCCAAGCGCGCAGGCCACGAGGAGTGCATCTTTGCACTGCTGGCTGCGAACGCAGAGTGAATTTTCGTCATGCTTTCGCACCAGACAATCCGTGTTCTACTATTTCAACCACTGTAGACATTTCCGCACTCATGCTTTTTTTCTCCAAACCATGTGACCAAGACAGACTGAACGCCACCGTCTACGAGCTAGTGCACATGCGATTCGATGGGTCCGTCACTGTAGAAGGATACTGGGACTCGTGCTGCGCGCTGGATTATTTGGAGCGGCGGATGAAAACGGGCATACTGCCTACTCTGAATGACGATGGGACGCTTTTCCGGCTGAGAGGCAAGTACGTTTGCTTTACTCCGCACTGTGTGCTTGTGACCACAGTGAGGTCTGACGTCATCCACTTTTTGCAGACTTGAAGGTCCGATTTCTCATCTCCTCCTCCAGCGTGCGCAAATCGTAGACAGTCTCGTTGCTGAGGACGCACGTAAGGCTGTGCTTATAGCAAAAGTGAACTATTTGCATCTTGAAGCGCTTAACGTCGACGACGTCCTTGCTCGAAACGGTGTTGAAATTGTTGCACACGCAGCACGAACTGACCTCCGCCGGCGGCTCCGCCGTGCATGAGCACGCGCTGTCCCAGTATTTGGGCTGCAGGCACTCCTCGCACAGGAGAATCGCCTTCTCGCGCACGTAGAGCACGCGTCCGAGCATATTCACGCGCACGATGGATTGATTGTCCATGCACTCGTTGCACACGAGCTGGGAGTTGACGGGATCGTACCGGAAGAGCCCCTTGAGCGTGTCCGCCCGCCGTGTGAGGGCGCAGGACATGCAGATGGGAAAGTGGTGCAGCTCCTCCTCCACCAGGCAGCACATCTGGCCCATTTTCGTCAGCGCTTCCATCTGCTTCAGCGTAGTGTGCATGGGGAGCTGCCGGGTGTAGATGGAAGCCCATATTTCCTCGAGCGCATCGGATTCCTTGAATTCGATATCGGGATGAGCGCATCTGAGCTGGCCGAAGATGGACGACGAGTTTTGGATCATCCTGGTCGAAAGCGCCCTCGGCAGGTGCCGCATCATGGCTGCCGGAAGGATGCTCTTGGACCTGTGCTGATACAGCGACGTTTCGCGGAAAAACTTGATCATGGTCGCCACCGCCGCCTGCGCGTCGGATTCGAGCGCGGCCCAGAACCGTGGCCCCTCCGCCGCGGGGCCGACTGTGTTTTCCCTAAACGCTTCAAGGATCGCCAGGCACTGGGATTTGGCGCCCGACGAGATGCCGAGGAGCGACCATTCGACGGGGCAAAAGTCATGCACCACGTTGAGAATGTACTCCGCCAGGCTCAGGCACAGCAGGTGCGGGTGTTCTGAGATAAAATCCATGTGCGACGACGAGCAGAGCACGGTGCGCATGGCTCCCGCGATCCAGACCCGTTTTTTGAAGTCGATGCGGCGCTCGTTGAACGGGTACAGCCCCAGGAGCAGCCCGTGCAGCGTGTTGATGATGGCCGAGGTCAGCTGGCAGTTGGTGTCTGTCGTGTTGATGAGCCGCCGGTAGCGCTTGCCGCAGAGGAATATGTTGAACAGCCGCTGGAGCCACGGGCTGCAGCAGAGGCCGATGAGCGTGTTGCGTATGATGTGCATCAGGTCCGGCAGGTTGTGGTAATGGTAGGTGTCGGAAATGTCGAGCACCATCCACTCAAGCGGATTTTTGCTGTCGTAGTACAGAGCCAAAAGGTAGCAGTCCAGCTCCCATCGGACCGTGTAATCGTCCTTGAGCTTTTTGTGCAGGCTGTCGATTCTGGCGTGGATGTCATGCGCGTCGCCTCCTAGCACAGGCCTGTGTGCGGAGAAGCACTTGAGGGGCCTGATGACGTTGCCGGAGGCGTTGGGAAAAAATGCAGCCCTGTGGACTGGGAGATGAAATGCGACATGCAGTGCGTCTGGACCGTGAAGTGGCTGCGCTGGTACGCCACCGAGGGGTACGGCATGCAGTGCACCGGGCCGTGCGGCGGCATGATGAGGCACGCGTCCTTCTTGTACTCGCCCGCGACGTCGAAGAGCACCCCGTAGCGCTGGATCACGCCGGTGCACGAGGCGGGGGTGGCGCGGTAGAGGAAGTCGTAAAACAGCCGCTGGGTGTGCTTCCTCGAGCACAAGACGCACATCTGCGGCGTCTCTGTCGTCTTGCCTGGCAGCTGAAACTCCACCGCGATGAACGGCTTGGTCTTGTCAATCATCATCGCCTCGCAGCTCGTGCCCATGATGCATTTGCGCTCCCCGGCCATCGGCTCGCGCATAAACGACTCCTCGTACTCCCTGGTCACTATCGGCACCTCTGCTCCTGCCCCCCGGCCCCCGAACAGGCCTTCCAGCACGCTCCGGTAGTCGATATGCGACAGCACGTCGGAGAAATCCAGTTCGTACTCGAGGTCCTCGCATCGGCCGATGTTGTCGCAGATGGATCGGCATATGTCCTCTGTCGAGTCGGCGCTGTTGTTGGATACGACCGTGTCGGACTTGAATCGCTTTTTGACCGAGTCCCTACCCTTGACCCCTCCTACGCGAGCGCGCTTAAGGTTGCTCCACTCCTTGGGAACCTGCAAGCGCTGATCCATCGGGGACATGCCACAGAGTCCGTCGCTCCGTAAAGAGTGGGTGTTCATTTTTTTTATTTGATTGTCTGCGCGATGCGCGCGACGTCGAGGGTGAAGTGGGTATTGTCGCTGGTCTCGACGGACCCGTCCCGGATGAAGGGCTGCATGAAAGAGGCCACGCACGTATGCCTGTACAGACCCGCGTGCTGGCTGTTGAGCGCGTCCACGATTTCCATCGACGTGAGGCGCACGGTCGCCCGGCCTTCCCATCGGCCGATCATGGATTTGAGGTAACGAAGGATCGTGTCGTTCGGACCCTCTCGCGCCTTGGTGTCGCCGTCGTCCTTGAATTTCAAATCATCCATGAGGCTGTCCGGCCTGATGATTGCGTGCGCATGGTGGTCGAGCTGCCTCGAACGGGCGACGGGGGAGACGATGTAGAGCTTCTCGCGCTGCAGATAGCGATGGAGTTCTTTGAGAATAAACGCCCGCTGCTCTGCTGAAATCGGGTCGTCTATGCATCCGCCGTGCGCCTCATGGTACTGCGCCTGTATTTCGCCGCATATGCTTTTCACGCACATGGCGGACGGATCCATCTTGAGGTCGCGTACCATTTGTTCGACGCACAGTGCGAGCTGCTTGGTCGGAGCTGCTGGCTTTTTGGTCGCGGGCGACGTCTGGCTGCTCCAGGTCCAGTATCGCGACGTTTGCTTATCCAGTTCGATTCGAAGCAGGATCGGATTTTCTGAAGGCTTTTGTGTGAGCTTGAAGCATGTGACCGGATGCTTGAAGACAGTGATTGGAGCCGCAGCGGTCTTGTTGTACTGCTCGATGATCCGTGGGATGGTGCCTGCCCGTCGTCCGTTTCGTCTCTGGAGCGAAATTCGGACCAGCTGCGTGCCGTCCGCTGTGGATGTGCCTTGGACGTGAAGGAATTTCAGACTCTCAAACTGTGCCTGCTCCATTTTTTCGCCCTCGTAGGCGAAGCAGAAGTGGTGCTCCTTGTTGTCTGGCGGCATATATGTGCTTTTTTGCTTGGCTTTGATGTTTAAATTTTTATATATTGGGATTTTTTTCCGACTCGGAACGCTTATTGTAGGTGAATTTGGATGACGTAGTCAACGTAATGCCCAAGTATCAGAACTAGAATCATGCCCCAGAACGGTGTCTGCGTGACCAGCATGCTTATGCTTCCGATGACATACATGAAGCACGTCTCGCCCACCCAGCTGCGGCTGGTAACGGGAAGAATCTCCAACCAAAGCACGGCGCAAAAGAAGAGCGGGGCCAGCCCGGGCGCTAGGATCGTGAGCCTCATTGCGGCCATGTAGGTGAGGTACGGCTGCATGGATGGAAATATCAGCCGGAGGATCGACACAGACGCCAGGCATTGTATCACGTCGAGCTGCACAAAGGACGACTGCAGCAGCGTTGTGGTGCCCTCCGACAGCAGATTGACGCTGATGATGGTTGCGAGTTTCCAGCAAAAGTTTTGAATCTGGCTTGACGGAGGCTGCAGCGCTTTGAGCGACATGCTGACCCCGAACGCAAACAGAGTCACCTTCAACACCCCGTATTGAAAAGCGAAATCAAACGTATCGCTGTACAGATAGAGCAGCCCCTCGAGCAGATTTTGAAGATCCGAGCTCGCCTTTTGGCTCTTTTTATCGCAGATCATGATCATCATGACGGCCAGTGCGATGGCTAAGAGAATATCGGAAAATATAGTGGTTGGTGTAAGGTTGTGGGTGTCGACGAGCTTGCGTATCTGTTGGTTGCAGTACAGCAGCGTGATGCGTTTTAACAGCCTGGGCTGCACATCCTCTTGGTTCAATTGTGTCGATATTGCGAAGATCAAAAACGCTATACACAGCCCTTGAATAAGCCCGAAATACTCGTCTGTCCAGCTGCTCAGTGCCTGGACAATAATGACGCTGGACGACAGAGCCACCCGCTGTATGGCCTGGCGGCCCAGCAGCGTGCCCTTCTCCATTCTGCTGCAGGGCCCTGGCTGCGTTAAGTAGACCGGTTCCACGAAATCCTGACGTCCCCGAAGCTAACATTCCAATCCTTGTGCAGATACAGCACGAGTATGGCGCTCCACAGTGTCGCGTTCATGATCCGAAAGCGCATGCACATGAAGGCGCTCACGAGCGCCACCACGAGCACGCAGTAGCAGCATCGGTTTACCGATAGGTACAGAATCAAAAAGGAGAGGCAGAATACGGGAAAATCAAAGTGGTTCACCACACACCACGCGCAGCCCCTGCCTATGACCACGCTCGCGGGCGGGCTCTCCTCCTCGCACGATTCAATATCCATGGCTGCGCCGCGAGCGGGCGAGCATAATATACCCGTTTCTCACTGCGAGGCGCCTGGTCTCATGAGGGCCATGATATCCTCCTGCGTCGCTTCCTGTGCGTAGGATACCGTGTCCTTGATCATTCGGCAGTCGAGGATGTTGACGTAAACGACCTTGACCGTCATTTCGGTGCCAGGCTGCCCTTTCACCTTCACAGAAACGTAGATGCTGTGCTGGTTGGCGTCGGAGCCCTCTTCCTCTGTCGGACTGTCCGGATATCGGAGGCACCCCATCAACCACTCGGTGTGGGACGACACACCAAAGTGGCGCACCGCCGTGCTGCGCACCAGGAGGTGTGTTCCGATTGGAAGCAGCCTGTCGTGGGCTTCGCTGTACGTGACGGTTGCGGTGGTGCCCGCCTCTCTGGCCAAGGTGTACATGCCCATCTGGCTGAGAAACTGTCGGTCGTCGTCCTCGTAGTTGATCGCCACCCACGGCACGCACTCCCGGTCGTTTGTCGGTCGAAACGCCGCGTGGTGCCTGAAGACGAGCGGGGCCACCATCAGCTGCCGAGCGCAGAGCGCGTCCCACCATTCGCTCAGCGGAACCGTCATCGGATGCTCCCACGTGTTGGTGTCGCAGTTCCCGACCACGATCCGCGCCGCCCCTGCGCTCTGGAGGATGATGGTCCCTCGCATGGTCTGGTTCGGGCATTCGATCGGGTACCGCCTGTCCATCACCAGCTCCGGCGGCCTGCCGTTGTAGACCGGAAACCCGCGGAACTCGGTCGGGCTCGCCCCGTTGTGTATGATCATGTACAGCTGTATCCAGGAGCCGAGATGCATCACGTCCTCTGGCGGATGGGCGCCGATGATTGCCGGCAGCTCCGACGTCAGCCCCGCCTCGAGCGCCCCGTGGTCGTTGATGGTTCGCACAAAGTATTCGGGCCTGGATGCGACGGTCATCTGAAGCGGGAGCACGTCCTCGTTGATGTGGCTGTAGCTCTCGAGCACCATGCTTCCGGCGGGCGCCGACTGCACGGGGGCGCAGTGCGAGAAGATGAATTCGGTCAGGTTCGCTCCGAATGTGAAGATGTTGTCCGCGTGCAGATCCTGGTTTCCCTGTATCGATGTGACGAGCAGGTGCTGCATGAGGCTGACCCAGGCCCTGGAAGCGCCGACGCGCTCGGCGCCCTGCGCTGGCTGCCCGCTCTGCACAAACATGTAGGTCGATCGCCCGTGGTCGTTGCCGGCCTGCTGCTGCTGCCTCGCGAGGATCAGCCCGTCTCCGCCGACCCCGAGGCGGCCTATGAAGCGCGAGAAGTCGAGCATGGACGCGTCCATGTTGAGGAAGCTCGTCAGGTCAAAGGTCTTGCCGCAGCACTCTCGGATGGCGGTCGAGTATGTGTAAAAGTTGTTCTTGGCGACTCCGAAGTACGATTCCAAGTATGCCTCCTTGCTGTTGTAGTCCTCCTGCGTGCCGAGCTTCGCGACCGCAATGTATCCCTGGATGCACTCGGCCTCGTGCTGCCGATTCTGCACCATTTGCGAGACCCACGTGAAGACTTGGTCGTAGAACGGCGAGCCCATGTCGATCGACTCCCCGATCAGAATCGACTTCATAAATTCCATCGACACCACGGGCGTGCGCAGCTTGTCTCGGATCAGCTGGTTCACGAGTATCAGGTTGGTGTCCACCAGGTGCGTGATGGCGTTGCAGATTGCGAGGTTGCACGACTGCAGCGTTATCGGCGACGTCTCCATGTCTTTGAGGGCGTTTGCGTTGGCCTCTGGCACCGAGGCGCTCTCGCTGTAGTGCCTGGCGCACGTCGACATAAAGGTCGTCGCCACCTGGCGCGTGAGGTAGCCCGCAATCACACGGTCGTAGCTGAGCAGAAGCATCGAGCTGAAGAAGGACGCAAAGTGCGATTGGATCATGTTCCGTATCCAGTCGATGAACATTCTGCAGATCCCGTTGATTTCAAAGTTGACTTGGCCGGTCTTGTTGATCAGCGCGAGCTGTCTGGTCGCCATCATCAGCACGCACATGATCCACGCCAGATCCTCCTTTTCGTCCTTGTTGGAGGGCAGCGTCGAGGCGGCGTTTGTGTTTCTGGACTGGTAGTCCGCCATTTTGCGCTTCTTTCCGGCTTGAATCTGAGACAGCTTTCCTCCCGGTTGCGCTCTGTAGTGAAATAGTCAGGAAGGTCACTCGACAGCAAAGCAAAATGTGACTCACCCGGCAGGAAACATAGCTGTAACGACCGAAAACGTCTTGATGCACTCGCCAATCACGGAAGTGTGCGGATTGCTGTTCGAGGTCATCGCCAGCAGAAACGGACTCAATCCGGGAATCTGGCGCTGGTGGCCTTGCAGATGGGCTCCTCCCGCCTTGTTTTCGACCGCCTTGAGAATGTTGCCGGACCCTCCGTCGGAATCGCGCGGGATCGAGCACACAAACCCGTTGAGCGCCGCCGAGTCCATGGAGCGGTACCCTTCGTCCATGATGATGGGGCGCATAAACGTCTTCCGATCGGGCGCGAGCTCGCGCACTCCGTTGACAAACATCACAGCACTCACGCTCTCGACGCCGGTGCGGGTCGTGCGGTCCAGCTTCATGAAGCGCATCGGCTCGAGAAAGTCGGACGAGAGGTCCGGGAGCAGCTCCGTCACCAGCGTCGAAAACGCCTTGAACATCTTGGTGATTACGGCGTTGAAGCCGACCGAGTTGGGCTTGGAAGTGAAGATGACCTGGGTCTTGCTGCCGTGGTCGTCCGTCTGAGCGCGCAAGTGGCCCGACCCGCCCATCACCTGCACCGTGTACATCATCCAGTTCCACGTCTCGTGGTGGGCGCCGAGGTGCGTCAGGACGTCGGAGACCAGGATGGCCCACAGCGTTGTCAGATTCACGGCGTTTGCTCGGATGTGCTTGTTGTGGAGCGAGAGCGTGTGCATGAGCTTCAGGAAATACGCAGCGTCCGGGTACGCCTCGAACGCCGCGCGCTGGGCTTTCGCGTTGCTTCCGGGGACGTCGACCGAAAAGGCCTTGCGCACGCCCTGGTTGATGCGGCTGCTGAGCCGGTCGAGGCACTGCGCGCAGTTGAGCACCCGGTCCGACATCATCAGGTCCACCAGTATGGACTGCGCGTGGATGGTGCTCTGCGCTTGGAGGTAGTTGTGGTACGTGTGGATGAGGTTCTCGTCCGGGTCCCCTGCCTGCAGCATCGTCTTGATCGACGCCTTGATCGACTCCCTCGACGACTTGAACATGCCAGCGTGCGGGATATCGCCCCACGAGCCGTTGTCGGCGGAGTACTTGAGGCCGAGCTTGGTCTCGTCGAGATCCTGGTGTGTCGGGATTGTCAGTGCAAGATACGTCTAAAACAACCGCAAAGACTAACCTCCCCAGCATCTCCAATGTGCGCCCTGATGAATTCCGCGGGCGATACGTCGCAGATCGTCACGTACTGAAAGGGCGTCAGCGTGGCGATGGCGAGCTGCGGCATCCGAAGCAGCTCCACCCGGTCCAACGAGCAGCCGTCGAGCCATTTGTTGAGATTAAAGGTCATATTCATGAAGCAGTAGACGTTGTCGAGCGACTCGTCCTCGGGAGAAGAGAGCACCAGCGGCAGCTCCGTCGCCGGGATGGCCGTGCTGCCCTTTACGCTGCCCGCTGTGACCGCGCGTTCAAACACGCCGTGGTAGTGCGCGAGCCTGCGGCGATACGCGTCCTGCATGTTTTTGAAGAAGGCAAAGCACGAGCGGCGCTGGTCGGCGGTCTCCGTCTTGGGGAAACCGTCGACTACAAGGTTGTCGAGCTGCGACACGGGCAGCTGCAGCAGAATCTTTCGGAGCACGAGAAACGGAGACAGGATCGCCTGCGGGTTCATGGGCGATGAAGGGTCGTCCATCACCTGAATCGGGTGCGGCAGCGGATGGGACCGTCCGAAGAAGCCGGTGATGTGCAGGTTGCAGTTGCACTCGTAGTTTATGACATCCTGCACCACCTGGATCACCTTGGAATAAGGGACGTTGTTGCTCATCTTCGCGTCTCCCCTGTGCATCAGATCCACCAGGCAGCGCATCAGGTCGAATCCGGGCGCGGGGATCGTCTTGAGCACGTGCACGATTCGGCGGACGGGCGCCCCGTGGAGAGTGTATTCGACGGGTATGATCCCCCACAGAAACTGGAGCACGGGCACGTCGGCGTACTGGTTGTTGGACACGCGGAGCTCCTGTATGCTCTCCATCATCATGGTCTCCTGCCGCATTCCGGGGAACCACTCCTCGTAGCGCATCTGATCGTCCATCTGCCACGCCTGTGGGATGACCAACCGCCGCTTGATGTTGGTCGCCATGAGCTGCTTGCCCCTTTTGACGTACGTGACGTCGGTCAGGTGCGAGACGGGCACGACGCAGCCGCAGTACTGCTTCATCTGATTTATCTGCGACATTGCCCAAATCCACTTGAACATGTGAGTGGGAAGGGACGGGCTGTCGTGGCCCACGAGCACAAACTCGGGACCTGTCGGGATGTGATGCATGCTGTGCGATATGAAGTTGGAATCGACACACTGCACGTACTTGTTGATGGAGCACATCTTGGCCGGACGGATAAACTCGGCGGGAAAGCGCAGCCGCGCGTTCTGATTGCGCTCGCAGGTGTCCTCCACGAATTCGATGGGATTCTGCTGCTGCGCCTGCGCGTCGTTCTCGGGCTCTTCATTGTCGCTCATGGGAGGTTTCGAATAGGTGAGGCACGCGGATGGGTAATGTGCAGGTGAGTGACAGTTTTTTAGGGATTAAATTGTTTTAGGTTTGGAATTTTTTTAAAATTTATTTCGATTTTTTATGTTTTAATCAGTGAATCCCAGTCAAATTTAGACCATTTTGTCTCGCCAGCGGATCTCTGTCATGTGATTGGGCAACTGTAGAAAGCTTTCCGCGCTGATCTGCGGCTGGTGGCGTGCAATTTCTTCGGCAGTAGGTGCAGTGGGACTGCTGTTTGCGCAAAAATCGGCTATTCGTTTGCACAGCCAGCCTCCGAAATCGAGAAAATCGAGCGAGTTGGCCGCTGCGACGCCCATCAGCACCCATGATAGAACGGCCTGCGATGTTGTTTTTGAGGCGATTGAGGCGGAAAAGGAGATCAGAATCGGAAGGGTGCGCCCGAGAAACTTGAAAACCTGCGACGGAAAGACATACACCCAAATGTCCGCGCACGACCCGCCGTGCTCGAACAGGCCGATGCCTTCTCCTGTGGCCTGGAGAAAGACAAACAGCCCCCACAGAGCGGACAGGAACACGAAAAACACTTGGTGTGCGCAGGTCTGGATCAGCCCGATGGCAGTGGATATGGGCTCCTTCGCGGTCCCGTCGTAGTTGTACAGCCACAGGATCAGAAACGACGGAGGGACCACAAGCATGTGGTAGCCAAAGTGGTGGAACATCAGGCCGGACCTCCTGCCCCTCTCGCTCAGCGCCATTCCGAGTGCGCTCGCCAAGGCGGCGGTGAACCAGCCGAGGCCTATGCACCCGTCGAGCGGGATGAATTCGACAGTGGACATGGTGAAGAGAGCGGAGTAGTTGCCGGGGTCAAGGAGCACTGTGATGTAGATGAGCAGCAGGCTGGACACCGCGCAGACAAACGCCTCGGATATGGCGTGTTCGATAGGCAGGTTCCGCGCAGCGGCAAAGAGCTGTAGCAGCAGCGTCGAGGCGGAAATCAGCGCGTGGCTTCGGGCGATGAAGGCGTGGAACGGATTGGAGTAGAGGGAGTAGACCAGCGCCCAGAGGCCCAGAATCGCGCTTTCCGTCGCCCAAACTAGTGCGGACATTCGGATTCCATACTTTTCCGGGATTATATACACATGGCAACCTTTAATCACCGCCCGAGGCGTATATAGCTGCGGGAGGCGCCGTGCGGCTGAATGGTGGTCTTGGACAATGTGCATCCGGAGGATAGGATCATCATACGAAACGTCGTGGCGGCCATAGAGGCGCTCAAGGCGGAAAAGATCCTGCTGTCTTGGACGGTCGACACGGCGCACAACGCGTACATGGTGAACGCATACATCAATGATGCAGTCGATTGTGAGTTCTCTCGCGCCGAGCTGGATACGATTCACGATGTGAACCCGCTGAGGGTGATGAGCGCCTCGGTGGCGAGGGCGGGCGGGAAGCTCAGGCTCAAGGTGAGGGTCTCGGACAGGAACGAGCCGCTGATGCTGACGGAGACCCAGGTCGTGTGCGTGCGGAAGCGGTCGAGGTGGGGAGTTTGCTGAGAATGGTCTTTTGATGAATGGAATGATTTTAGTCAGAGTGTCGTAATTTTCCCAGATCTTTCTTCCATGATAATATTTTTTCTTCGAGTTCTTTCTTGTATGCTATTTTTGAGATTACTTTAGGATTTTTAGCATCTTGTATCAATGGACTATCTTCAGGCCTGAAATCTCTTGTTCGAATAATACCTTTCCCGTGAGGACGATTTATATTTTCGAGTATTTGTTCTGCATCGTGTATTTGAGTTTGTAGGTCTTGGATTTTCGACTGTGTAATGCGTTCAGTGGCAACTTCAAGGCTTTCTTCGTCCACGTGACTTGTTCCCTTATCGTTGTTTTCTTTGATTGCATTTTCGCTGTGTTCGATTTCGTCTAATGGGTCCTTACTTTCTTTTGACGATTTTGAATAACTACTTTGTCCTGTCGATGGTCGTATGCCTCCTGTAGTAGTTTCTTCGGGTTCATATAGTTGGAGTTCTGTTGGTCGATTAACTGGCAAAGATGTTGCGGGTTGAACAGACTCTATAGGCCAATCAGCATCACTGGAATCCTCACTTACTGCTGACGTTGGCTTGCCTATGTTAATTGGGTAATTTTTATCCCGCATCGTTATAACAGCCAGATAAAGAATTCTGTGATACTCGTCCAGCATTTCTTTGTACTTTTCTAGCACTGACGTGTCGGTATTGACGTTACTATCACCACTGCATATCTGAACATGCTCAGGAAACGCCTCTGCCAATGCTCTGTCGAAAATCATTTTGTATTGGGAGTGTATCACTATAGATTGTGCATCATTGGTCTGTGTATTAATTGACGATGTGAGTATGACCCACGCTTGCGCGATTTCGAAATTCGATAGCTTTTGCATGCAAGTAATGACGCGCTTCCACTGTGACTCTGGTTCCAAATTTCTTTGTATGTTTTTTATTCCCAGTACAACGTCCATACTCACGCTTCAGAGCAGCACGTGGTATATACTACCACTGCAGATATGGGGGATCCCAGGATGTCCTCATGCCGCCCAGTTGTCGGGAGAATCAGCAACATCGTCGACGCTGGCTGATTTTGCCGAGTTGTATGCATAGATGATGTCTTGCAAGCTCTGGACATGCTGCTGCCATTTGTAGATCTCGTAGTAGGCTTCGACATCCTCGTTCAGCTTGGAAATCCACACCTTGACACATTCCAGTTTCCTGTCACACATTCCAAGTTCCTTTGAGGAGCTCACAAACATAGCATAATGCTCGTAGGTTTTCTTGACCTGTTTCGCCACGACGAAATCCAGAATGTCTCGGATGATCGATTCATCATTCTCGCACATGTTAGTGCAACGCTTCACAACTTGTTTCCATTCGTTGAGCAGAACTTCAAAGTATCCGCGATTAGGGTTTTTACCTGTAAGAAGGCAAATCACAGCTATGTGGTGGAATGGCATTGTGCCGCTTTTCGCGAAGCCAAGCATTGCGTCGTTCTTGGTGATGACGCTTTTAGTTCTCAAGTCAAATGACTGATGGCTACTGAAAAATTCTCGGAGCTCAGAAGCCTGCTTTCCAAGCACCCAAGGTTTCTTCCTGTATATGATCACGTGGGACGCAATTCCTGCACCATCCGAAAGTTTCAACACAGCTGCCAAAATAGGGTTCCACTTTGCCGTTACTCTATCTACTGAATCAGTAGGGACTTTGCCCAGTTCGTCCAAAGTTTGAGGCGATTTGGATTTCGCAGCTTTTTCGGATGTTTTGATATGTGACGCATTTGTTTTAGGCCCAGTGCCGGCTTGGCCAAACATATTAGCAGGTGTCTTTGCAGAGGCCTCTTCTTCACCCGAATCAGCAACAGCAGCATTCTCTCCAACGGCCCGTGACTCAGATTGTGCGCCAATTACCAGCATTCTAGCTTCCACAGCGTCAGGTGTCTTCATAGCGTTTCCTCCAGTGACAACATCTGCTGTGACAGAAGACGAGTTCATCCTATGCCCCCGTCTACCCTACGCGCCGACAATTTCTTATATACACGCCCCCCTCGAAAGCCGCTTTAATTTTTCAGCCCCTACTTGCACATCATAGCCTTCAGCTTCCGCCTATCCAGCGCCTTGAGCGCGATCTTTGTGATGTTTTCGACCTCTGTGATAATCTTACACGGAATGTGAAACTGCGCCTTCAGGCTCGTCTCCATCGGCAGCAGCCGCCGCAGCGCGGGGACCCTAGGCACTACCTGCAGCGTGTCGAACGCGACCACGCCCGTTCGCAGCAGATACAGCAGCCCAATCACAAAGTGATCGAACTTGGCCGGCGGGACGTGCGGCATGAGGACGCGTTTGAATGCGCCGGTAAAGTCGAGTATGGCCCGGACGCACACGTCGGCGAGCTCGTTAAAGGCCGCCTGGTTTGTTATTCGGCTGGGGATCCGCAGGCTCCCGAGCACGAAGCGCGTCTGCGCAAACATTTCCAGCATGTCCGGGCTCCTGCCCTCGAGCTTGTACGACTTTGCGACCCGCGCAAACGCGGCCGAGGCCTTGTCGCCGAGACGCTGGATCTCCCGTGAGATGCACTGCTTGGCCATGTCCGAAAACACCAGCGTGTGCAGCCACCTGAGGACGTGGTCGCTCTCGACCCACTGCTTCGCTGCCGACGCGGCGACGCCCATCGGCATGGCGGTGTCGGTGTACCCCTGCTGAAAGTTCCTGGTCCGGATCCAGCAGCCGGTGATCTCGCAGGCCTGGTGGTCGCTGTCGGCCACGCCGACGCAGTCGCCGCCGTCCTTGCACTGGTGGAACCGCCCGCAGACCCTGCAGCCCGCCTTGTCGATGTCGAAGACCTCCCAGTCGTCCATCCTGCACCTGTGGCAGGCCTCTGGCAGCAGGAACGGCGAGCGCACGCGGCGCCATACGGCGTAGATCGGGTCCATCTACAGATGCCATGGTGGCCGTGGCGTAAGAGGACAGTGCGGCCGATTATTTACGCTCCTGCGCATTATGCGAAATGGTCCGCCTTACCGCGCGCCAATCGACGCTGATCTTTGGCTGGCTCGATCCCCGACCCACGCTCGCGTGGGGCGACGTCGTTCGCCTCGGCCTGTCGCTCGACAGGCTGGTCTCGTATGGGTTCCGCTCCACGGATCTGCTGACGCTCCAGCCGGACCCGGCACAATGGGCGCAGCACGCGGGGGCGGGCCTAAAGCACGCGCGCCTGCTGTGGGCGAACCCGTTTCTGCACCTCGGAGCCGACCTGGCCGACGTGATGGGCATGGGCCTGACGCTGACCGACATGGTGCGGATGGGCATCACGCACGCGCAGCTGCGGAGCCACGGGATGACGGACCGAATGGAGGCGTTTTTCAAGCTGGATGAGATCGAGTGGCAGATGCTGGGCAAGGGCGCCACTATATAAATTCCGAATGCATCAGCGGATGCGCCCCTGCGCGCGCGTCGAGAGCACCGGGATGGTGTATTATGCGCACGTAGTGGAGAATCCGGTGGGAGTGTGCCTGGCGGTGGAATCGAGGCTGATACACCAGGATCTGAGGCGCGAGGCCAATGCCCGCACGATGGTCGACTGTTTCGTTTCGGGGAACCGAGAGAAGCACATCAACAGGCTGCTGGCGGCTGGGAGTGTGCATCTGGGGCCAGGGATCGTTGCCAGGGTCCTGCCGAATGCGTGGCACGACAGCGGATTCGCGGAAATAGGGTTTGCAGACGGCAGGGGAGTCTACTATGTGTGCAGAAACTTTGAGGTTTTGAGGCGGGCTCTGTTCGAAATGAGCAAAGGCACAAGGGCGGCGTTTCGATTCGAGGCGATCGACGTGCTTTGCTGGTTGGAGGACGAATTCGTCGCCAGCGGGTTCGCCGTCGAGCACAGCGATGCTTTTCTGCTGCGGGTCGATGATGCGTCGATAAGCGTGTCGCTCAGGGTCTACACCGGCATCGTGGCCACGGTGCGATGCGCGGAGGCCCACTACGTGCGCGAATTCAAGAGAAAAGAGGACGTGGTCCCTACAATGGCCACAGTCTCCAATGCCCTTCTTGTGATGCGCAGGCTGAAGGGGCGCGTGCGGGTGTTTGACGACTTTCGAAACGAGTGGGTTGCGTTTGCACTCTGCGGCGAGTGCTTCTCCGAGGCCGACGTGCTGGGCTTTCTGCTGCTGGAGCAGTCGTTTGACCTGCCTCAGCCGTACTTGTCTTCTTGGTGCAGGCTCAAGACCCCATTTGAAATGGACAAACGCGGGGGCGCCATTCGCGCTGCCGTGCTGATGAACGAGAGGTATTTACTTTTTTAATTCATCAGCGCCTTGCGAATCAGCGCGGTCTGCCGCACAATCTCGCGCTCCGCCGAGGGCGCGTGTCCGATGCGCTTCCTGTGCTCCTGGTAGCACTCCCAGCAGCAAAAGGTCCCGCCCACGCAGCACGTGAGGAAGCGGATGTGGTGGTAGTCGGAGAAGTCGAGGTCCGAGCAGCAGAGAAAGCACTCGATCGTGGGCTCCAAGATGCCCTCGAGGTCGGGGAGCACAAACTTCACCAGTTGCTGGAAAAATTCCATCGGAAGCGACGAGCGATTGGAAAGCACTTTGTCCTGCGCAGCGCGCAGCTCCCTGGCTTCTTCGACGCTCTCAGCTGCAACTTCCTTTGCCAGATCCTCCGTCAGAGCGAGGAGTTCGGCTTCGCTTTTTTCCTTCAGGATGCGGAGCTGCTCAGCTTCTTTCCTTTCGTTTTCGACGCGGATCTGCTCTGCTTCGATCTTTTCCTTCTGAATTCGGAGCTGCTCTGCTTCGTTTCGTTCCTTACGGAGCTGCTCTGCTTCGGTCTTTTCCTTCTGAATTCGGAGCTGCTCTGCTTCATTCCTCCGAATGCTGATCTCCTCTGCGTTTTCCCCTTCGTTTTCTTCGCCAGTCTGAACAAGCTGGCCGTCCGCGAACCAGGTTCCGTCTCTCAGGTAAAAGTTGTCGCGAGTCGGATCCAGATCACCAAACCTGCCTTCCAGCAGCTCTCTGTCCTCCTTGCTCAACGCGGCGTGCGGTTCTTCCAAAACCATTGGCTCCTCCACAATTCTGGGCGCTTCTTCCTCGTCATCAAACAGGGCTTGGATTTCGAACAGCGTGATCAGGCCATTCGAGTTGGCCAGGGCCTCCTTCCAGGCCCGTTCTGTCTCGGGAGTGGGATGGATGCGGGTGACTACCATCGGGCTGAGGTCCTTGATTTGCTTCCTGACAATGGCCTTTTCGGAGTCGTTGTCCATTGTCTTTACGATTTCCTTCAAGCGCGACAGGCACGACCTCTTCTGCTCCACGCGCTCCATGCACTGATGCGTGAGCTGATAAATCTCCTTGCGGATCGGACGCATGTCGGGGTCGGCCACCGCGTTGAGCCATTCGCCGTGGTCCCTCGCGAGGTCCCATTTCCTGTCGATTGTGCTGTACAGAAACGAGGCCATCCAAAACATCTGGCGCACAACGGGGTGCGACGCGTCGGCTTTTTGCTGCCGATTAAGGCGCACAAACTGGGACAGCCGATACTCGAGCGCCGCGGCCTCCATGATGAGAGCGCAGAGCTGCGCGCACAGGTTCGAGTTGCTTAGGGATCGGACGATCTCGCCGTGGATCACGCGCTGCGCAGTGTAGAGCACCGCCCTGTCCGCCGCGTCGCACCAGAGTTGCAGGAAGCGTCCCGAAAAGGTTTCGAAGCCGTTGGCGACGGAAACCACAAACTCCGGATTCTTCGTGCCTGTTCTGGCAAACGGAACGACGAGCTTGCAGTAGCACTCCCGCCCCTTTGCCACGATATGGGCCAGCTCTTCCTTGATGGGCGCTTGGATGTCCTCGAACGGACAGCATCCTTGCTTTATTTCGTCGGCCACGCCAACGATGGTCTCGTTCACCTCGTAGCCACTGAACTTGTGGTGCATTGCGGCGTAGTAGCACAGAAAGTCAAGCAGAGTGGTTTCGGCCTTGTTGTTGGCAGGCGGGAGTCGTTTGAGCAGCGGTGACGGGTCGTCCATTGTTTCGATGGGGAGAGCGTGGACGTTGTTCCTTAAACAGACACTGCTTTATAGCAGAGAGTTCTACAGTTGGGGTTTGGATCGATTTGAGTTTTAAATTTATATTTAATTTTAAAATCTTTACAGCTCGGAAATTTGAATGGATTTGGATTTTATAATTTTATACAAAAGAGTGACAAGAAACGCACAAACCCCAAATGTCTTCTGTTCCTCCGACCAACGAAACCCAAGCTGAGTGCGTCAGGACGCCAAACGATTGCGTGGAGTTTCAGCTGAAGAGCAGGCCGGTGTTCGAGTACGGACAATGGACTCCTGGCCCCCACGGAAAAAGTTCCGAGCCAGAATCCGAGTGGATTCCCGATGCCGAGTACTATGCTCGCATCGGCGCCCCCGTGCCAGCGCACTCATTCCTGAATTGCCAAGCATTGCTGAAATGAAATGCTTGCGCCGCGTTCCCTCCGCGCGGGTACATAAAGCCTCCGATGACTTGGGCAAATGTCCATTTTCGACGGCATATCCAACGTCCGCAAGCCCGAGGTGACCATGAACTCCGGGCCGCTCCCCACGTCCGGTCCGCCCTACTTCCCCGGCGCGCGCATCAACTACGCTGCGGATCTGCTGGGCGACCACATCGACGCGTACAGCTACGGCGAAGCGGACCATGTTTCGAACCAGACGTCGTACCTCAACATCGCCCACCGGATTCAGAAGATTGTGCCGCAGCTCAACCTGCCGAACGCGAGCTCCGAGGGCACGTTTCAGCTGAGCCACGCGGTCGACGTCGGGGACATTGGCTTCGTGCTCCGGATCGACCGGCGGGGGAGCGTTGTGCCGAATATCAACGCGTTCGACCGGCTGCAGCTCAGCCGGATGGTCGATCCGATGGTCAACCTCGTCACCGTAAACTACATCCTGGCGGGGCTGCAGCGCCACTGGAGCAACCGCGACGCGGTCAACTGGCAGCAGCTGATGGTGGACCTCCGGTTTGTCGAGGACGTCTACGCCAACCGGTCGGCCTTCGACGTCGGGGACGCGATCCGCTTCGTCAGCGACACGGCCAGGCCCTTTGGCGTGCCGCACACGAGCGAGCTGCAGGGCGGCCAGCATGAGGGCGGCAGCGGGCCCGTGACGTACCCGGTCAACTTTATCAGCACCTTCTTCGTGTCGGGGCTGACGCGCAACATCTGCAACATCTGGAGCCAGCACAACATCTCGGCGGGCGACGACCTGATCTTCAGGCTGGAAAAGCTCCCGATCAGCGCCAGGGACGGGTCGATCAAGTACCACCTCAACCACTGGAAGAAGTCGACCATCATACAGCAGTTCCGGTACGAGGACGGCGGCGTCAACGAGGCGTGGCAGCTGGTGCCCGCCGTGCTGTCGACGTACGCGCCGCCGCGGATCGTGGAAGGGTACGATTACCGCGAGAACGGCTACTGGCACATCTGCCGCTCGCAGGTCATGTTCCGCAACGAGAGCTCGAGCGACCGCCGGTACACCGACGCGCCCAACTCGGGCATCTACCACGACGACCGGGCGTCGATGCGCGGCGCGTTGATTGAGGCGACTTTCGAGCCCGCGTGGGTCGAGTACATTCCATGGGCACAGCCGAGGGGGGCGAAGCGGCAGGCGGACGAGGAGCCGGGGCCGCAGGTGTATTATCAGGGCGGAGGGGGCAAGGGGAATGCGTTTTTGGGCGCACAGGTGATGGAGGTGGGAACGAAACCCAGGGTGAGGTTCACTGGGAGCGGGGTGTCAGGGACTAGAAATGATCAACTACCGGTAATGGACACGGGTTCTGTTTCGATCGAACAAACAGAATATGGATTGACTGCTGCTACAGCGGGACTGACAACTGGCGAAAATACCAGACCAAGTACGGCACAAGCTGTTTCTGAAGAAATGGTCAGCGAGATTTTGAACACTGTTTCTGATGAAGTTCCGAAAATGGATGGAGATTTCGATGCAGCATTCGGGGGACTGGGCACGAAAATGCCACCCCCCTCGTCGAAAAAGCCGCGGCGGACGCTCGGACTGGCCGTGGGGCTTGGCGGCAGCGGGTCGGTTGTGGTGCATAATGTGAAGGGGGCCTGATGGCGTAATGAAAAACCAGCGCGCGTGTATATTCGATATCCGTTTCGAGTGCCGAATGTCCTTCCCTGTGCGAGCCGTGCAGCGAAACAAAGCTGCGCTGGAAAAGCGGGCCAAGCTTGCGAATAACATATGCCCCATCTGCTGGATGCCCTTGAGTATAGGCGAAGGGAAGGTGGCAGACTGCTGGCGCGCAGTGCAGATGGCATTTAAAGGGAAACCCGCGTTCAGCGTCCGCAATCCAAACGGCATTGGCGATGTCAGCAGGCCGGTGAAGGCGTTTGGGATCAATCCGCTCACAGGTTCCACGCAAGCAAACTGTGAGCAATGCCATTACGTGCATTTCAGCATGTTTGGGGACCACAGCGACTTGAATAATTTGTGGTATGGCTGTGAATTTTTTCAGAAAATTCCAATGCGCAATAACGAGGCAGAGCCAACAAAACTTGATGCGTTTTACTCGGGAATACGGGAGGATCGAAGCATTTTTTCGGTCGCTGTTTTGAATCCGAAATTCAATGGCTACATTGTGAACGCTTTGTCTGACGTGAATTCGAACTGGAACACGATCACCATTTTGGCGGTGAAGATGTTTCGGTTTTTCCCCGGATGCACGGATTGCAATTCGCACATGACGATTTCCAAACTCATAGAAACGCTGTTCGATCAGCTTTTCCCTAGCGATGCGTATATTTCTCGTTTTCCTGCTCCAGCTGCACCAGTGCAGAATCCACCGATTTATCAAAGGCCAAAGAATAAGTTTCGAAAATCAAGAAAAAAGAAGGAATTCGACGTAGAGGAGATGATACATTATCTCATGCTGAGCGGCATGCTGAAGGCCGACGGGGACGTGCACAGCGACACTTTCAACTTCTCCATTGCCGA
>Ga0214257_1000193_pt1 | contig 24861 bp, 19 predicted proteins | sample TroBogypolimnion_23_FD_153095 | JGI IMG/M metagenome (GOLD analysis project Ga0214257, IMG submission 153095) | Freshwater microbial communities from Trout Bog Lake, WI - 18AUG2009 hypolimnion | ecosystem: Environmental > Aquatic > Freshwater > Lake > Hypolimnion/Profundal zone | place: Trout...
TTTTTCCAAAAGTCTTAAGCCACTTTCTAAAAATGGACATTTATAAATGTCCAAAATCACTTTTACTATTGACTTTCCCAGACACTTTTCTTCACTTTTTAGAATATATATTGGCAAAGTAACTTAAAGAACCTAATATTATATATTGGCAAAGTAACTTAAAGAGAAATTAATCATTAATAGAAACATATTTATACAATCTAAAACAGTCTAGATAATCAATAATTTTTTGTAAATTATATTCAATACTACAATTATTTAATTTTTTTAAATATTTTAAATTAAATAAATTTTGTAATATTGTTGGGTAAAGATTTTCCTCATTTATATCTGATACTAAATCAAATTTTACAGTATAAATACTTCCACACAAACTAATATTATTTTCATAAGTTTGTGTTTTTTCAAAGCTTAATACTTTATTAATCTCTGTTATGATTAATGGTTTTATTTTTTTTAATAATTTTTGTGATTCAGAAATTGTATTAATTTCAGTTGAACTTTCATAACCAGTATTATCATGACAACGACACTTACCGCGTTCAGTTGTAATAATTGAAATAAATAATAACAGTTGGTCTTCAAAATCCTTTTCTGTTGATTCATTTGTATATTGAATATGATATATTCTATATTTATACAAATTTCTCGCATCATTTAAAAATGCTAAAAATTTATCTTTAATTTGTAAGAATTCAGTTAAATCTGTGCTCATTTTGCTAGTATTATATAATTATATAATACTATCATTTTATATCATTTTTAGATATAATAAAAAAATATTTAGATGTTTATTTATTATATCTAAAATAAAATCATTTCAAGGTCTTTTAAGTTCCAATATTCACTACCTCCACCTGGAATAGGTCTTCTTATAATAAATGGCACTTTTTGTTGCTGTAATTCTAGCTCAGCAATAATATGCGCATCAATTATACCTTCAGGAACTTTAATAAGTGGATTTGCTCCACACTCTATTTGTTTTGTTCTTTGACCGAGAACTCTAGCTTTTTCATATTTTGTTAAAAATGGTAATGTTTGATGAAGTAGATCAACTATTATATTATCATTATCTCTAACTATAATTGTTAGTTTAGCAATTTCATCATAATTATGAATAGCACATTCAGGATGCTGTTCGGATATATAATTTTTACTAATTTCACTATCAAATTTTTGTAAATAATTTTCGTCATCATCGTCATCATCATCGTTTTCATCTTCATCTAAAATAGGTTCAATCGTTATTTTTGTTTTTTTAACTTTTGGTGCTGCTGAAATAGCTAAAATTGATGGAACATCCTCATTTTCTTCATCATCATCTTCGCTTTCATCGTCTGATACATCTTCTGATGAATCTCCTCCACCAATTAAATCTTCATCATAATAATCGTCATTTTGTTCTTTAATTTTACTTTCTTCTTCCTCTTCCTCTTCTTCTTCTTCATCTGAATTAACTATAATATCTTCAATAGTATTTTTATCAACTGGATTTTTTATTATTTGATTTTTCTCATCATCAGAAGATTCAATGTCTTCATTATCACTTTCATCAGTAAAATAATCGTCGTTATCGCTCATTGTTAATATATTTACTAAAGATACTTTTAAATAATAATATTTCAATTTTATTTAATAATAAAATCCACTTTTTCTTAAAGGTTGAGCCAAATTTAGTTCTTCTAAATAAAATAATATACCTTGACAAGTGTATAAAAAAATAAATAAATTTAATATATATATATATTTTGCTCCACTTTTTAAAAGTGGAAATTATACATTATTTGTTTGCCAAATGGTAGAACAATCAGAACACAAATATACATATTTCATATTTGTGTCATCATATCTTATATATATAATTTCTCTTTTTGTGTTTTTTGTATTTGTATCACATTCAGAATTAGGACATAAAATCGTACTAACTCTTGGAAGTGTTGGGTCAAGTTTTGTATATTCATTAATAATATGATTAAATGATTGTTCATTTTTTTTTATATAAGTTTTAGAAACGCACATATTATCGTGCGACAATAATTTATCTTCGTGACCGCAATTGCGGCAATAATAGTCTAGTTTATTTGGATTTTGTTCGTCAATCCTAAGATAATACATGTTATTACAAACGGAACAGAAGTGCATGTTTAATATATAATATACTTTAATATTATTTATTTATTTCAATTTTGTTTTAAATAATAAATGTAATAAAGATAAAAAATTAAACTAATAATAAATTAAACTAATAAAAATTTAATTTCAATTAATTTTTCAATTACTTTTTCATAATCAATTTTAATTCGCATACCGTAAAGGCCAGTTATTAAAACTGGTTTATTAATAAACTCGATTTTTTTCTTCTCCGCAAAACTTAAAATTTTATCATAGTTTTTTATAAAATTTTCTTTTGTAAAAGGACCAAAATTTTCAAAAAAAATCTTATAAACATTAGGTTTTTTACTAATAATATCACAAATAGCAACATTAATATTTGAATATTCAATAATATCAGTATAATTTTTCATATCTGTATGTGTTTTTAAAATACCAGGCTCATTTAATAATGGGTCTTTACACAAAAGAGTACATAGTGTTAACAAAACAGTTGAAATAGATTGACAAGACGTCCATTGTTCGCCTCTCCAAGTATTTAATAATGAAATACAAACTTTACCACATTTATATAAATTAGGATTAAACCGAACTTCATCTCCATTAGTACAATATGTGACCTTTGGAGGAGTATGAGGATAATCAAAAGGATAATTTAATTCAAAAAAATAGTTCCCACCATAATAAGGAGTATCTTCAGGTCCAATAATCAGAGCATAACCTTTTAATAAATCCGCATCATCATGAATATAATAAATACCATTATCTGTTAATGGATTTTTAATAATATGTTTGACATCTTTTAATAATCTGGTAATAGTTTCTTTTGAAATAAAATTACTCATCGTATAATTACATAATTATATATGTATAGGTTTATATCAATTTTATAACATATATGTAAAAATATACATATTGTATAAAATAATTTAGATTCTAATTATTAAATTATAAAAAAACTGAAATAGAAATATATTAGTATATTATATTAACTAACAATGAATATGACAACAACTAATTTTAAAGATTTAAGCGATTTCTTAGCAAAGCATAATGCTAAGGGCGATAAAAGTTTACCAGTTACGCATACAAGAATTGGAGATAAAGATTTAAGTATATTTGCTGGAGCTTATTCAATTCCAAAAGAAGAATTACAAACATTTCATAGCCTATATTATGATAATGTTTTTGTAAAAAAAAGAAAAGAATATTTGACAGAAAAACAACTAGAAAATGTTGGTCCTATGGCAGTTGACTTTGATTTTAGATATAATTATGACGTAGATTCAAGACAACACACAAACGACCATATTCAAGATATGGTACTATTATATTTGGAAGAAATTAAGGCATATTTTATTTTTGAAGAAAATAAACCATTTGATATATTTATTTTTGAAAAACCTAATGTAAATAGGTTAGAAGATAAGAGTTTAACAAAAGATGGAATTCATATGATAATGGGGATTCAAGTAGACCATATTATTCAGATGATGATTCGTGAGAAAATAATAGAAAAAATCCCAGAAATATGGGAATTACCTTTAACTAATAGTTGGGAATCAGTATTTGATGATGGTATTAGTAAAGGAACAACAAATTGGCAATTATTCGGTTCTAGAAAACCGGCAAATGAAGCATATGAATTAACTCAGCATTTTATTATAACATATGATAAGGCAGATGGAGAGTTTATGATGGATGAAAAAAAGGTTACTGATTTCGATTTGAGAAATAATTTTATTAGATTATCAGTACAAAATGAAGGAAATCCAAAGTTTGAGTTAAACCCCAAAATATTAGATTTATATAATAAAAGACTAGAAAATAAAGGACAAAAAATTAGAAGACCAGCTAGTAAAACAAAAATGAATTTAATTTTTGAGGATGATGATAATGATGATGAAAATATGTCATTAGGTGATATTACGAGCAGTGATTTATTAAAAAAGGCTGTTGATAATTTATTTAAATCATTATTACCATCTGAGTATGATATTAAAGAATTACACGAATACACTCAAATCTTACCAGGAAAATATTTTGAACCAGGTTCGCACTTATTAAATAGACAAGTAGCATTTGCTTTAAAACATACAGATGAAAGATTATTCTTGTCTTGGGTTATGTTAAGAAGTAAAGCATCAGATTTTGCCTATAATTCAATCCAAGGTTTATATAATGAATGGACTAAAATGAAAAATAAAAAAAATGGAATTACAAAACGTTCTATTATGTACTGGGCTAAACAAGATGCGTTTGATGAATATGAAAAGGTTAAATATTCAACAATCGACCACTTTATAGAAGAAACCTTATTTTCAAGAACAGAATTTGATAAAGCTCTAGTTTTACATAAAATGTTTAGTGATAAATATGTTTGTAGTAGTCTTACAAATAAGACTTGGCACGTATTTAAAAATCACAGATGGGAAACCGATAAAGGAATGACATTAAGACTAGCAATATCAAAGGATATGTATAATTTATATACAAAAAAAGCTTCTGATATTGAATCAGAATACCAACAATATGACCCTAATGATGAACGAGTAGAACATCTTAAGAAAAAATCAAGGGCAGTTTCTGAAATAATGATAGATTTAAAGAAAACAAATGATAAAAATAATGTGATGCGAGAAGCAATGGAAATATTTTATGATAAAGATTTTGTTAAAAATATGGATACAAATAAATTTTTATTATGCTTTAATAACGGGGTAATTGATTTTACAACAAAAACATTTAGAGATGGTTATCCACAAGATTATATCTCCAAATCTTGTGGAATTAATTATGTTGAATATAATTCAGAAAACCCAGAAATGGTTAAAACTAGTAATGACATAATATCATTTATGGAAAAACTATTTCCTATTGAAAATCTTAATAGATATATGTGGGACCATTTAGCATCTTGTTTAATTGGTACAAATCCAAATCAAACATTTAATATTTACTGTGGTAGTGGTAGCAATGGTAAATCAATATTAACAGATTTGATGTCGCATGCTTTAGGAGAATATAAAGGTACAGTTCCTATTACTCTTGTAACTGAAAAAAGAAATGCGATTGGTGGTACATCATCTGAAATCATGCAATTAAAAGGCATAAGATATGCTGTTATGCAGGAACCGTCAAAGGATACAAAAATTAATGAAGGTATAATGAAAGAACTAACCGGAGGTGATCCAGTTCAAGGTCGTGCTCTTTATTGTGAAAGTGAAGTTTTCGAACCACAATTTAAACTAGTTGTTTGTACGAATACAATGTTTGATATTACAAGCAATGATGATGGAACCTGGAGACGTATTAAAAAATGTGATTTTATGTCTAAATTTATTGATGAAGGTGAAGAACATACAGATGATACTAAATATGTATTTCCAAAAGATAAATCGTTAAAAAATAAATTACCGGAATTAGCTCCTATTTTTATGAGTATGCTTGTTAAAAAAGCGTTTGAAACAGATGGAGATGTAAAAGATTGTGAAGCTGTAACAAGCGCTTCAAGCACATATAGAAAAGGCCAAGATAATATTTCAGCATTTGTTTCAGAAAGAATTATTAAAACTGGAAATTCAAAAGATAAAATTAATAAAACAGGATTAGCTTCGGATTTTAAAAAATGGATTGAAACAGAGCAGACAGGTATGAAACCGCCAAAAGGAAAAGAGTTACACGAATATTTAGATAAAAAATTTGGGGCACACAAACCAACTGGATGGCATGGCATTGCTTGGATTCAACCTGAAGATGAAAAAGATGAAATAGACGAATTATCTCATAATTGTTAAGTATTAAATTAAATTAAATTAAATTAAATAAATTAAATAAATTAAATTAAATAAATTAAATAAATTAAATAAATTAAATTAAATAAATAAAAACATAATAATATTTTTTATTTATTTTGCTTCACTAAATATCTTTATACACGTTAGATGGTAAAACACCCATTATTGTATCTTTAATATGGTATAAAAACTTAAATATTCGTACGCAAATAAAAGGATAAATTATAAAAAATACTAAAATAGCTATTAATGATGCCTTAGATGATGCCGATGGAAACATAAATATTGATACAGCAAATACTATTAAAAAAATAGCATATATAACCATAATTATTTTATGATAAAAAATCAAATTTTCAATGCTCTGATCCTCATAATATGTTTTTCTATCATTCGTTAATACATCTGAAGTTTTATTTTTAACTTCAAGAGTCAAAAAGGCATTTTCTTTCACTAATTTTGTATATAACTCAACAATATGAGAAAAATTAAGTAAAAGACCACTATATGTATCATAAGACCCTTTTGCTTTTTCTATTTCATCATTAAAATTCGTTTTAAAAGTTGTAACAACCATTTCAGCCTTTTGTTGAAGCTCATTTTCGTGATATTCATTATAAGCACTATCACCCTTTGTATATGTTAAATAATTTTTATAACTAGTTTCAACTTGGCTAGGAGCTGTTAATAAATTAGTTTTTGCTTCTAAATATTTATTTTTTAGTAAGCTTTTCTTTTTTTGTTCTTGACAGTTTGCATCACAAGACAAAATTTTATTAGCATTATTTATAAAATCATTAAATTTATTTACGTCAATATTATTAGACATATTACTTATATTATACATTTATAAAGATTTTAAAACTTTTTGTAATTAATAAAACTTTCACTATTATTTGATTTAATATTATCACTACCTAAAACAACATCTGGTTTTTTATAATTATTTGATGGTTTTGTAAAAATATCATTAACAAATGATTCAGTTGTTGTCGAGGATGTAGTTTCACCACTAGGAGTTACACATTGATTTAAACTTGAATCATATACTAAACCATCAGAACAACAAGCATCTCCAATACATGTTCCATATTTAGATGTGGTACTAGCCCAAGGATCTGTTGAGCTTGTAGATGTAGATGTTGGAGCATCATTAGGATTAAAATACCAGTTGTATTCTTGATAATTCATAGGATCTCTTAACATAATTGAAAACATAGTTTTCCATATATAAACACCACCAATTATAGCAATTATAACAATTAAAATATAATAAATTCTGACAGGAATCATTCCTTTATTAAATAATATTGCTAAAATAAGTATTGGAATTAACATAATAACAATAATTTTCATTAAATCAGAATGTTCAGCATATTTTTGACCGTAGTAATCATTAATTTCTACGAGTCTTATCTTATTATTTTTTTCCTCTTCTAATACTTTTAAACGTTTCTTCGAAGTATTTAACTCCTTTTCAACAATATCAATTGCTATTGTTTGTTCTGATAATGTTCCTTTAGAATTAGCAAGAGCATTTTGAAAAAAACTATTTACACCATTTAATGTTTCATATAAATTAATACGCATTTTTGAAATGTTATTAATTTTCTCTACAATTTGTTTTTGCTGATCTGTTGTTAAACCAGTATTTTCTTCTAAACTGCTAAATAGTTGTTGCTCAATAGTTTGAAGTGATTGAATATCATTTAGAATTTGTGTAGTATTTTCTTGGACGTTTGGTAACTGACCTTTTATATTTGACATATTATATAAATTATAAGAAGATAATTATATAATAATCTGTTTGACAATTATTTTTTTGTAATATTCATTGTAACTAAAACAGTTCCAACCGCTAAAATACTCCAAAAATAATAATTATAATTTTCTTTTAAAACATTAATATTACTATCATGAACAATACCAGTTATATTTGATGTAGAATTTTTAATTTTTGCATTTGTGTTTTTATATTCATTTAAATAATTTGCGATATTTTTTGTTTGAAGAGTTGATTGATTGCCTACTTTAATTTCATCAGTATTTAAAGTATTAGTATCGTCCAATAATTGTTGAGATATTTGGTTTAATCTCGTTTTTAATTGGTCTAATTCTTGTTTTTGTGTAGTATTTGCGGTTGCTAATCCATAAGAACTATTCATTTTGTCAGATTTAGGATAATGCTCAAATGCTAAAGAATCTATATTTACTATTTTATTAGAAACACCTACTGGTAAATTTTTTAACTTAGGAGCCTGACCATTTGTAGTTTGTTCTATATTTGAATCACCATAGATGGATAATAATGAATTTGAATCTACATAACCTATTTTACCTAAATTAGCAGGTATACCTATTTCCTTTAGTTCATATAAAGCATTTGCTCCTTCTCCTCCACCTGTATTTCCATCTGTCATTTTTTGACAATTTTCTGAATCTTTTGATGTATATAAAACTAAATTTCCATCTGCCTGCATCATTAAATAAGTTGAACCATCAGTAGAGCCAATAAATTCGCCTATTGCTAATGTCATTCCTGATGAGACCCAGTTTGTTCCATATTTTCCTTTAGCTGCGGTATAAGCTGGATTAGGTTTTAGATATGGTCCGGTTGTTTTTGTATCCCAAATAATACCTTGGTCATCATTTGGTCCAGAACCTCTATATATACACATATTTCCATCGTCTTGAAGAATTAAATAATAAATACTAGTATTATCCATAGAATAAATAGCATTAGACCAGCCTCCACCACTATATGTTCCATCTTCTATTTTTGTACAATTACTTGCTTTTCCATACATTCTTGTATCATTTTTATAATTTGGAAACCAACATTCCGCATTTTTTCCAGAAGTTGAATCTTGTAATCCAAAATATGAGTTTCCTGTATCAGTTGCTTTTTGTTTACAACTAGCATAATCCATAGTACCTTGTAAATTAGCCATTGCTCTTACACTTTGGTCAAGGTAACAACCTACATAACCACTTGGTTGTGCTGTTGAATTATCCGTATTAAAAACTGATGCTCCACTTGAATTATATACAGTTAAAGCACCTTGAGTCGTCAAGCTCGCATTAGTTCCAGAATTATTTGTTTTGGTATCCCATAATGCTACTCCACTTGATATAGCATTTGCGGTACCTTTTTGAACAACGCCAACACTATCATTGCTTACAGCACAGTAACCAGTACTTGTTCCTGTATTCACATTTTGTAGTCCAAAATATTTATATCCTCCATCAATAGCTGCCTGTTTACACATATCATATGTATAAGTTCCACCTGAACTAGTAGAAGAACCTTTGTTAATAGCTATATTTTGAATAGCAGATGACCTGTCGCCTGCCGTCCAAGTTCCTTTGAAAGATATTCTCATACTTTGTTGACTATCAACCGTAAAAGTGGTTGAATAATTAGTCCATTTATTTATAGGAGGAGTAAATGAATAAAATGATTTTCCTTCTAATCCAACATCAATTGGATTTGCTACACCAGAACCATCACAACAATTTCTACCACACGCATCAAATGATATAGTGTATGTTACACCTGATGAAAAACTCATCCAATTTGCGGTCCATAATTCTTGGTCTTTTTGAATAGAAACGCACTGATTACCATTAGGATATGGTATAGGATATCCCCAAGCACTAGAGTTATTTGCTAAAACACAATTAAAATTCCATCCTGGAACAGTAGTTGTATCCCAAGTTAAGTATTTATATGAATTATTTGCGATTTGAGATTGGGCAAAATTTCCATTTGTTATAAAAGTTTCTGCTATTGATGGAGATCCTCCAATAAAAGTTGTAGAATTATTCACATAACACCCATTATAACTAGCAGTTGTATCTGTTATTAATTTGTCAACATATACATTTGCGCCTTCATTACCACAAGTTTCCCCTAAAGCCATATTTGTTCCTGAAACTAAAGATGGTGATGTTGGTATGGTAGTTCCTGGAGTGTCATATTCTGAGATCCATGGAATATTTACATCAGTATATGTTTTGCCAGGTGAATTTCTTAAACTATCCCAAATTTCGCCAGATGGTATCCATTTAACAACACCTTGATTTGTAACATAACATACATGTCCTGTTGTAAAATGGATATTTGTATTTAAATATTGATTTTTTTGCGGGTTTAATCTATCTAAAAAATCGGTTGTTCCACCAGATACTTCGGCTAATTTTTTTTGATATTGTAATAAAACTGCGTTATATTCATTTTGTAAAGATTTATCGTTTCCTGCTCGTGTTTCACTTAAAATTTGTTTAGATTTATCTGCTAGGTGAGTATTATTATTTTCATTTGTCATATTAAAATTTTGAAATCCTTCTTTACTATTAACATTATTAATATTTTTTTTGATTTTATTTTTAATTTTATTTTGATAATTATTAAAATTAGTGCCTTGATTTAATGCTGGAGTAGAGCTTAAATTATTTTTATATTCAGAACTTATTTTTGATTTTTTTTCGTAATTATTTTCCATAGAATTATCTAAATCATAAAACATATTTTTAAGACTAATCATTAATATAAATACATACAAAAAACTAATTATTATTAGTTAAATACATTTATATTAATTTTAATTAATTATTAATTAATTATTTATTTTAATTATTTTTATTTTAATTATTATATATGATATAATTATTAATGTTAGACATATATAAACATTATTATTATTTAATATAGGTGCTAAACCAATAGATACTATCATTAAAATAAGTAAAAAAATAGCTTCATTAATAAATTTATTTCCTCCTCCTATTTGTTCTCCTCCTGTAATAGCATATTTTAATAATAAAAGAACTAAAAGTATTGTTACAAATATTAGTACAATATATTTTGAATAATGTTCTGTTAATGTAATTTGTGTATCTTTATCTACGGCATTTAATGTATTATATTCTTTCTCTAATTTTTTAATTTTAATTCTCTCATCCAATAAAGTATTATAATTTTGATCGAGAGTTTGGCTATTAGACTTTGAATTACTCATTATAATATACGCAGAAAACAAAAAATTTTATTTTATTTTATTTTATTTATTATTTAATTTGATTTTTTATTTTAATTGAAATAACGGACATTTTTGTGTTACAGAACATTTATGCCAAATACTATTTTCTGCTTCACATATTTTAACATTAATTATTGTTAATTGTTGTTTATTACAACTAGGACAAATAATATTTTTCTCTTTTGTTTCAATTGTTTCTTTTGTTTCAATTGTTTCTTTTGTTTCTTTTGTTTCTTTTGTTTCAATTGTTTCTTTTGTTTCAATTGTTTGTTCCATTTAACTATAATACAGAGTTTTATTTAAGTATTTTATTCCAAATTATAACAGTTATTAAAACTATTATAAATATTAAAATATATGTATTATTTTTTAAACTACCACCTTGTTGTACTGTAGCTGTATTAGGTAACACTTTTATAAATAAACATACAATAATTAAAAATATTATAATTAACGAAATAAATACTGAATAATTTTTTGTTATAACAATTTCACCTTCATTTTGTGCCTTATTTAAATTTTGATATTTTTTAATTGTTTTTTCTACTTTCTCTCTTTCTTCAGTTAATTTTTTATAATTTTGATTAAGAACTATAGTTTGTTGCTTTCTTTTTATATCTTGTTGGCTATATAAGGGCTCTCCTTTATTCATTGTTTTTAATATTTTGTCATTAATATTTGTTAATTTTTGAGATAATCCTTGAATTACTTTTAAGTATTTTAAATTTTCTGGAATAATAGCATAATCATTAGGCATTCCAACACCAACTTGGCTATCACCAGTTCTAGTCCAACAATATGCTTTATCGGGATTATAAGTAGCACCAGTACAAGAAGAATCACTAGAGCACATTGCTTTACATTGTTCTATACTAGTTGATGGTCCTTCACTAAGTTTACTAGTTCCCCAAAATGTCGCGCCTTTAATATCTATTAAATTTTCAGTATTTATATTATAATTAGGTGCTGTTGCTGTACTAAAATTAGTAGTTGTTCCATAACAACCATCTCTATGCTGAGAATCAGTCATAGTAGCCCATAAAAAACTATCATAAATTAGTCCATTTAAGGTTTGTGCCTTAGAATAATCACTGTTAGCATTAGTAACACCAGTTGTAGTGCATCCAGATTTTTTCCATATTTCATCATAACAAGCTTGGTCGATACCTTTAGTATCTGAATTATATTTAGAACATGAATTATTGGATGATTGAGATTTAAGATAATCTATATAATCTTTTTGCGCTTGATTATATTTAATTAAAACTGTATCATATTCTTTACTAAGTGTTTCTAAACTCAATACTACGGATTTTGTTCCATCATCATTATTATTATTTTTTTTTTCATTTTTTAGTATTTGATTTTCATCCATTTATATATAAATAGAAAGAAAACAATCTTATTATTTATTTTTATAAAAGATTAAAGCTCCTATTGACACAACTGAAAATAAAATAAAAAAATTATTAAACTTACAACAATTTGTTAAATTATTTTCTACAGTTAAACTTGTTTCATTTAAAATACTTTCTATTGCTTTTTTTGTTTTATTTTTTTTGTTTGTTTCAATTGTTAATTTATTATATTTATTTATAGAATCATTCAAATAATTTTTAAAATTTTGTTCGAGTATAATTTTTTGAGGTCTTGATAAAAATCTATTGACATTAAACATATTTTATATTTTTAAATAAAATATTTTTAAATTTTTACCTTAAAAATTATTTTTACCTTAAAAATTATTTTTAATTTTTTGGAATTGAAGTTTTAATTGTAAATTTTGAAGCCATTATTATACCTAAAAATATAATACCATAAAATAAAGCAAAGTTTTTTAAATAATCTAAATTATATATTTCTTTATAGTCACTAATTAGTTCATCTGAACCATTATATTTTTTTTCAACAATACCTAATCTTCTTTTAAGCTGGCGATTTTTCATTTTTTCTTTTGCTATTAAAGTATTTATTTTTTGTAATCTATCATTTATAGTTTCTGTATCTTTTTCAATATTGTTTGAAGACATAAATAATTCGGAATTTATATTTTGTAAATTTCCTTTAATATTTTCAAACATTTGTTGATATTCACTATATTCCGGATTTTTATTATAAAAAACATAATATTTTTTAAAGTCATCTAAAATTGAGGGTAGTTTTTCTTTAAGAGTATTTATTTGAGATAAAAAAACTTGCGGTTTTGTTAAATCATCTATTGAATTATCTCCTGAATTTTCTTGTAATTCCATTAATATATATAGCTAAATTAATTAATATAAGTAATACTTTTATTTTAAATACAAGCTCTATAATAACTTGCTTCAATAGCTGTTTTACTTGCTCTTGTAATTTCACATACTTGACCTGGTCTTAATCCTATTACCTGTGCTACTGGGTCAAATCTTGATATGTCTGGGAATTGGGCTATATTTAAAATATTATATTTTTTCATAATTTCACTAATTTCAGCATTTCTCATAACACGATGATTTGGTACAAGAATATGTTCTAAAATATTAAATTGTAATCTTTTTATATTTTGAATTACAATAAATATGCCATCTTTTTCCCATATATGTTTCAATTCATTTATAAGGGTTTCGTTCATATCTTCTTTAATAATTATAAATAATGTATCATCTTTTGTCAAAATTACTTCTAAATTAAACAAATCATCTACCATTTCGTGAATATTTGCTGGCCTAACCATTTTTCCTAAATAATATTTGATATATATTTTATTTTTTCTTTTGGTAGTTTCATCTTCTTCATTTTTTTCAAGAAGCATATCTAACTGATTATTTTGCTTCATCGTATTAACTTCATTAATACTAAATTTATCATAATCCTCAACATTATATCCTTGTCTATTCATTAAATTTAACACAACATTTCTGGAAGTGTAAATAGAAGAAATTTGGCTACTTAAGTTTTGAGTTGTCATATTATATTATAATATTATCATTAGTAATTCTTTTTATTTCAATTTTATTTATAAATATATTTATAATTTTTTATATAATTTTTATATATTTTTTATATAATTTTTATATATTTTTTATATAATTTTTATATAATTTATTTTTTTGATTCTTCTTCATTCACATCAGTTGATAGTATAATTTTTTTACTATCATTACTAGTATTACCTTCAGAATTTTCACCTTCATTTTTTTCTTCTGGTTTAGGTTCATCGACCTCTAAAATTGTTTCTTTATCTACTGGTACTGAAGTTTGTTCTTGTGAAGAATCTGAAACTGTCAAATTTTGAGGAATTTGATTTTTTAAAGATTGGTCTGAGGGCGGAGCATAACCAGGTGAGTCAAAACCATAACCAGGTGATTCGGGAGCATAGTCAGGTGATTCGGGAGGTGAGTTAGAAGGAGAACGAGGAGTATAACCAGGTGAAAGAGAAGCATAAGGAGGTGACTCATATGAGTTAGGAGGAGCAGGAGGTAATTCGGACGAACGTTCAGCACTTGGCAGTATTGGCGATTCATTTGGAATATTATTCATGTCTGTTTGTTTCATCAATTTATGTTTTATGTCTTGAATATATTTATCAATTATTTTTTCAATTGGTTGTTTTTCTGCACTTCTATTTAATAATGCTAAATTTGGATTTTTTTCATATTTGTTTTTAATAATTAATTTAAATTCATCTTGGTCTAAAGCAGGACCTTTTTGTTGTTGAAAGTTCGTCCATTTTTTAAATATTTCATTATATTGTTCTCTTGTTATTATTTTTACTTCGACCGATTCTTTTGGTTCTTCTATTTTTAATAATTTTGTAATATTATTTGAATAAGACATATTTAGTAATTGGTCCACATTATCATCTGTAATTATTCTCATTTGAATATTTAACACTTCTAATTCTTGAATTAATAATTTTAACGCATAAGGCACTCTCAAAATACTAAATGAACGACCAAATTTACTGACATTTTTTACATTTTGACTACCATCAGGATTTGTATGAAAACTAATTGGACCATCAGAAAATAAACTAAAAAATAAATTCTTTGATTTATTATATACTGAAATAGAACCTGTTTTATTACATACTGCCATATTATGATATTCGTCTCCTCTTACCATAAAAGACTCGTTCAAAAAATAAGACATTCCGTGTGCTAAAACACCATCACGTTCCATCTCTCCAATTCTTAAACCACCATCATTTGCTCTGCCTTGAACTGGCTGCCTAGTTAAATTTGTATTTGGACCGCGGGCTCTGTAATTTATCTTATCTTTAACCATATGTTTTAAACGCATATAATATGTTGGACCCATATAAATGTCCGCTTCAATTTGGTCTCCAGACATTCCATTATACATTAATTGTTTACCACTTGAATGAAATCCGACCTTTGTAAGCATTGGACCATATGTAGCATAATTTGAACCTTTTACTTGAAATGCGGTACAATCTCCGAAGCCGCCATAAATTGTGCACGCTTTACCAAATAGAGATTCTACAATTTGTCCGATAGTCATACGTGATGGAATAGCGTGCGGATTTATTATTAAATCTGGCCTTGTACCATCAGCCGCAAAAGGCATATCTTTTTCTGGGATAATGAGACCTAAAGTCCCTTTCTGACCCGCTCTAGAATTTCCTAAGAGCATAGATGGTGCGAAATTATTCTCACGCATATAATATAAGTGCGATGATGGCATTTCAATACAATATACTTTTCCTTCGTAATCAATTAATTTTTCCTCATTGGAATCGTTTACTTTTTTATTTATAAATGGTTGATTTTGCTTACGAATAATACTAATTTTATAATAAGTATGTTTTGATTCAATAATATGAGATTTGCCTTTATTAAATCCTTTTGTTCCAACTATAATATGTTTATTATCTCCTGGTTCTGCAGCTATTTTTATAACTCCTGACCAACCGCAATGAACTGCTAATCTAGAAACATCATTTGCTAATCTTGGACTAATAGTTCCATATCTAGAAAACCCATCAGCATATGTATGACCGTCACCTTCCATTAAAGCTTCTAACAATATAATACACTGTCTTTTAGATAAACTCCAAACATATTCAGGTAAATATTTATTTAAAGCTCCTAAACTATATTTTTTAAGTTCATTATAAATTTCTTTATTTTTACCAAAATTTATAGCAAAATAACCATTAAAAGAGTCATGATAAAATTCAATATCTAATTTAGTTAATATGTCTGTGTTAAAATCTATCTTTCTTTGTTTATGTGCTGATAGAACAACTGCTCTGTTATTAACAGAGCCATCCGCAATAAACATTCCTAATAATTGTAACCAATCATCCATTTTATATTTTTTTTCACCCAAAGTAAAATATTCAACATCTGAATAAGTATTATTCATAGATTTTTGAAATCTTACCATCTTACCCATAACATTTTCAGCTTCGATTAACTCATATTCTTTATCACCTTTAATTTTCTCTCTTCGTTTAACATATAACTTATGATTTAAAGTACATATCACTTCAACTTGTTTGTTTTTTATATAATACATTTCTCCGTTATGGTCATATTCAAATTTATTAACTGGATATTCATAACACATATTTCCATTTGTATCTAATGTTGCTACTTTATGAGTATTAATATTAATATCTTTAATTTCTATCCATCCTTTATCAGTTAAAACTTGTTGTGTAGGTAAAGCACAAGCCATTTTGTCACCTATTGCGGGTACCCTTTCTTCACGAACTCTAACTTTTGCGATATTTGAGCCTTCTTCTCCTTGTGTTATAAAAGACTTATCTACAAAACCTAGCTGACCTTTTTTAGGTGTGACAGACGAGTCAATCCATAAATCTTTGTCGTCAGGATTACTAGTTATTTTACCAATTACTACAGTTTTATCATTTAGCGCTGTGTTTTCTTTAATCATCCCATAGTTATCTAGCTGACTGTAGTCAAACCCAGGTTTAGTACGAATAACATTATTCTTTTCAATATTAGCAAATTTTGAACTCGCATTACCAGATATTTCTGTATTTTCTTCTCTCGATTCATACATTGAAAAATAGGTTGTTCTAAATATTCCTCTATGAACAGAACCTTCGTTGATTAAAATAGCATCTTCTACATTATAACCAGTAAAACTCATAATAGCAACAATCGCATTAATACCATATGGCTGCTCTTCATTATTTATATATTCCAAGTATCTTGATTTAATAAGCGGGGTTTGTCCGTAATTTAATACAACACCCATCTTATCAATTCGCATTTGATAATTTGAATGATAAACAGATACCGCTTGTTTGCTCTGACCACAAGAAAATGAATTACGCACCACAGGATTATGTTCTGGATAAATAATTTGATTACCCATTACACCTAAAATAAATGATGGATCAATTTCCATATGTGTGTAATAATTATTACTATTGAAATCTTCTTCTTTTATAGCAATTAACGAACCTGATTCTTCAGCTGTATCCATAAAATCAACAACTGATTTATTTGCTTCTAATAATTTACTGATTGTTTCTAGATTCTCTCCAATATCATTATATAATTCATTCAAATCATATGTTATGTTTGATTTTATTGAAAAATTTGGGTCTGATTTTGGTAAAAATCCAGAAGTAATCTGTTCCCAAGTAATTTTACCATTTGTAAATAATTCATTTACATCTTGTCTATTAAAACTTAAATTTCCATCTTCAATATAATAAATTGGCCTAGTTAGCCTTCCAACGTCAGTGAAAATATTTATTTCATTATTTTTAAAATTAAATGATATGCTTATAAATGTTGGAATAATTCCATTTCTTCTATATAATTTGAGCATTTTAACAAGTTCTAATGGTTTATCAATTACACCAACCCAATTTCCATTTACTAATATTTTTGAAGTATTTCCTAAGTATTCGGGGCTACATTCTAATACTAATTCCATTGAAGTGTGTGCTCTTAACCATTTAATTATAGGATAAATAGATGAACCAATTGTTATATGTGTACTTATCGCTAAATGTTTATGTAATCCAATATTACCACCATCTGGAGTATCAATTGGGTCAATTAAACCCCATTGAGAGCTATTTAACAGACGCGGACCAACAACCTTAGCACTAGCATCTAATGGCAAACTAATTTTACGCAAATGTGAAATATATGTATTCCAACTTAAACGATTTAAATCCTGAATTACTCCTAATCGCTTTGTATGTGCTTCGGAACCCCAATTTCCTTTAAACGCCTTTTTAAATCCTGTTTCAACAATTCTCTCTTTAAATATTTGTTTATAATTTACCATAATCAGGTCAATAAAACTATTTTCAGTATATCTTTTTACATCACGAGCACCTTTTTCTTTTATTTTATGTTTGTCTTTTCTACTTTTTTCGGATTCTTCGTCGTCCTTGTAGTTACCTCTATGATAATAATATTCTTCATCAATTTTTCTTCCTATATCTTTTTTTTGAATTAAATAGTACTCGCGAAATAAATCATAAATAAGTGAGCCTGATAATTCTACCCTTTTAAAGGCAAAATTATCACGGTCAGTTGGTTTTTCTTCACCTGTATAAACCTTTAATAATTTATTTACCATTAATCCAATAAAATAAGCCTTTTCTAAAAAATTCAGTTCGCCAACGTTTGGTAAAAAATAATCTGATAATATTTCAATAACTCCTGAAATTGTACCTCTTTTTGTGAAAAACTTTATATAATCCAAAGCTGTTTCTTGAGTAAATATTTTACTAGCATCGTGAACGGATGGAATAAATAAATCAACATATGATTCATTCTTTTTTATATCTAATAGACAAGTTTTTATAATAGCTTTATCTGAAATAACTCCTAATGCTCTCATTAAAATAAATAGGGGAATTGGCTTTCTTACATTTGGAACAGATACTACAATTTGGCTATTAGAGAGAGATGGAGATGGAGATTGAATTTTTACAGCTGTTGTTCTAATTGGTTTTGATGCGTCTTCCGATACTGATCTAATTTCTGCTGAATAACTATATATATCCAATTTTGAATTTTTTTTAATATAAATGGTGTTATTCGCAAATGTTTCCTGAGGAATTATTACTTTTTCTTTTCCATTTATTATAAAATAACCTCCAAAATCATTTCGACACTCACCCATATTAAAACGAACATCTCTTGCTAATTTATTTAAAATACACATATTTGATTGAATCATAATTGGAAAATTTCCTAGATAAATTTTACTTAATTGTTCTGTATGTATTGTTCTTTCTTCTCCGACATAATAAATAAACTCGACATCTACATCATAATGAATTGATGTACCATATGTCATATTACGCAAACGAGCGTCATTTGGATACATATAATGTGTGTGAGTATCATCATAAATTACTGGTTTACCAAAATAGATTTTGGAACCATCTTTTCCACCTAAATATAATAAACATTCGTTTCTTTTTTCAGCGTTTGATTCTTCATCTTCTGTTTCAATAAACCTAATAGGATTATTTTCGTGAAAAATTTTATTTATTCCACTATTACAAAATATATTATATGATTCTAAATGATGTGCTACCAAGTTATTTGGATTATCTGAAAAATATTTATCAATTAGGTTCCAGGATATATTATCTTTATTTAGCCTATCCATTTTATATTATAATAATCTTATTTTTTTAAAATGTAATTGTCATTAATAATATTTATTTTTTATTATTTTAAATATTATTTTATTATTTTCATTTCTTTATATGTTATTGTATTTATTTCTTTATACATTATTGTATTTATTTTTTCTTTGTTTTATTTTTTCTTTTTAATAAACGCCTACTTTTACCACCTTTAACTTTTTTTTCTTTTTTTTCTTCTTCCTCTTTTATTTCCTTTATTTCCTTTATTTCCTTTATTTCCTTTATTTCTTTTTCTGAATAGTCATCTGTTATTGAAAATTCAGACCAAGGTTGCTTTGGTCTATCGTGTAAATAAGGCCTAAGAATATTCCATTGAATATGCTTATCACAATATTCGTTTTTATTAAAAGGAATACCACAAGAATTACCAAATCGTCCAACAAAAGCCATTTTTTTTGCTAATTCTGAATCCATTACAAATCCATCTACTGCTCCGTGTGCGGAAAATGGTTTTGGCCGTCCTTCTTGAGACATATATTCTCTTGCGTCTAAATCATAATGAGAACATACTGTTCTCGAACAAGGATTATCTTCTTTAAGCAAATACACATCATAGTGGTCTGCTATTATCTCCTTTGCTATTTCAATATTTAGTTTTCCTTTATGTTTATCCATTAATTCTTCTAAACGTACTTGTCTCGCTCCTTGATGTCGTCTAATATCATACATTCCTGAATTATTACATTCAATATTTCGTATTTGGGGATCATAAGGCGCATTAAATCCAATAAAATAACCATTTTTTGTTCTCTCTACATTATGAAATTTAAGTCCTAATTCTATTCGTAATATTTCATTTGTATTTATATCTCCGAACAACCAAGAGTTAGCATAATCGCCTGAATTTTCCTTTAATAAAATATCCACATATTCATCTAATGTATTTCCATATTGCATGGCTTGTCTAATTCTATATCCAATTGGAAACTTTTTTTCATATGGCATAAAGCCGCCAATAGTTGTTTCTGTGCCAATAATACCCTTCGCGGTTACAAAAACATCTGTTCCACTCCATATCCAACAAGCGCTAGTTTGCATAATAAAACGGATGCCCTTTGATGGGTTTAAATCTAAAATTATGTTTGAATATTGTCCATCAATGTAGTCTGTAAATGAATTATGGGCGCATACTATTTTTCCGTCTGAAGTCCAATCACCGACCGCCATAAAAGCACTACATCTATCTCTTGATCCACCTTCTTTTCCTATGTGACCTTCTGACCTAGTTGAATACCAATAGGAAATGGACATATAAAAATTCCAGGCAATGATTTCGTCTATTGTTGTTTCCGTTCCACCAGCTACACAACCATCAGCAATTCCTTCCATTTCTTCGTAGAATTCTGGGAATTCGGTTTTTGTCATTTCTTTAAAATCCAAATTTATTTCCTCAATAAAATATTCCCATTTTTTTCCAAACGATTCATACATAAAAAATTTCAACATAGTTTGAATTTCCTTAAAATCTTTGGCGCATAAAAAACCGTAAGCATATCCTCTTTCTTTTGGGTCTCCTTTTACTGATATGTATTTCCACCCATCTTTTTCGTACATTATTCCGTTATCAATTTTCATATATATTATATATACTTTTTATAATAAAATAAATAAAAAGTATAGCAAAATACTTTTTTAAAGTATACATTATGCTTTTATTGTTCTTCTTTTTCTAAATTTATTAGTATTTAATTTATTTTTATGTTTAATATGCTTTCTAATTTTTTTTGTCTTTCTTAAATGTTTTTTTTTACATTTTATTGTTTTATTGGTCTTTCTTAATTTTTTTTTATCCCATTTTCTTGTTCCACCATCCATATGGTTTAATTGTGTTTTTAACAAATTCTTATCTGTTACTTGGGTTCTTAATATTTTAATATTTTGCAACACATTATCCACATTATTCTCATCAAATTTGGTAAGAATAATATATAAATTTTCAAATACATCGCGATATACGAATTCTAAATTTTTCATTATGTTGTATTGGATTTTGTCCGATTCCAAAATATCTTTATCATTTATTAATTGATGTTTTTCAACCATTCGTCCGGACAAATACTTAATTATCATAGGAATTTCTACATCCCTTATTTCTTCGGATAAATACTTAATCACTATAGAAATGTTTACACCACTTTTGACGTTTTTAATATTTTCAATATTTTCAAGAATATCATCAATAAAATTTATAATGTTAGATCTATTAATAATATTAATAATTTCATCATCTGTTATTTGTGGCATTAATGGTTGTAGTTGTGGTATCATTTGGGTTAGTTTTTTGTTGTTATAGTTTAATATTATTTCTAAATAATTTATTTTTGCTAAATTGATTTTTAACATTTTAAGATTTTCCAACACATTATCATAATCATATTCTCTAAGAATAAAATATAATCGTTGAAATGTATTGAGATATATTGTGTTTAAATTTAATCTTTTTTTGTATCGGTGTTTGTCCGATTCCGACGTTTTTTCGTCTTTTAATAATTCGGTAATTTCCGGTATTTCATCATTTAATATTTTAATATCTTTTTGAAGGTTATAAGATTTAGATTTTTTAACATCTTTAATAAGTTCATCTATAATTTTCATAACATCAGAATTATTAATGTCATTAATAATTTCATCATCTATTATTTGTGGTATTAATTGTTTTGTCAATAATGATGAGTTTTTCATATTAGATTTAATACAATCATTAACAGTTTCATTCCAATTTTTATTTACCTTTATATCATCTTCACTTAATCTATTTAAATTTTCACGATTACTACTAGATATACCTGAAATTCTAGATATACCTGAAATTCTAGATATACTTGAATTTGATGAATTATCAAAATTATCAAATTCAGAATCTAGGTATTTAATTATTTCACCTCCATTTTCAATGAATAATTCATGCGCAAATCCATCTTCAATTTGTTCAAGACTCGTTGTTTCAGAGGTGGAATAAACTAATGTTGTACAATTTGTTAAAAGTCCAGGAACCATATAAATTTTTTGTTGAACCTCACTAATACCGGTCGTGTCATTCATCAAAAACCATTTATTATTTTGTTGATAATAACATACATAATGACCGCTTTCAACTTGTTCACCTTGATGAACAATAATCGCATTTAATATTAAATTAGATATTTTTAATGGAAAATTAACTATGTCTGTTTTTTTATATTGTATTAGACCATTAGTTATCATTCGCGTAAAGTTTATAATAAAATTAGTTATTTGTTCACGACTGGTATATTCGTAAGTATTCTGATTATTTTTTGCGATTTTCCCTCCAAGAATATCGAGCGGCACCGCCTCAAGTACGTCAACAGGTACGATTATTTTTAGTGTATTGCCTATAAAAGTTACGGTCTTAAAATTTAGCGGAGGTAAAATTTGAATATTTATAAATGATGTTGTAGCAATTGGCGGGTTAGTAGTTATTTTAGTGTCGTCATTTAATGTGTAGGTTATAGTGGTTTTTTCTGTTATATTTTCATTTACATCTTTTAAAGAAAACGCATCAAATAAGGTGGAATAAAATTCAGTTGTGTCTTGTTGTCCTTCAAGCCAATTAGGATTAATTCTAAAACAATTAGACAAAATTTCAAGAATATTTACTACAGTTTGTTGTAAATCCTTATTCTTCTTCCCAGTCCTAAATACAGTTACAAAATCGAGCAAGTAGTTTCTTAATGTAATATAATTAACATATGTGCATGTTGGATTTCTTATTTTTCTCAAAAATAAAGTTTCAATATTAGCTTCAGACAAATTACTAATTTTAGAATAAAAAGTAGTGAATAAAAGTGCCCAAAGTGCGCTATCAGCATAACAAGAAATACTCCTATAATTAGTTGGATATGATTGTAGTTGAAAAAAGTTCATACTAATATTATATATATATACTTTTAAAAATATCTTACATATTTATCATTATTAAAACAAACAACAGAATAAAAGGAAAAAGAACTAATAACCAAGAAACACCTGTATGACCGTCTTTACATATTAAATTTAACAACCATGTCCAAAAAAGAATATAAATTAATTTAATAATGAAAATTAGTACTGTACTAGGAACCTGGCAAGAAAAATTACCAACATGATAACTATTTGAATTGCCTAAATTTTGAAATAAAATCATTATTAATGTAAAAATGGATATAATAAAATATAATGCTGCTGGTGAACACAACTCTTTAAAACTTCTTGGAAACGCCATATGATTTGATTATGATATATGTTCAGAAAAATAAATATTTTAAAATTTAAAATAAAATATTTCAATAAAATTATTGTCTAAAAACACTAGAATTTGATAATCCTGGTTGGTTCCACGGCATAGGATTTACAGGAGCACTATAACCACTCAAAGCATTATAAGTACTTCCTAAACCAAACTGAAATTGTCTGCCAACATTTACTAAATCTTGATACATAAAATTAGACAAAGCACCACCTCTTTGTTTTCTACTTTTATTTTTTTTGTGTCCGCCTCCTAAAAATGGTGGTTGAGCGCCTATGTTCTGCATTTGTCTTGAAATATCAACAGGAGCATATTTATTTAATGAATAATGATTATGGTCGCCTCCTACAGTATTTGTGCCAGGCCATTTAAAATCTGTTCCCCAACTTTGTCCTGTTAATCCACTTGGTGCCAAAATAGGTTTCATTGGTCCCAAAGCTTGCCCGAATGGTAATCCATTATTTCCGCCTTTTTGACCTTTACCTTTACACTCACTACATTTACATTTTGTTCTGTGTTTCAATGCGCCACCTTTTAGCAACCCGCAAGAGCCACCTTTTAGCAATCCGCAAGTTCCACCCTTTAGCAATCCGCAAGAGCCACCTTTTAGCAATCCGCAAGAACCTCCACATCCTCCTCTTTGGGTAGATGAATTTAACCAATCTTGATGTGCGGGAGGTCCTCCTGTGTTAGGATAAACTGGATTTGCCGCATTAGTATTTATTCTCATATTTGAACTATTTGTACCACTACTAGCGCTGGATCCACCTGTTTTTCCAGTATATGCTAAATGTGGGTTTGGTAAAGAAAAAACAGGTTTACCTGTATATGCTAAATTCATATTAGACCCTCCATTGTATTTAGTTCCGCCTCTATGTTTCCTAGATTTATTTTTTTTAGAACAACCTTTCATTTTGTAAAGTTTTTGTTTTCTACTTTTCGGCATTATTATATAGTATATTAAGAAATTATTCATTATTTCATTAGTTCATTATTTCATTA
>Ga0214257_1000207_pt1 | contig 22875 bp, 27 predicted proteins | sample TroBogypolimnion_23_FD_153095 | JGI IMG/M metagenome (GOLD analysis project Ga0214257, IMG submission 153095) | Freshwater microbial communities from Trout Bog Lake, WI - 18AUG2009 hypolimnion | ecosystem: Environmental > Aquatic > Freshwater > Lake > Hypolimnion/Profundal zone | place: Trout...
CGTTTGGACCCTGTCTTTTTTCTGGCTCCGGAGGAGGGATTTGAACCCCCGACCTAGTGATTAACAGTCACCCGCTCTGACCCCTGAGCTACTCCGGAAGGGCATCGCTAAACCGAGTTTACACCTAGGTTTATGCGAACCCTATCCCGCCGAATCGCGTCATGGGACCCCGATCAGGGGCGATTTGCACCTCTATTGCACTTCGACCCCGGGAAACCCGCCGCTGCACCCCTCGTTCGCCCCCATTCCAGGAGGCGAGCATGTCGAAGTTCCGCAACGGACTTTCCCGCGTAGGGAAGGTCTATCACTACTGCTTCCGCATCAACAGCCAGCAGTTCAAGGGCAGCACCCGGGCAACCGACCGGGCGTCTGCCGAACGGGTGCTCCAGGAGAAGCGTAAGGAGGCGCTGTTCGGTCCCCCTGAACCGAAGGTGGTCATCCCCCTAATGAAGGACCTGATCGCCAATTGGATGGAGACCCACCGTCCAACCCATAGCGTCCAGCACCTCAAGAGCGTCGAGCACCTGACCCGTAACTGGATCATCCCTGCCCTCGGCAACACTCGGATCAACCGCATCAATACCCAAGCGGTGCTGGATCTTCGCCGCCGCATCCTTGAGAAGGGGCGCTCCCCCGCCACCGCGAACCTGGTGCTCCGGGTGGTGAAGCTCCTCATGAACTTCGCCATTCGCCTGGACCTCATCGAGAAGGTCCCCTTCAGGGTCCAGCAGATCAAGACCCAGAGACCACCGCGCGCCACCATCCCTCCTCATCGCATGAAGGAGTTCCTGGGTGCCGTCGATAAGCACGCGACAAGCCCTCAAGCGGCAACCCTGATCCGCCTCATGGTGGGCATGGGTCTTCGTGAATCAGAGGCGCTAGAAGCGCGGTGGAAGTGGTTAGAACTAACCCATCACACCTACACAGTCGGTCGCTCCAAGACTCGAACCCCCAGGACCATTCCCGTGCCCACCTGGCTGTGGTCACACCTCCTGGAGATGCCTAAGACCCTCAGTGAGTTCATCTGCCCCTGCCCTGATGGCACCGCGCACCGAGGTCAGTTCACAAAGAAGACCCTTTCCCGCGCGGCGAAGGATCTCGGCATCGAAGGGATCACTCCTCACTCCCTTCGCCGAACCTTCGCGACCTTACACGCCCAAGAGGGAACCGCCCTGTCCGACCTGCAAGGCATGATGGGGCACACCTCACCGATTCTCACCCTCCTCTACATACAGCAGAGCAGCGAGGCGAAGCGCCGCGCCCAGGACTCTCTCGGTCAGAAGCTAGGTTTGGCATGAGCTGCCGTCGTCCCACACCCCCGCCTCAAAACCTGTTTCATGTTTCGTCTCGTAGAACGTCTCATGAAGGTTTCATTGGTTGCCATTTGAAGGTTTCATCTTCGATCGCCAGCATCGTGAAGAGCCGTTGAAGACCTCACGATCGCGAACCCTGATGCCTCCCTCAAGCGCCCAGAAATCCGGCAAGCAGAAGTCCAAGTTAGAGGCTGCGTCCCAGATGCCGCCCTCGGACGAGCTGAAGCTGCATGGTGACCTCGCCGGTCTCACGTTCGCCTTCGTGGGACGCCCACGTCGCCTCGTGACCTGCCCGGTGCCGGACTCCGTTTATCAGAAGCTCCAGAACCACCCCGGCGGCGTGAGTCACTTCTTCGAGGATGCCGTCGCCTCGTTCGATGGGAACCTCGCTGCCCTCGTCGAAGCCGCCGTCGTCTTCGTGGATGCCCGCCGATTCATGGCGAGTTCAGACCCACCCAGGAATGCCAGCGGACGCATCCTCCCGGGGACCTTCGAGAAGATCCAGCAGATCGAAGAAGCACTTTCAGGCATTCGCGGGATGTCTCGGGCGAAGGTCTTGGCGGGATTGATTCAGCTATTCCTAGAAAACCCTAGGGGCACCACGCCCTGAACCCACAAAGGACGCATCGTGCCAGCATTCGGTATTCGATTCCTACCATTCAATCATGCCACCTTCGCCGTCGTGCTCCTTGTCGCCGGTCATGCCTTCGCCGAGATCCCTAAGAACCCAACGCGCGAGCAGATCATCGCAAGCTGCACTCTGAAAAGCGTCACTGTCCAAGAGCGCGTTGCGCTGCAGCAGTGCAAGACCAAGCTGGACGCAGCGGAGCTACTGCAGAGCATGTATCAGGACCGCCTCAATGAATGCAACAAGGCGCTCTATCCGTGGGACGACGACTCCCCGGTTCTGTATATGGCGGACCCGTACAAGCCGCTCGGCAGGATGCGGGATACGTACAAGGTGATGCTGAGTGAGATCAACGACCTGGTAGTCACTCTGAAGGCTGCCCCGGCACCGAAGACGATGAAGAAGAAATAATCTTGTCTCTCGGTACAATGAAACTCTCCGCCGAAGAGGGTCAACTGCTTTTCAGTTAATTGTTTGGCGGTCCGCCCCAGGACACGTTGAGTCAAAAGTTCGGACTAACTTTCGGGGCGACCAACGTCCCCGCCGCCGTTTGACCTAATAAAACGCCTTGTCAGACTCGGGTGGGGTTCTGCCCTGCCTGAGTCCATGGGGCGCCTCTAGTGGCATCCAGGGCAATTCCCGGCATCACCATTAGGTTGTGGAAATTATACAGTTGGACGGTCGAAGCGACCTTCACTGTGAGCCGAACAAGGTGGACTCCCATTCGATTTTGATATTCATGTAAACTATCCCCGATTTTCGTCCATCAGACTCCAGTTCTTACATGCCTATGCCCCATTTAAGTCAAGCCATTTAAAGGAGTAAAACATGCGAATCATCATTTATATCGGCATATTTGGACTAATGATGATCGGATGTATGCCCCAGCAAAACTTGGTTTATACACAAACAACAGTTTTTCACTCCCTGCAAAGTTCTCTGAATGGTATTTCATACGCAATAATTCCAAACAAAGATCAAGAATCAAGCCTTGAATACAAAGCCTATGCGAACGCCATTAAAACCAAACTGAATCAATTCGGGATGATCGAAACTGAGGCGAATAGTGCTGTATTCAAAGTATCATTTATTTTTGGAATTGATAATGGAAGGGAAATCGAATCCTCAGTGCCAATTTTTGGACAAAATGGAACTTCGTCATTCGCTGTTATAGGATCAGCTTCATCCTCGGATACTATATACAAAAGAATTTTGAATATCGATATATTTGATTCTAGAAATATAAAAGATGGAATTATCCAGAAAGTGTATGAAGGGAAATCCCTCAGCGAAGGTCATAGCAATAGTCTTGCTGAAGTTGTTCCAAGTATGATTGAATGTGCATTTTACAATTTCCCCGTAATTAATGGAAGTAAACAAAATTGTACTGCACCGCTCAAGCCACATTGAATTAAACCTACTATTAATTGATTACACTGCTCATGCTCAAACCCCTGTCTCCTCTAGCCCGTAAACTCACTCTCTTGCTGCTTTTGGTTGCAGTCACTGTTGCTGTCCTTGCACTTGGAGTGTATTTCCTGACCTTCGGTCCACGTACAGGGTTTCACCTGTCGAAGTACGACACTGCCTGGGCAAACTTCGGCAACTACGCTGCTGGCGTCCTGGGACCCCTCTTCACCTTCCTCGCCTTCGTGGGCGTGCTATTGACGGTCTGGCTTCAAGCAAAGCAGTTAGACACTGCCAGACAGCAGGCAAGCCTAGAGGAGATGCAGCGGGTCCTGGCTACCGTCGCCAGTCAGATCGATGGGCTGCTGGCACAACCACCAAACCAGAAAATCAACCATCACAAACTGAGGAATGCTCCAATCACCGTGTTCACGATCATCGCAGCAGCGGGAACAGCAGCAATCTCCGTTCCGCCGGATTACATCGTGGAAGTGTCTAATAATGAGCTTATTGCTGCCGCACAGCAGTCTGTTGCAACCGAGATGAATGCTATCGGACTCGAACTAGACCAATTGGCATGGTGCCTCCTGGAGTATGAGAAGCAGGCTGGCAGTGCGACCGTGGTTGCATTCTACAAGCGGCGCTTCCGTGCCGTTACTTGCTGGATCGACGCAATCCAATCACTGGACTCCTGCCCGAACGTACAAGTTGTGTTCGCACCACGCGACTCACGTCAGACTCTGTTGCCCCTCTCACCCTAAGCAGCCTCCTTCACCCTCCTGGTGAAGCCCAGACCCGCCTCTCTGAGCTAGAAGCCCAAGTAGACCCTCCAAGGAACCCTGAGCACCTTGACATTCGCTTTATATTCGCCATCCTGGATAGCCCAGGAGGTGCCCATGGAAGTCCAAGCCCACACCACCCCAGATAGCAGGCAGGTCCTGAGAAGCTACCTCCGGAATCGCCGATTGACGACCTCCATCCACCAGACGATCACGACACAGACCCTGAATGACCTGGAGGAGGCTCTGCGGCTCCTGCGAGGGGTCCACCAACCTTCTGAGGCATGGGTGGATGAGATTGAAGCCTTCCTCGCTCAGCGAGCCCCTAGCCCTGCTGCTCGTAACGCTACAGCCTTGCCAGGGCTCCTTGAGGGGGCTTGATGCACCAGGATGCGGGCATCTTCTACGAGATCCGATTCCGCCTTCGTGGTCAGCTTGCACATCACCACTGGAAGCTCGGAAAGCCCTTCACACCAAGCCAGGAGGATGCCTGGAAGCTTCTGAATGAGATTGAGCAGTTGATTAAGCTCATGGAACGGCTTGAGCGCTACCTAGGCGAGGACAAGAATGTGGACCTAGCCTACGAGGTCCGACATACCCTCTTGATGCATCAACCGGCATGGAAGTCAGAACTGGAGTCCTCCCGTTGAATGAGATGAGATCACCAAATCGGAAGCATGAGCGATCCAACTTCTTCAAATATATGCCAGCGGATACGGCGGAAGCCGTCTTGAAGAACAGGACCCTTCGCTGGAGTTCACCGATTCTCTTCAATGATCCCTTCGATGTTCCGAGAGAGTTGATCGTTGATATCAGTTACAACGACATCCTCCGTGCTTCAGCGAAATTCCTCAGTCGCCTATTCCAGAATCCGCCTGATGACACATCCAGGCTCTCCCCTAAGATTCGGATGATTGTTGATGAGGCGAAGGTTGGAATGCCGCCTGAGTTGAAACAACGCCTACTGGAAGGTCTGGCTGACCCAGAGCCCATGACAGTTCACAGTGGTGACTCTATAGAGGCATTGCGCCAACTGTGGAGGACGTTGATTCCTGATCTGAGAATTCTTTGCCTCACAGAGCGCCCAACCCACGCCGCGATGTGGTTCCACTATGCTAGAAATTATTCTGGTGCTGTTCTTGAGTTCAATTGCATAGACGAGATTGACAGTGCCTTGCTCACGGCAGAACGCGTCACCTATCCAACCGAGAAGCCTCCAATCTATACAGCAGAGGGATGGGGCGAATTGCTTGTTGTGGACCAAGAAACCGCGGTTGAAAGGGTGCTTCACATTGCGACACACACGAAGGCGCCCGATTGGAGTTACGAAGACGAATGGAGGGTAGTCACCTATAAGCGCCCTGATGATGGCGGTCATTTCACTGATTACCCATTCCATTCACCTGAGCTTGCTGCGATATATATCGGTCCTCTCACCTCGGAGCCTGACCAAAACGCCCTCATCGATCTCATGAATGAATACCCCCATGCAAAGGTGTTCAAGGTATCAATTGGGGTCTCCAGGGAGTTTGTTATTCAGGAAATCGGTGCCCGTTAGGATGAGGGAGGTGAGGTAATGCTTGCGACTCAACTAAGTGCAATTGAGCAGCGGCTGATTGCTCAAGCCAAGGTTCAGGACCACGCGGGGCATATCGTGAGCTGCCGGTGTGGTGCATGGTTTTGCGGTTGGATTCCCAGATATACGAGGAATGACCTTCGGTGCCCTGTGTTTACATTACCTGACGCCTAACAACCCTGTAATCAATCGCAGCCTATTCCTCGTAGGCATTCCAGGTAGAAGCCAATGAAGGCGTGCTCATGAGCAGGTAGAGGTTTGTTCTCCTTTGAGCCGTGCCGATAAGACAAACTTAGAGGTTCAGGTTTAACCTGTCCCATCACCCATGCACCCAGACCGCATCACTCAAATCATCCAGTTCGCCCTCGCCAAGGCTAGGCGGGAGGACTTTGGAATCGGTGACCTTGGGGTGATCCACCTACTCAAGGTGCTTTACCTTGCTGACCTTGCCTATGCCCAGACTCATGCCGGGGAAACTTACACAGACATTCAATGGGTGTTCCACAACTTCGGACCATGGAGCAAGGATGCTTGGGGGCACACAGTGGATGTGCTGGAAGCCCCCGAAATCGAACCCCACACTCAAATCGCCTCTTCTTTTGAGCGCAAGACCTATAGGTTCAGGGACGAGCGGGAAGGGGATGAGGTCTTCTTCAGTTTGGAACGCTCGCTGCCTCCAGAGGTCTCTCAGGCAGTCGGAGCAGCGGTGCATGAATATGGATCTGATACCAAAGGACTGCTCCACTACGTTTACAATACGGCTCCGATGCGAGCCACAGTCCCAGGCGATCGAATTGATTTCACCGGGCTTGATGATATGGGTCTGACTCAAGCTCGTGCGCCACAAATGACGGCTCCCACCCTATCAATTACTCAACAGAAGAAAGCAGATCACGCCAAGGCACTACTGCGTGAGTCAATTGCCGCCAAGGCTGCTGCGCGTCAAGCTGCTCGCATTATCCCGTTACCAACCTTGAACGAGAAGGAGTTGGCAGCCCTGGAGGAACTCACTCGAATTCTCTCCGAGGATGAGGACCAGGCACCGACCAATCTTCATGGAGAGCTGGTCTTCAGCCCTGAATTCTGGCGCAGTGACTTCAGGAGAGAGCATGGTTTGCCCTGAGAAGTCGTTGCAAGGCATCACAGGAGTTGATAGCTGGTGGACCCGTGAGACTAAGCCCTGCTTAATGCGAGGAAGCTTAATCTGGACCCTAGTCCCCTTTCATAGCGGTATGCACGTCCGCCTGGTGGTTGAGCGAAAACCGGGAGAGCCGGGTGAACACAACGCCGCGAGCCTAATCCGAGCTGAGCCATACACCCTCACCTCACCGGACATCGACCAAGCCCTCCCCATTGCAGCACTGCCGAATGCGAAGGATGGTCATTACACGCTAAGGGAGGTCAAGAAGCGCCCTGCTCTGGTGCTTGCCCTTCCGGGGGTAGAAATCCCCAAGGTACTGACTCAGGGAAAGCCTCACGCCAGAACAGCCCCCTGTATCGTAGTTGCCCCTTACTACACAGCCATGAAGCCTGGAGAACCCCCACGCTTCGCTCCGGAACTCCTTGAGCTTGTGCAGAAGCTCCGCTTTCCGCAGTTCTTTTATGAGGAACTTCCACATCATGGCGGATCGCCTTCAATTCTTCGATTGGACCAGATCCAAGCTGTTACTGCCCGTGAGCGCGACTTCTACGAATTGACCCCGTGGAGGCTTGCTGATCACGCCATGGCGCTGTTGGATGAATTGCTGGAATGGCATGTATGGGGAGGTCTCCCACCTGATGGGGACCTGGCTACACAAGCCATTCCTTTGCTCCAGGGCTAGTGGTGACAGCTACCTCCGAAGTGTTCAGGAATGAAATCACAGTGCGAACAACATGCAGTTTCGGGCATTTCAATCTATGCCACCCAAGCCTCGGACAAAGCCTCTGCCTGTTTAAGCACCAGCTCCACAGCTCGCTGCTCCATATCCGGTGGATACTTGTGCCGCCTAAGGATGAGCTTGACCCGCACGCGCATGGAGGCACGAACGGACTCCCTGACGGACCAGTCAGTCTTCAGGTTGTTCCGCAGGTACTCGGTCAGCTCCCGGGCGATCGCCTTCAGTTCGCTGTCACCCAGCAGGCGCACGGAGGCTTCGTTGGTCTCCAGGGCGTCATAGAACGACTTCTCTTCGGGGGCTAGTCCAAGCTCCTCGCCCTGCTTGACGGCTGCATTGAAGGACTTCGCCATCTGAATCAACTCTTCGATGACCTGGGCGGTCTCGATGGCGCGGTTGCGGTAGCGGGTGAGGCTGGCTTGCAACAGTTCGGAGAACTTGGCGCTCTGCACAACATTGGTGGAGAACTTCGCCTTGATATCGTCCTTCAGAAGTCTTTCCAACAATTCCACCGCGAGGTTGCGGTGCTTCATGTGTCTGACATCCTCCAGGAACTCATCCGAGAGGACGCCGATGTTGGGCTTGTTTAGCCCTGCCGCGCTGAAGATGTCGATCACTTCGTCAGAGATCAAGGCACCACTGATGATCTGCCGCAAGGCATGGTCCTTGGCTTCGTCGGTGAGTTTTGAATCCTGTGACCCGTGCTTGGTGAGGGCAGCCTTTATCGCCTGAAAGAACGCCAATTCGTCCCGGTAGGTCAGGGCAACATCCAGGGTGCTGCACAAAGCGAACGCCTTGGTTGCCGAGAGTGTCAGGTCCGCGAATCGCTTCTTCCCATCTTCCAGTCCGAGGATGTGATTCGCCGACCCTGCCAGCATGGACAACGCCTTGGTGCGGAACTGGGTGTAGTCATACCCGTGCATCATGCCGCGCAGAGTTTCCATTTTCTCTACGAAGATATCCAATGCCTCTTCCGATCGATTTGTCGGTTTCCCCTTGCCCTTCGATTTCGTGTATTCGACCAACGCCTGCTTCAACTCTGTGGCAATGCCGATGTAGTCCACCACCAACCCACCCGGCTTGTCCTTGAACACTCGGTTCACCCGGGCAATCGCCTGCATGAGGTTGAGACTCCTCATGGGCTTATCCACATACATTGTGTGGACACAGGGTGCATCGAACCCTGTCAGCCACATATCCCGGACGATGACCAGCTTCATGGGGTCATCGGGCTTCTTGAACCGCTTTTCTAGATCCTTCTTGGTGTCCTTGGTGTAGATATGGGGCTTCAGCAGTGCCTTGTCAGAGGCTGAACCTGTCATTACGACCTTGATGACACCCTTCTTCGGGTCTGGGTCATGCCACTCCGGGCGCAGGGCGACGATGGCATCGTAGAGGTGGACGCAGATCTCCCGACTCATGGCGACGATCATCGCCTTGCCATCCATCGCAGCGGTCCGGTTCTCGAAGTGCTTTACCAGGTCCTCCGCCACCTTCGCGATGCGGGGCGGGGCACCCACCACCTTCTCCAGGGCTGCCCAGCGTCGCAGGTCCCGCGCCTTGTCAGATTCCTCATCGTCCTCTGTCAGTTCATCCACCTCGGCATCAAGGGCGGGCATCTGGGCAGGGTCTAAGTCCAGCTTGGCAAGGCGGCTTTCGTAGTAGATGGGAACCGTTGCCCCATCCTTGACTGCCTGCTCGATATCGTAGATGGAGACATACTCTCCAAAAACTGATTGGGTGTCCTTGTCTTCGGTGCTGATGGGTGTGCCCGTGAAGGCGACAAAGGTTGCGTTGGGTAGGGCATCGCGAAGGTATTGGGCATAGCCGTAGCGGATCGAGGTTGCGGTCTCGTTGCCTTCCAGGCGTGCCTTGAAGCCGTACTGGGACCGATGCGCCTCGTCACAGATCACCACGATGTTCTGGCGGTCGGACAGCAAAGGGTAGGCGTCTTCGTCCTCATTGGGGGCGAACTTCTGGATGGTGGTGAAGATGATGCCACCAGAGGGGCGGTTCCCCAGCTTCGTGCGAAGGTCGGGGCGAGTCTCCACACGAACGGGGGATTCCCGTAGCAGCTCAGAAGCTCCGGCGAAGGTATCGAAGAGCTGCCCGTCCAGGTCGTTCCGGTCCGTCACCACCACGATGGTCGGGTTGTTCATCTCGGGTGCCACCATGAGGTGCCCCGCCAGACAGGTCATCTCGATGCTCTTGCCCGATCCCTGGGTGTGCCATACCACGCCCCCCTTGCGGGACCCACCAGGGCGACTCGCCTGGATGACGCTCTGTACCACGGCACGCACCGCATGGAACTGGTGATACCCCGCGATCTTCTTGATGCTGCCGTCTTCCTCAAACAGGACGAAGTGCTGGAGATACTCCAGGAAGAAATCCTTACGGAACAGACCCCGGACCATGGTCTCCAATTGCTGGAGTTCCCCGAGAGGGTCCAGCAGCACCCCATCGATGGTGCGCCAGGCATTGAACCGTTCCTGATCCGACGAGAGCGACCCCATACGTGCCAAGAGGAAATCCGAGATCGCCATCACCTCGTTGAACACGAATAGGTCAGGGATGTCTTCTTTGTAGGTCTGGAGCTGGTGGAAGGCGTGCCAGATGTCCGCATTGTGATCAGCGGGGTTCTTCAGTTCCAGGACTGCTAGGGGCAACCCATTGATGAACACCACCACATCTGGGCGGCGGGTAAGCTTCGGACCCTCGATGGAATACTGGTTGATCACCAACCATTCGTTGGCATCTGGGCTCTGGAAGTCGATGAGCTTCACCCGGTCGCCCAGGGTCTCCCCATTCCGCTGCACCTCTACAGGCACGCCATCGGTGAGCCAGCGGTGGAATTGCCGGTTCGCCTGCATGAGGCTAGCTGCGTTGCCGTGTATCACTTGACGGGCAGCATCTTCCAAGACGGCATCGGGGATGGCGGGATTGATGCGCCGCAAGTTATCCAGCAGGCGATCCTGAAGGACGATCTGTTTGTAGGTTGACCTTTCCTTGTTCAAACCACCGGGGGCAATGTCTGGACCGAAAACGCACAGGTAGCCCAGTTCCTCGAACCAGTCGAGGCAGGCTTGTTCTGCCATGTTCTCGTCGATAAGAGTCATGCAGAGATCTCCTCGGGAGTAGGGAAGCGGAGCTTGCCGGACATGAGGCGAGGAAGGAGGGTGTTTCGAATCGCACCAAGCGACTCAGCTTCTCCCCAGATCATCTTTCTTCTCTCCCAAATGGCTGATGCCAATTCTTCGAAGGCTTCAAACACCCAGCCTGGCGGAATTACCACCTTATGGAATTCTAGGTCCTCTTGCCGGAATCCGGCTTGAACGGCTCGGGCACTTCCTCCAACGACGAATCTATAGAACATCCCTGAACCCACTAACGCCGCAATGTATTCTTTGGAATTTTGGATTTTGGGGATGGTCTTAACTACTGCGACATTGATCGCTCCGCTCAATCCCCTGAGTAGCCTTCCTAGAGAGTCCTTTTTCGCATCTCCAGAACCAGATCCATATCTACCGATCAAAACATCATCCACCTCAACTAGGCGGAGTTTCTTAGTCTTCGGAATGTATGTTTTATGTGCATCAGTTGAAAAGTCACGAATTTGAAGCAGGCGCACGTAGCCATCTTTGGGATGCTCCAAGAATTCACTCGCAGGAGGCTGAGTTCCCCCTTGGATTTCAAAGATGTCTGAAAGTGTCCCTACCCCCCACCCCTTCGGAATCGCCCCCAGTTCGGAATCTTGGAATTCGCTCGGGAACAAGTCAGCCATTTCGGGTGGAACGCCTTCGGGATCCTGCCCATCCGCCTTGGCACGCACGGGGTCGAAGTCCACGAACCAGGACTTGAACAGCGCCTGTGCGAGTGCTTCAAGAGTGGCGTTGGTATCCCGGAGGAGGGCGATCTTGTCATCGAGAGCACCAAGCGCACGAGCGATCTCACGCTGAGTTTCAATTTCGGGGTATCGAAGAATCAGTCTCCTTTGTTGAGTCAGGCTCACATAAGGAAAGGTGTCTGTATTCCCCGCCTCTGCCCACACTTGGTCCATAAAGTGCGACCCCTGCATGGCGAAGTATAGAAACGAAGGGTCAATGGTTCCTGGGTCCAGGACACGCCAAACCGTCACACCAGGATTTGCAACAAACTTCGGGTCATGGCTCCCCACGCGTGCCATTCGACCAACGGTTGCGCGGTGGGTGAAGAGGATGTCACCGGATTGACCCTTTCCCTTGCGCACTCTTGCATAGCCAACCTGATTAATGTGGTCGCAATTCCGGAAATCCACTCGCCCAGCTTTGAGGTCATCTGGGCGGATAAATGGGACCCCTACTTTGGTGAACTCATCCTGGCGAGGTCTGTTCTCTCCATGATTACCGTCCTCGATCCAAAGGACCTTCTTGGCGAGGAGATCGGAAATGATGCTTTCATTCCACTCAGACTCCATACCCGAGCCTCCCAAGCCGCCCGCGGATGATGTTGTCTAACTCCTGCCCCCTTTCCATTTGCTCAGCCAGAAGTGAGGTCAGGCGGTCCATCTTCTCGGTGAATGATTCATCGTCGTCGTCCACCTCCTCGGCACCCACATATCGCCCTGGGGTAAGTACGAAGCCATGCTCAGCGATTTCAGCCAGCTTCACTGCTCGGCAGAAACCGGGGACATCGGTGTAGGCTTGCTTCGACTCTCCATCCTTGCGCCAGGCATGGACAGCTTCGGCGACCTTCTGGATGTCCTCGTCGTCGAACACTCGATTTACACGGTTCTCCAGGCGCCCCAGCTTCCGGGCATCGATGAACAGCACCTCGCCCTTGCGATTGCGCCCGTTGCGTGTCTTGTCCTTCGTCAGGAACCAGAGGCAAGCGGGGATCTGGGTGTTGAAGAATAATTGTGGTGGCAGGGAAACCATCACCTCCACCACATCGCCTTCGATCATGGCGCGGCGAATGTTGCCTTCGTTGCTCTGGTTGGATGACATGGACCCATTGGCAAGTACCACGCCCGCGCTACCCGAGGGCTTCAGGTGCCAGAGCATGTGCTGAAGCCACCCGAAGTTGGCGTTGCCTGCCGGAGGGGTGCCGTAGAGCCAGCGGGGATCGCCCTCAAGCTTGTCCCCGCCCCAGTCCGAGATGTTGAAGGGGGGGTTGGCAAGGATGTAGTCGAAGCGCTCGGAGGCGTGCTGGTTACGACTGAAGGTATCGGCGGGTTCCTTTCCCAAATTGGCACTCATGCCCCGGATGGCAAGGTTCATGGCGACCAGACGCCAGGTGGTGGGGTTGGACTCCTGCCCGAAAATTGAGATTTCGTCCCGCTTCCCGCCATGGCTTTCAGCGAACTTCTCAGACTGGACAAACATGCCGCCTGATCCGCAGCAAGGGTCATAGATCCGTCCCTTATGGGGTGACAGCACTTCCACCAGCACTCGCACCACCGAGGCAGGGGTATAGAACTGCCCGCCCCGCTTGCCCTCAGCATTGGCGAACTGACCCAGGAAATACTCGTAGACCTCACCCAGGGTGTCTTTCGCCTTATCCTTGGCACCGAACCCGATGCTGGAAATGAGATCGATTAGTTCCCCGAGCTTCCCCGGGGCGAGCTGGGTCTTGGCGAAGCGCTTGTCTAGGACCCCCTTGAGGGCTGGGTTCTCCTGCTCGATGGCAATGAGGGCATCGTCGATGTACTTGCCGATGCTGGGTTGCTTCGCCTGATTGCGGATGGTTTCCCAGCGAGCGTTGGCAGGCACCCAGAAGACATGCTCCATGGTGTAGGAGTCCCGGTCTTCGCAGAGAAGGTCCCGGTCTGGGGCAAAGGGCAGGTAAAGCTCATGGTTCGGGTCGGAGGCGGCGCTCTTGAGGTCCCTCTGGCGCTCGTCAAAGGCATCCGAGATGTACTTCAGGAACACCAACCCCAGGACCAGGTGCTTGTATTCCGCCGCATCCATGTTCGACCGCAGCGAGTCAGCGGTCGCCCAGAGGGTCTTCTTGATATCCTGATCCATAACCACCCTATTGGTTGATACTCTCAGGGATTATCGACGATCAGCCCCGCCCTGGACCCTGAAAAGCCTCTAGTCAGGGTGGAATGGTCAGAATTTGTCCTATCCAGCCTGCACTCAACCCTCGATCTGGGATCTACTTCCCTCCTTTCGTACGGTAACCGAAGAGGGTCTGCACCTGACGTTGGATCGTCTCAAGGTCGAGTGCTAGTTCCGTTGGGCAGGCGACTTCATTAAGCGCCGCCAGTCGATGAAGGCACTCAGCGATTGTCGGATCCACCGGTCCCCTGATGTTCCCGGCATGGGCACGCATCCTGTGGCAGCTCTTACACAAGGTTGCAAGATTCAAGGGATCCGCCGTTCGCGCCCATTCCTCGTGAACGGGCACGCAGTGATGCACTTCGAGGTAATTCGAGGTTCCACAGAGCAGGCACCTCTTCCCGTCACGAAGGATCACCTGGAAAGAGAGCGGCTTCATGGCGCGGCGAAGCGTCTTGTTCATGTCCCCCATCAACTCATCGCGCTGGAACCCCTTGGACTCCCTATAGTCTGCATGGCGTCGGCGAGTGGCGGCGACACGGACCGCACTCCACAAGCAACCGCAGGACAGGACCCGCAGTGAGATGAAGTCGGCAAGGCGAACGAGCGTCTCCTTAGGGTGGTCCGTCCCGGTGCCGTGGCAAAGGCATCGAAGGATCGTTTGCTTGCCTGCCGCACCAATTTCCTCGATCCCGATTACCTCCAGGCGGGTATCTGGGTGATTCTGGTGCCTGCCGATGTAGGATTCTCTGACAACAGCATGACGCGCCCGGTGAACGTCTGCCTTGAGGCAGTTGCATGACTTGGCATTTCCGCTCACCAAGCGGGTTGCAGGAAGGCTGAACGCCTTGGGGTGATCGCCACCGTGTCCATTCCCTTCGCAGACGACATCCCACCAAGCCTGCCGCCGACCGTTTTGTGCGAGACGATACCCGGCGAACTGAATTACCATCAGCCGTCCGAACCTGCGCCCGGTGAGGTCCGTGGTGTGCCTTTGATCCAATGTGATAGACATGCTTCCTCCAAGAGAACGACCCGGAATGAGTCACGGAGGAATATGGGGCTATTAATTTAAGGGTCCAAACGCTAGAATAATAAGATCTTAGAGTGTTGATTGACAGAGTCATACCGACATGGTGAAACATGCCCGCATGGTTCATCTGCAATTTCTAGCGATCCTGCTTCCGCCAGGGCGCGGTGACCCATCGGTTGCCCAAAAAACCCAGACCGCCCGGGGTCCCGAAGGTTGCCCGGGCGGGCGGTGATTACAGGATTCGTCTACGGCTGATTGGGCAGGTCTCTCAGCGCCTCAGCCGAATCCATGTCCGGTTCCTCGATGGGTTCAGGGCAGGCGATGTCGATTTCATCAAGAGTGAGGTCCCACTCCGCTGCCCATGCCTTGTAGGATTGTCCATTCTCTCCGTCCTGCCAGGTGTCGGTTCGCTCGCCTTGGTAAGACTCCTGCTCTTGGTGAATCTCTTCTGTGAAGGCATTCGCCTCGCCAATCAACTCGTTGTGCCTTTGTTGTAAGCCTTCGATGGGCGCGAAGAGGTGCGACATCTGGGCGTTGAACCGGTTGGTCTCATCTCGGATGTCCTCCGCGACCTTTGAGAGTGCAGTGGTAATCTCGTCTTTTCGTTGAATCTGTGCCTTGTTGAGCATTTTCATGGTGTCTCCTTCAAAGTGGGTCTGGGGTCCGTTTCGCGGACACATTGGTTTCGAGACGCTGGGGGGAAGTGGAGTGATCGGGAAGTGGGGTTCCATCTAACGAGAATGCAACGCCCACTACCCGATGCCTGATTGGGGGTTGTGACTACTCCCGGAAGAGTTTCCCCAGGAGTTCGAGGTCAATACCTCCGATCGACTCGTACTCGCCAACGTTGGTTCGAATTAGGGTCAATGGAATCAGCCCATCGTCGATCCAGCAATTCAGTAAAAAGTGGAATTCATAGGGATCAATGTCCCAATCGGTCAGTTTGAAGAACTCCCAGAAGAAGCGCTCCAGTTCCTCGTTCCGTATGGACCTTCCGATTCCTGCATCCTCAGGCATTCTTGAAATCGCATTGAAGAATCCCATTGCGCACATTTCCCCTCGCGACATTCTCTCCACTCCCTCCGTATCAAGTTCTTCAGTGATGCGTGCGCTGCGACGATCAAGAGTCTGGATATTGCAGATGGCAGACATGGTTTCTCCTTGTGCCGACGGTGGGCAGCAATGGGTCATGGGGTGGTGCAGGCACCACCGATCCTCGACTGGATCGGGGCGCGTGATTACTCATTGAGGGCAAATTTGGGGGACTACCCCATCAAGACGAGTGCGAGTTGAATGTGGACGGGGAAGGTTTCGATGTTGGGGTGGGCTGCGTCAATGCGCGCCCATCCGCCTGCTGGTGTTATCGAATCTCGAATTGACACCTCTCCCCTCAGAATCGGCATGAAGGCACGATCAATGATGAGTTGGGTTACGACTCGGTGTTGTTGCTCGGTCAGTGGCGGGTCCTCTTCTTGTTCGAGTCTACGGACTAGGGGTCGCTTCGGAAGTAGAGCAACCCTTGTCGTCCATCGATTGGTTTCGTAGACCGTGGTCATTGAATCTCCTGGACTGTTAGAAGTTGAGTTTCGGTTTGAGCGTGAGAGCGGGGCTTGGCGTCTCATAGATAGGAAGTGCACCGCACGGATCGTGATTGCGCGGAGTTGGCGGGCTAGCTGGAGGGACCGCAGTCACCAGCACCGAGGAAGGCGGCGAAGGTGCTGGAATCGGGGTTGTCATCGCGACTGCTGCTGCCGAGGGGTGATGCCTGTGCCGTTTCTCCCTGGGAGCGTTGACGGTCTCCAGGTAACCGTCCAGGTCCTCTGCGAGGATGCCGCTCCAACGTCTCTCTGAGGCGCGCTTGCCAAGCAGCTTGCCCCGTTTGAGAAGGTCGAGCACCTGGTCTCGGCGTATGCCGAGGATCTCGGCGGTCTCCTCCAGGGAGTAACGCAGCTTCTCTGGAAGACCGAGTTGGGCGACGAGTGCATTTAGGTGTGGGTGCATAAGTGAACCTTCTTTGAGATGGGGGATCGGAATTGATCCCGTTGGAATGAGCTACCACCACGGTCGGGGAGACCTTGGGGACATTGAGATCCTTGCCGCGATAGACAGCGGGCGCGGTTGAAATGGTGCAGACATTCCCCACGCTGTACGAGTGGGCAGCGCACACGCCGGGGTTCACGTCGTAGCTGTGAACGAGGCGACCACAGAGGAGAACGGTCCTACCGGCTACTCCGGCAGGAACAGCACTCGATTAGGACGGTGTAGAGAAGGGGTTGCACGGACTCCGTGTGGAGTGAATGCAAGGCAGAGCGCCTATACGTTCTCGACAGTGCACGACGAATCTGGGTCTATGAAGACCCAGCGAGATGGAGGCAGAACCACCGTAGAGGCGTATGTACGAATGTATGAAGGAGTGTACGAATGAACGTAAGAGTCAGTGAACATGCTTTAGGCAGATGCGCCGAGCTGCTCAAGAGGTAGCGATCGAACGGCAATGACCAACTACTCGCCAGAGGTATAGCTCATGCACTTGAACACGGTGTGCGCTGCTGCGTCCATGCAATTCAGCCCTAGTCGTGAAGCCTTCGATCGTCTGACCTTGGAAGTTAGCAGCTAACTTTTGAAGGCTTCGAAACGGGGACCATCAAGGCGGTTGATCAATGAAACTGGAGACGCCAGAAATGGAACCGAGCGACTTCTAGATCATCAACAAACAGAATAACACATGTGTTCCTATCTGTCAATATATATTATTTTACAGTCAAAACATTGTTTTTTAACCTTCTGTTACTAATATGGAGTCGCAGTCGTAATCTCGTTGCGAAGGCTCATCTACTATTACTGGAGCATCTGGTACGCGCTCCTACCTCTCCATCGAAAGCGCTACATGACTGACCCCCTTCGTGATCGCGCACAAGGGCGCTGCCATTTGACCGTACAAGTTTCAGTGAGCGTGCTGGCGGCTGACCGGCTGACCGGCTCCCAAAATTGGTACCCTTATAAGAGCAACCGGAAACTCGTTCCCGATATTCAGCCACCTATGCCGCCCTCGCCCCCTGATCGGAAAGCTCGTCCATCGGTGGTAGATGGAATCCAACCCAATATCGGGTTCCGTGCAATGTTTTGGTCCGCAACCCTGTAACCGCCTTCACTGCGATACCAAATGCCACCGGCGTGAACTGGAGATCAGGGTTCCACTCCGCGAAGAGGTCCCGAAGGTCTTCACCGGAGACGCGCCCTCCCGATTTTGTATAGGCGATGAGGTCCACAACAGCATCCTCAAGGTCCGCCGACCGGCGCTGCGCCACGGCAGCCTCGTCAGACAGTCCCAATAGTGGCGTGAAACCTTCCACCAGGTCCCAGGTTAGCTTGACCCCCTCTGGCGACCAGTGAGTCCCTGCCCTCGAATTGAACACGCCTAGGATCAGTTCTGCGGTCTGCTCGGCGTCTTGCTGGTAGTAGTTCCGCAGGTTGCAGATGACCTTTGCCAAGATCACTACATCTTTGTCGAACCTGACCGCGCTCTGGTGGTCAAAGACTCGGAGGTACCCTGCCGCCTTCCTAGATAGTGTCTCAGGTCTCCCAGTGGCTTTAACCCAGGGGAGCGGTCGACGGAGGCAGTCAGCGGAGCTGTCTTGTGACCTGAAACGAGTGATCATTTCGAATCTCCAAATAGAAAAGGCACACCCGTCCCAATACCCACAAGGGAGAGACGGGTGCGCCCAGATCCATGCTTTAGTTGCCTTCAGTCCACGCCCAGTCGGGATTCGGACTGTGATCGCTTGGGGTGTAACCGGAGGCGAAGAGCGCCTGTGAGACCCGAACCGAGTTCCTATCCCTGGACCTGCCCGCCGCCGGACAGCCAGGGAACAGCACCGCCAGGATCAGAGAAGTAGACCGAAGTCCGGCTTGAAGCCAGCCTTGGTGCCCGGCAAGCACGGACTCCACTTCATTCTTGGTAAACGTCCGGTGTCTCACCATGGACGTTTCACTTGCTTCCTCTGCCAGTGCTTCCTCGCGTGCCTGGTCCTCGTAGTGCTCCCATAGGCGGCTCACTGGGCACCGCCGTTGTTCAAGGAGTAGTAGGCGGCAAGATCCTCGTGAAGAACCCCGGTCCATCGGCGGAGGCTTCCTCGGATGGCGACCAGGTTCCCCTTCTTGATCTGGGTGCGGACCTGCTTGGGGGTGAAACCGAGGATCGTGGCGACTTCCTCGATCGGGTATCGCGGCGAGGCCGCGATACCCACGGTGGTGAGTAGTTCGTTGAGCGTTGAGGTAGGCATGTAGCCTCCAATGCCGGGGTCGAGCTGGTTGCCCGATGCGGTTCAAACACTCGATACCACCCCCGTTGCGATGGAGCTTTGGCAGGAACCGAGTCTGGCGAACCCAATAGAATGTTGGCGATCGGGACGGGCGGCATGGGCGGAAGGCACGGAACTACCGAAGTGGGCGGTTTGGGTGGACTAACCGTAGACACTCGGAACAGCGACAACCCCACCCTTGGGGGAAGGAACGAAGGCGCCAACAGATTTTGATGCCGCCTGAAACGAATTCTGGTGCCTTGTGTTCCTATGGGGATGCCTGCCTATGAAGCGGAACCAATCAGGAACGTGGGACCAAGCTCGCTCACACCCATCGAGACGTATTCGCCACACTTCAAGCATTCATAAGGAGTAGGTCGATGTCCATTTACCTTGCGGAGTAATATAAAATTGAAGCTATCAACTATTGACTCGGAGAATCCCGTGCAACCACCCTCAAATCATCCTGAAGAAGGTAATACGCTTTTTGATGCTCTTCGGAAAACGAAGGGAAGGGGGACTGAGATACAACAACTCCGCATGGAAAGAGACTCATATTTGATGTCGCTAAATGATCTGTACCTAAACTTTAAAGGTTGGCTGTCTGCTGGAGAAAAAGAAAATCTGCTTTTTATACGCAATACCGAGGTACAAATAGATGAAGAATTGCTCGGCGCGCCTTATACAGCTCCAGGGCTTCAAATAACCTTCCCTACAGCAAATAGAATCGTAGATGTTGAACCGGCTGGGACATTCATGATTGGAGCCTGGGGGCGCGTCGACCTTAAGACTGGTATTCGAGAATTTATCCTACTTAGAATGAGAAATGACGATGGATCCATTGGATGGCGCTTCAAAGAACCTCCTAGGTTCGGGGCTGGACCTGCCAGTTTTCCAGTACTAAATGAGGATCTCTTTCTAGATCTGATTAAGAAATTGATCTTCTGAGGTAACTCACATGAATTCTGAATGCCTCGATCCAATTATGCAATTCTACGATCACACCCTATCGTCCTATGATGTACTGTATACAAATATAATCAGTAGACAAATCCCGGCGCATCAGATCCCTCCTGCATTTATTGGTATTACGCCTTCTAGCCTAAATCGTATAATGCAGGAGTTAGCAAAGGAATTAAATCGAGAGGTTGTTTTAACCACAGTTGCTATCACCGAAAATGAAATCAGGTTGCATTATGAGGGTTTAGGTAAAAAGAGAATCAGGGAATTCAGGATTCTATTCAGAAAATATCGAAATAGGGCTCGCCTTGAGGACATTCTCGATGAATGGAAGGACCTACTCCCTGCACCGAGGGTCGTCTCTGAATTCAAACAGGTTCTAAATCACCGCCATTGGCTCGCACATGGTCGCCCTGCGAAAAGACGACCCACCGAATTCACACCTTCTGAAGCCGATCTTAGAGCCCGTTCTCTGCTGCGCGCGATAGAGAGCTACCTATGAGTGAGGGTCGAAGCCATGGAACTACGGGATCATCCTGACGTTCAACTCGAAATTGATAAGGCGAAGCGGTGGGTCCACGAATCACGGCAGTTGACGAACGATGTCTCTGTCGAATCTTCTTTGCGGCGGAAAATCGCTTCAGCCCTGTTTCTAATCTCTATGGAACATGAAGTCGGAATCCTGGTGTTGATGGACGTGCAGATGATCGCCCCTGCAAAGGCACTCATTCGATCCCAATTTGACGCATTTGTTCGAGGGGTGTGGTTCCTGGAAAAAGCGACTGAAGATCAGATCAGAGAATTCGGGGAAAAGGAGTTCGTGAAGAATGTCCCACCGAATTGCTACGAGAGGCTGGTCGACGAAATTGAAACCGTCGAAAGATTTAGCGGCGGTACATTCTCAAGGCTTAAGGACACCATTTACATGCTCCACGACTTCACGCACGGCGGGAAGTTGGCGGTCAGTGCCTATGTGACCAGGAACGAGATCAGTGCCAATTTTCTTCCTGAGGACGTCGTAAGCTGCCTTCGCTCATCTGGGGTTCTCGGACTGATGGCGGCAAATGAGCTTGCAGGGATGTCGGGGAATGAAGACCTCCCAGGGAAGGTTTACCAGTCACATGCTGCAATTTACGGTGATATGCACGGGACCGAGGACCCAACCTAAAAGCGTGCCTACCGGGTCTTCACGGCAACCCGAATCAGCGGGTGGTCCTTTGGATTGGCAATCGAAATCCCTTCCTCCAGACTTAGTTCTACAAAACCATGAACACCGTCGTCGTCCTGGAATTTGAATACTGTGCCTATCAGACCCGGTGGCAGCGGATCGCCGAGAGCAAGGCGTGCCCCTTGCAGCATCTTCATCCTTTGCACGGCGAACGCAGCCTCTTCCTCGTCGGTAAGGTTTGATACGTTCGCTGTCACCACCAAGTGCCCTCTGTTAGGAAGCCGGTGCTTACCTTTCACCTCTTCAGGAACAGGATGGGAGTCCCGGTGAGGGGCATCCGGAGGGTATAGAAGGCAATTTATCCTGGTTCCCTGTCCAGGACCTGGGGGCGGCAACCATAGGATTTCCTCGTCGGCGCGGACCTTATCGTCCTTGTTGAATGTACTGAGGTCGGCGGCGGGAAATAGGAGGCGGCATAAGATCCTTACCCCGTTGGAATCCGGGTCTGGTTGGTGCCACTTCTCCAAGTGGCGATCCTGGTTCTGAAAATCAGGACGGAGATTTTCCTTCACCCACTTCTCCGTCCCGGACCATTGGCAATCCCCCGTGGCGTGTAGGGAAACTTTGGTTCGCCCCCCTGAGGTCCAAGTCGATAGGTAGACATCGTCCTTGTGGGCAGCAATCGTCCAAACGGTAGAGGACCGTCCTTCTGGGGTACCAACCGCAACCTTCAACCGAAATGGCATTGGAGATCCCACGGGGCAGAAGTGTCGTTAGTAGGTTGACCGACCCAAGGGGGGTCTGCCGCAGGGTGAGGCGATTCTGAGATGGTACCCGCCCTAGAAACTCAGATAGGCGGCACCCGCTTCTCTAGCGCTAAGACCAAAGTCAGCAGCGGATTCTATGGCGCGGGATTGTCGGCGGCTGGCACTCTGATTGGCGCAGTAATCATGGCGGGGGTCGGTGGTGTGCGGGCGAATTGTGGCAAGGGTGCTCAAAGCTGCCTGGACGAAGAACGGGAAAATCGTCATCCCGCCCGCCTTCCGTCCGAGCTACAACATCGCCCCTACGGCGGGCATCGTCGTGTTCCGTGCGACGGCGGGTGCGTGGGACGCCAGCATCATGCGATGGGGGTTGGTCCCCTCCTGGTGGAAGGACGCCGCCAAGCTGCCGGGGCAGACCTTCAACGCCAGGGCGGCGACCCTCGCTGAGAAACCGACCTTCCGGGCATCGTTCAAGCGGCGACGGTGCCTCATACCCGTTGACGGGTTCTACGAGTGGGCGTCAACGGGCGGGAAGACGAAGCAGCCCTTCTACATCCATCCCAGCGATCCCGAGGGCATCTTCCACTTCGCGGGTCTGTGGGACCTCTGGGAGACGGCTGACGGGGCGATGGAGTCCTGCACCATCATCACGACCGAACCGAACGCCTTGATGGCGGGGATCCATGACCGGATGCCCGTGATTCTCACTCCGGGGAACTTCGACGAGTGGTTGGATCCGGCGAACCAGGATTCGGGCAGAGTTCATCGACTCTTGGTGCCATGTGACCAGACACTGATGGAGGCGTATCCCGTTGGACCGGTCAGAGGGGATGGACCAGAGCTGATCGCACGGATGGCGTGAGATTCACGCTGCCCTCCAGCTTGCGGGTGCGCCGACCCGAGTTAGCAGGTCGAGCACCCCATCGGTTTCAGGGTGCGCGCGGAAGTGATCTCGAAAACCCCGCCCCACCCCCTCGCAAAGGACTGAAGTTCCAGGTGAACCCAGCGTGGATTCTCATGCCTACGTGGGA
>Ga0214257_1000232_pt1 | contig 21305 bp, 22 predicted proteins | sample TroBogypolimnion_23_FD_153095 | JGI IMG/M metagenome (GOLD analysis project Ga0214257, IMG submission 153095) | Freshwater microbial communities from Trout Bog Lake, WI - 18AUG2009 hypolimnion | ecosystem: Environmental > Aquatic > Freshwater > Lake > Hypolimnion/Profundal zone | place: Trout...
AAGCTGTGGTTCTTGTGTTCAATGTGGAGGGGGTACATACAGTGCAGGTGGGTACACAGCCCAATGCAGCACATGTTCTGCAGGTGCTTGGTCTGGAGCAGGATACGCTAGCTGCATTCCATGCTCGACTGGCACCTTCTCTGGGACTGGGGCTGGTTACTGCATTTCATGTTCCACCATTGTTTGCGGAGCTGGTTATTATCTGAATGGATGTGGTGGTGCAGTAGCTGGAATATGCACTGCCTGCTCTGCATCTTGTGCAGCAGGGTATTATCTGAATGGCTGCAACGGTATGTCTGCTGGAACATGCACAGTCTGCCCTACCTCATGTCCAGCTGGTCAGTACCAGGGGGGGTGCAGTGGGACGTCCCCAGGAACATGTACCGCATGCCCCACTTCCTGTCCAGCTGGCCAGTACCAGAGTGGCTGCAGTGGTACATCAGCTGGAGTGTGTACTGCCTGCCCAACTTCCTGTCCAGCTGGTCAGTACCAAAGTGGCTGCAGTGGTACATCAGCAGGTGTGTGTACTGCATGCCCCACTTCTTGTCCAGCTAACCAGTATACTGGTGGCTGCAGCGGGACATCAGCAGGAGCCTGTACTGCCTGCTTAACATCGTGTCCAACTGGACAGTACCTGAGTGGCTGCACTGGGACGTCTGCTGGAGCATGTACTTCATGCCAGTCATGCTCTACTGGAAAGTACCTGAGTGGCTGTGCAGGGCTTCTGCCTGGGGCCTGCATCACATGCCCATCAGGATCCTACTGTCCCACAACTGGTCTGACTGTCCCCACTGTATGTCCCATAGGATACATCTGCTCTAGCACTGGATTGAGTAGTTACACTCAGTGCTTGGCTGGCACATACTGTCCGAAAACAAACCTGACGTCTGGTGTTTCCTGTCCTGTTGGGTTCTATTGTCCTGTCACAGGTGCCTCAAATGCCACCTCCTGTCCTCCTGGCTCTTACTGTCCCACCACTGCCCTCACAGCTCCATGGGCATGTCCAACAGGCTCCTACTGCCCAATTTCCAACCTGACATCACCTGTAGTGTGTCCTGCTGGTCTATACTGCCCAGGCACAGGCCTGATAACTCCCACCCCGTGCCCAGCCGGCTCCTACTGCCCAAGGACCAACCTCACAGCGCCAGTCCCCTGCCCAGCTGGTACCTATTCCTCCAGTACCAACACCACAGTCTGCACATCCTGTGCAGCCGGCACGTCCTACGCAGATGTGGCAGGCTACTCAGCATGCATTTCTTGCTCAGCACTGGTACAGCAGAACTGTGCCAACGACCAGATTTTCCAGGCGTGCACTACCATGTCAGATGCCAAGTGTGTCCCTTGTACAAACAAGATTGCCAACGCCAACCCCACCCCTGTCTGCATCTGGACTTGCCTTTTGGGCTCCTACTTCAAGAACAGCTCAGGTCTCTGCCAGGCCTGCAAGGCTAGCCTGACCTGCCCCACTGGCAGCTTCACCCTGGGCTGTGACACTGTCACTGATGAGTCCTGCAGCCCCTGCACCAACCTCCCTGCCAGCAACGCCTACTACACCACCAACGGGGGGCTTGGCACTCTCCAGTCACCTGGCCCGTGCAACTGGGCCTGTAATGCAGGGTATTTCCAGGCCACTTCCCAGGACACTGGCTGTACAACCTGCCCAGCAGGGTCCATCTCAGCTGCAGGGTCCACAGCCTGCACGCCTTGTCCTGCAGGCACGTATGCTGCCACTGCCAGTCTGTGCCTGTCCTGCCCAAGTGGTATGTATGCTTCCACTGCTGGCAGCACTGCCTGCCTGTCATGCACCTGGTGCACTGCCCAAGGCATGTACAAGCAGTGTGGGGGCTCCTCTGCTGGGACCTGCTCTACCTGCTCAAATTAAAAGAGGGAGCTGGGAGAGGGAATGGGGGACTTAAAGTTGGTCTTAAACTCCCAAGTCTTAGCATGCAGCCCAGGAGATGCCCCAGCTGTCCCCCAACCTGCTACATTGACATGAACAACGTAGCCTTTGGTATCTTTGTTTTCATAGTGTTGACTACCCTGCTCTGTGTGGGCATGCAGCTCTACCTCTACCTGAACATAGATGCAGCCACCAAGTCTGCCCTTAGCAAGTTTATTGATTGCACTACCTCAGTGCAAAGTGGGGTGCAGGGGCTGTCAGATGATGTGGTTTCCTTGCACAAAAGGGTGGACCTGATGGAGCAGGTCCTTTTGGCCAATGTCACAGGAGGCTTTGAGGCAGTCCTGAAGAGGCTGGGACATGTCTGACTGTGAGGACAGACAGGAGAAACAGGAATGTATATGAAAATATTGAGTGAAAACACAATGGTTCAAAAGGGGCATGTCCCCTACTTTGTTTTTTAATTTTTTTTATTTTTTTATTTTTTTTTAATTTTTTTTAAGGGGTCAGGCCAGGGAGTCCTAGAGAGGAAACTGAAATGCAAAAACATGATATCACATGATATCATGTGATATCATCTCCCTAGCTCTCTCTCTCTCTCTCTCTCTCTCTCTCTCTCTCTTATTATATAATACTATATTATTATTATTATTATTATTATTATTATTTATAATATTATAATATTATAATATTATATAATATAATAGTATATAATAAGAGAGAGAGAGAAGTAGGGAGATGATATCATGTGATATCATGTGATATCACGTTTTTGCATTTCAGTTTCCACTCTAGGACTCCCCTGGCCTAACCCCTAAAAAAAATTAAAAAAAATAAAGTTGGGGGGACGTGCCACTTTTTTAATGAACATGATAGGTACATAACTCCAGTCCAAATACTGATCCCCCACTGCCTTAACCTATATAAACCCTGCCATTAGGACAGCAAGGTATCATCTCAAAAATGCCATTCACTACTGATGAGGACAGGAGAAAGCTCCTGTGTGACCACCTTGGAAAGACCCTGCTGGCAGAGGCCCCAAGGGTGTTGCATTCTAAATGCACAAGCCTCCACACTGTGTGCCCTCCCCCCTTCACCCCCACACTTCCAGATGGTAGCCTGTGGACCCTGATCAACCACTTAAAGGTGATTCACCAGTACACAGAGCTGATCTCCAGTGCAGCCTCAGGGGAGGGCCCCCACACCACACCCCTCTCTGCCTGCCAGGAGGGCTGTGTGAACGGGCTGGAGTGGTTTGCCCCCCTCCTCTGCAGGGTTGACATAGATCCCCTGGATATCCTGAACAAGTCCCAGAGACAGGTGGACTGTTGGAGGCAGGCGAACCCTGGGCTGTTCAGCCATGCAGAGGCAGCCTTCCATGTGCACCAGGCCTTTGAGAACAGGGATATGGCCTGCCTGCTGGTGCACTGCATGGACAAGGAGGCCAAGCAATACGAGGTGGACATTGCCAGCAATATGCTCCACACTCACCCCACGTTCCAGGAGTTCCAGGATGGTTTCACAAACTGGAGGGGGAACGCCCTCTACCACCTGCTCTGCCTTAGTGCCAAGAACATGCCCATGGCCAGCGACTGGATGCCAAGGTCCCTCCTGCACGAATCAGACGAGTGGCAGGATCTTCTCACTCAGTTCAACACCTCCAGCTTCTGCACAACGCACAGGATGGAGGAGATTTTCACCCTGCTCTGGGACCGCTCCGACGCCATGAACAACCAGATATGCTCCGTGCTGGACAGGGTCTGCATCCTGGCCAGGGTGAATAGCACAGACTCTAGAGATCTGGACGAGTGCCTCGCAGCACTCAGGTTCCCCAAAAGCGAATTTTCCCCGTTTTCCCAGAACAAGATCTGGTTCGGGCTCAAACGGGCTATGGAGGGGCTCCCCCCGTCCCTGCTCTGCCCGTACTGCCCATCCCTCCACCCGCCCAACCGCAGCACCTGGGGCTATCAAGGCCTGAGGCTGCTGCTGCGAGACGATAAGCCCTACATCCACACGGGCGGCCTCTCCTGGATCAACAAAAAAACAGACAGGGACTTAGATGGGGAGTACAGGAGACAGCCTGACAGGCTCCGTGACATACTCCTTCGCATTGGGGAGGCAGCCACAGCCCCTGAGGTGGGGTATCTCATGCTGGACCCCAAGTCATTCTCAAGGACGCTGCAAGGCCTGGGGGGTGGCTCCAACCTCTCAAGGAGTTACATCCTAGGGGAGATGGACAACCAGCCAAAGTACACAAGCACTGAATTCGCAGAGTGTGTGGGTCACATCATGCAGTTCCTCCCTGTCACTTCTGTCCTGCACCTCCCCTCCCCTCAGCAGCTGCTTGCCTGGCGGGTGGACTGCCCACCCAGGGCCATTCTGTACAGGGGAGATGCTACCAATGTGGACCTGGAGGCAGTGCCCCCTCACAGACTCCACAAGACCATCCACCAGGACAAGGTGATCAACAGGACTGTCTCTGGCATCTCCTTGCTCTCCTCTCCCATCCTGGACAAGGAGGAGATACACGAGGCTATCAAGGCATGCATAGCTGAGGAGGTGGCTGGGCCTCACTCCAACTTCTCAGATCATCCATTCCATAAGGTGTTGATCAGGGGTCCCAACAACCACCTGTCTACCATTTCGACTCTGACCACCACCACCACCCTGGCTGAGGCTGTGGCAGTGTTTGCAGGGTCCAGCCCTGTCCACCTGTCAGATGTGGCCCTGCATGAATCTGAACCCTGGAACGAGGAACATGTGGATGGGAGGTATGCAGAACGACAGACAGCTGAGAATGGGTCCAGGCTGAGGGACTGGGTCACTGTGTACTTTGATGGGCAGGACCTACAGAGATGCAGACTTGCTTCCCATGAGATAAGAACTGACAAGCTATTCCAGACCCACCTGCCCTTGGTAGGGAAGGCAAGCCAGTCATGGGTAAGTGTGTCCTCCACTCTGCCCCTTGACACTGTCATGCTGAGGGAACAGCCTGCAAAGACACCCTTGGAGTCCCTTAAGAGGGCTGTGGACACCAGGTTTCTAAATGACCCCAAGCTCCTACCAGTAAGGCATGTTGGTGATAAGGTTGACAGGGAAAACATGGAAATCTACAGTGATGAGTTGGCTGGGCAGGTTGTGATAGCTTATGCCCCCAAGTCACAGTGGGGGCACTTGGGAGTTGAATTCTTGTCATTTGCAGTTCAGTGAGAACTAAATAAAAGTTATGTACCTTGCATTGAGTTGAATGTTCCTTAAAAAAGTGGCATGTCCCCCCCAACTTTATTTTTTTATTTTTTTTTATTTTTTTTAGGGGTCAGGCCAGGGGAGCCTAGGGGGGGAAATGGAAATCCAAAAACATGATATCATGTGATATCATGTGATATCATCTCCCTAGCTCTTTCTCTCTCTCTCTCTCTCTTGTATTATATACTAATATATACTTATAATATATTATATATATTATATATATTATAAATAATAATAATAATAATAATAATAATAATATATAGATATATATAGATATATATAGATATATATAGATATATATAGATATAGTATATAATGAGAGAGAGAGAGAGATAGGGAGATGATATCACATGATATCATGTGATATCATGTTTTGATATTTCCCATTCCTCTCTAGGGGCTCCCTGGCTAGACCCCTAAAAAAAATAAAGTCAAGGGGGGACATGTCACTATTTTTATGAACATTGAAGGAACACAAGCTATTTATTTTAATAGAAATAAAAAAAGTAAAAAAAAAGTAAAAAAAAGTAAAAAAAAGTAAAAAAAAAGTAAAAAAAAGTAAAAAAAAAGTAAAAAAAAGTAAAAAAAAAGTTAAAAAAAGTAAAAAAAAGTAAAAAAAATCTACAGAAATTAAAAAAAAAGCCTCTATTAAAGTGGAGCCCTACAGGGCAACGCCCAAATTTCCCCCACGTGCCATGCCCAAGCGTGCAGGTCCAAATCATGCCAACGGTGGCAAGCGTCCCTCCACTGCCTTGGGTGAGAGCCTTGCTCAGCTAAGGGAAGCCCAGGCCATTCAGGCAGCAGCTATCCAGCGAACCATTGCAGCCAACACCATCAGGTCGTTCTGGAAAAGGTACAGGTCAAAGACTACTGCAAGGTTTTTGGATAAACTTTTGAGCGTAAACATGACTTCAGAGTATGTAAAATCCATCAGGTGGATACACTTGTATGTTATTGAATGTATAGCTATGTATTGACATGTATTTTGAACAGCTTTGAGGCTCTGGTTGTCCATCTGCGTGAGAAGCCTGTCATTGCTGCAACCAGGGACTGTCTTCAGCGCATCCATCTGCTCTCGATCTTTCGCCACGGCTCACCGTCCAGGGCACTCTCCCCTGAGAACGTAAATGTGCGAGTTTTCCTTGCAGGCTACATGATTGCCTACCGCCCCACTCATGTCTTTGAGAGCATGGGCACCCTGGAGACGGCGCTCTACGATGCAGCACGTCCTCTCCTTGTTGCCTTTGAGCAGATCTGTGGCAGTATCCAGTCTTCTCCCAACCACAGCTTCGAGGAGGTTCCTCATGAGCTGACCAAGGACTTTCCTATCATACTGTTTGAATTCCTTAAGCGTTTCAAGGCCTGGAAGGTACCCGACGAGGCAAAGCTCACTTGCAGGATCAAGCACGCCCTCATTGCGCTCTACCAGGCGGAGGAGCACCTCCCGCCCGACGAGCCGGAGGACTCCAAGCTCAAGACTGAGTTTCGGACGCAGATTGAGCGTCTCCGCTCCAAGCTCCAGCAGATTGCAGGAGTCGACGCCCTCAATCAGTTTGACGAGCAGCGCCGCGCCAATCCAGGTGCTTGTGGGGGTTCTGAGGGCGGAGACAATGGCGGGGGCGGCGGGGGCGGCTCGGGCGGCGCTGGAGGCGCGTATGCTGCTCTCCCTGGCAGGTTTTCCAATGAGCAGTTGGCCCACGAGCTCCTCCTGGATCCTACTTTCCAGCTGTCGGACGACGGCAGCAGCAGTTCCGAATCCGTTGTCTTCCATCGCATCAGGGAGTCGTTCCACAATGCCTTTTGGGACAGCCTCGTCGACGACCTCAAGCTCGCCACTCCGTGCTTTGTGCGCGTTTTGCGCGTGCTGGCAGAGATCAGCGACGGTGTCCGTGACCTGTCTGGCAGCCTCGAGGCTGGCAGCATCACGGAGGCTGTTGATCTGGACTTCATCAAGCAGCAGGCGGAGGCTGGCCTCTACGGCTGGGGCAGCTGCTTGGGCCTTGTTTCTGCCATTGTGGGAGTGATCCAGCGCGTCCAGGCGCCCAAGCGCGACGTGGAGACCAAAACCCTGTGGGATAAGGTGAGCCAGGCGATGCAGTCTGCTGCAGTTGAGGAGCAGCCAAAGCAGCTGTGCAAGGCCCTGGAGTTTCTCCTCGACCGTGTCAATGCCATGCGCATCGACGCCGCCAACGCCCGCCTCCGCATCATTGCTCCGGTTGTAAAGGACCACGGCATCGACTACGAGCGCGGTAAGTTTCAGGACAAGATCAACGACGGCACCATTACTGAGGAGCGCACCAAACAGTGGATCAGTCAGTCCCTGCGCAACGGGGTGGCCTCCAAGAAAATTGAGTTGGAGGACCTTATTGAGGGCAAGTCAAAGGACTTCATTGAGGTTCACAACACTGGAATGATTTCTCTTGTCTCTGGAATGGCGCCTGTCAAGACTGACATCATCCCTGAGACGCTGGCCATGGACTCTGTGCGCCTTTCCTACATGCAGCGCGAGTTCACTTACTTGGCGAGTGTGTCGGCTGTGTTTGTGACTGCTTCCCACTACAAGGTAACCCTGCTTGCCTTGTGTCAGTGTTTTGTTTGTTTATTCTGATGACTGTGAGTGCAGGTACTGGATGTAGTCCAGAAACTGTTTGTGGATGACAACAAGATGGATGTGGACTCCTCGGTAACTTATACTTTTCATATTATTTTCTGGCCATTACTTATCGCTTTGAAACTGTAGGACTTTTTGAAGATTGGTGATCTGCTTGAGAAGACTCAGCTCCCGGCTGAGGACCGCAAGAAGATCTGCAGGTGTTTGGAGCAGAGTGTTGCTCCTACGGATGCTGTCAATCAGCTCATGTAAGTCTCTTAGTGCTTATAATTTGATATGTGTTTACTTATGATGTAAATCACAGGAGGCTGAGGCTCAAGGATGTCTGGGGAGCTGTGGTTGCTAATGGCAAGCTTCCAGAGGTTCCTTCTGCTCTCAAGAACGCTGTTGTTTTGATCCCCAGGATGGAGAAGGTATGGATAATTGTAGTTTAGCTCTGTTTTATCTTCTGACTTGTCCTGCAGGCTGGCAGCAAGCTCTTGAGCCTTGCCAACCTCAACAGGACTGTGCATCTCTCAGCCTACAACAGGCTGATCGCTGAGGAGGCGATCCTCCTCAAGAAGGAGCTCCAGGGCTAAGTAACTTGTCTAAGTTAGCTAGCCTCTAACTCAGAGGCAGTTTTGTAAGCCCTCTTACCACTTTGAGATGCCGGTGGGCCTCAGTGGAGTTTGGAAAAGTAAAGTCTTTTTGACTTGTGTGTGTGTTGTGTGTTGGTTTGGTAGATATGTTTTCCTTAGCCATTCTGTGTTTAAAAGTGTTAAAGGTAAGACTTTGACTTGGGTTTTTGGTTAAATTTTTCTAAGTCATATTTGACCAGCAACATGTCCCTTTTGGGGACTTGTGAAAAGTTGCGATTTCATTGTTGAAACACTGTGGTTTCAGTGGTTTGTTTTTTTACCTTTTTTACTTTTTTTTTACTTTTTTTACTTTTTTTTTACTTTTTTTTACTTTTTTTACTTTTTTTTTACTTTTTTTTACTTTTTTTACTTTTTTTATTACTTTTTTTTACTTTTTTTTATACTTTTTTATACTTTTTTATACTTTTTAACTCTTTTGCTTATCATAAATTTTTTCATTGCTCATTTTGAAATGCAACGCTTCAAACTTTAGAATCAACAGACAATCAGGCTAACACACAAATAATTTTTAATTTATCCAAGTGGGACCCAATAGATGCTCATGCGTATTTTAAACAAGAAGAAAAGTTTCTGTCGGCTTCTTTAGCAATGAATTCCTTAATGAGTGTTGTTATTAATGACACATTATAAGTGGTATCATACTTGAACATTTTGCAGATGGCTGGTACAGAATTTTGTATCTCAGAGGCATCAGCCTTGTCTTTAGCCAGCTTTTTCATGTATTGTTTTTGTTCTCTTGTAAATGGAGGCATGCTCTGTTTCACAAGAGCTGCATGTTTCTGTGCAATATTATCATAGGAGAGCCATTCATTGACCAAGTCTGGGGTAAACGTAACCCCTGGGATGCGATTAAGACCAAGGCAGATCCTTTCAGTTGTGTTCCTTTTTTCCGACTTGGACTCTGCTATCAGAATGGTGAGTTGACCTTTAGAGGGAATCTCTACACTAATTTGATTGATATCTATTGTTGGTGCACCACCCCCGTCTGCCACTTGCCCCTCATCTGCTGCTTGCCCCTTACCTGCCACCTCAAGCTCTTCTTGTCTTTTCCTCTTTTTCCCTTCCTTGAGCTCCTTCACCTCATCCTCAAGACATCTTATTCTCCTAATGAGGTCTTGAAACTCCCTCTCTGTCATTGTATGTAGCCTTTCTGGAGCAGGTGCTCCTGACAAGACTAGGGGAGGGACTGCAGGGTGCACCTGCACCCTATCAGGAGGGGGTGGTGAATCCAGAACAGTGATAACCTCTCTGGGTCCATGTTCTTCGTCTTTTATCTCAGGTTCGTCATCTTCAGTCTCAGCTTCATGTAAACAGGACATACTAACATCTTCATCTGGGTATGTGAGGATAAAGCTTTAAATACTTAGTGAAATGTCCAAAACTGAATAAATTGTCACCTCTTGAATACCCCTGTGCAAAACTCCAGCCAGTGAGGGTGAAAACTGAATTGCTTTAAGAGCCCTTTGAATTCCAGGAAATCATGAACGCCCCCCCAGTGAAACTCCACCCAGTCATGGTGAGCATGATGATGGCCAGCCACAAGGGTGCATTAAGCGAATTGAAAAACGGACAGAGGCATGCGCACAAAATAAGCACGCCAAACAGGCAGCGCGGGCAGAACACAAAGAAGAGGCCACATAGGATCAGCAGGAACGTGGTGAAGCACATGGCCAGACCATCACGGGAGCGCGTGGTCATTTCCTTGACTCTTGCAGCGTATATCTTAAGTTCATCGTCCTTGGTCAGCAGTGTGGTCTCCGTTATCTCTACTGGAAACTCTATTGGTAACTCTGGGGCAGTGGGCTGTTCCATTTAGACAGTGAGAGACTGGACTTTAATAACCCACACCAAAACTTCAGGCCCAAAAGGGACCACAAACAGGCTGCACAGTTCACAGGCTGCACAGTTCACAGGCTGCACAGTTCACAGGCTCATGATGTGGTCCAGGACGCACAGGTTGTTGTCCAGAAAGCCAACCTCCCAAGGGTCCACCATGATAGTCTCGCAGCGGGAGCCCACCACCTGGTTCCTGTTGGAGCTGTTCAGCTGCTTGACCAGGCAGGCTACAAAGACCTTGCCAATAGGCGGCTCCAGGGTATCCGGCGCGTCGAGGAACACCCTGAGCACCGTGTTGGCCAGGTCCCCTGGCCTGATAGCCTGGGGAAGCCTCCTCACCAAACACGCAGCAGACTCACAGCTCAAATCCAGAAACAGTTTCTGCCCAATGGGGAGGAGATGGGCCAGGGTGTCCATGACGCCAATCTTGAGCTTCTCGTCGTGGAACAGGGCCACATACCCCAAGTCCTGGATGCTAAAATTCCCATCGTGCTGATTGGGCGCGGAGGGCGGAACAAGGCAGCCCACCTTATTCTCCCAGGAGATGCAAGCGCCAGCCCGCCAGATCATGGGGAGCATGATGTACCCCATCTCCTTCATCTCATCCTGCCAGGAGAAGAGGTCCAGGATTCTGTTCTGGAAAACCAAGTCCCCTGGATTGGCCTGGAACTCGATCGACACCTGCATCAGGCTGTCGTTGTAGAACAGCACCCCCAGGCATCTGGTGATTGGATTGCGAACACAGTATGCCTTCATGGGCCTGATGAAATACGTGACTTCCGCCGGCGGGAGGTCGGCGATCTCGCATTCGATCGTCTTTGCTATCCTGCAGGACGGGCCCATGTGCAGGACGTCCTCTATGGCCAAGCTCCCAATGTTGCCACACCTGTGGTATTTGGTGTCAGGCCACCAAGTCCAAGTCCACAAAAAAAACAAGAGACACTAACCTGGAGAGCACCCCCGTCTCAGCAAAAGTTGAGTCATGGCAGCGGATGAAGCTCTCCGTCTTCATGTGGTTCTTTTCAAGCTGCACAGACTCCAAGGAGCAGTTAAAACAGTTGAATGCCCTGACCTCCACCGTGTTTCCAGGCACCATGCCCTTGGGCGCGTATTTCAGGATTTCCAGCACGAGCGAGAGGCTAAAGTCGTTGATAATCTTCGGATGGAACTTCTCCAGGGCAAAGCTGCCCGCGAAGGCGCCCAGGACCAGTAGCTGCACCACATGGAGCCCTCCACCAACGCTCCAGAGCTCTCGCGCGTCCTGCCATAAAACAGAAATAAGCATAGTGTTAAATCAGTATTCAAATTTGATTGTTACCTTGGGCCAGACCGCCTTGATCATGTAAGGGTGAGGCCCCACCCTGTTCATGAACCTGAAGTTGAGCTGATTGCTGATCCCAAAGAAGGAAAAATGCCTCTCCATGTCAAACATGTTGACGCCCAGCAGGCGCTGAATCTCGACGGAGAACTCGTTGAGCATGTCGTTCACAGCGGATGCCAAGGCGTCCTTGGAGATTCCGCAGGAATGCTTCAGCTCGAGCCCGTACTGCTGGTACACAGCCTCTGCCAACATGTTATTCACAGCCATCCTGTCGATCTTGTCGTTCCAGCCGTTCCTAGACGACGCCGCCCGGAGGCACCCATTGGTCTCCACCGAGCCATCTGGAAGGCCGCTGCTGGAGACATACTCGCTGAACTCGTCACCCACGGGGCAGAAGCGATTTTGGGCCACACAGTCCATGAGCCAAGCGGATACCTTGTCATACCACAGCCTCAGCTCTCCAGTTGCAGGGACATCCTTTGGCCATTTCTGTCAGCCAAACAAACAACCAAGAAAAAAGTTTAAAAGGCATACCACACACCTGGACTTTGAGGAGCTCCACCAGCACGTTGATTGGCACTATGGGCATTCCACACTCGCGGATGAAGCAGCACGAGTACAGGATGGGTCCCCAATGGAGGCATCTCCTCATCAAGCTCCAGAGCATGCCAGGACAATCAGTGAGGGCGAGCGCGTCGAACTGGAGCGAATTCACCGCCCTGGCGATTGCATCCTCCCTGTCAGGGTACTGGGTGACGTACTGCACCATCCTGCACCAGGCAGTGAAGGACGTGGCCCTGGCCTCATACACCTTTTGCAACCGAAGCAGATTATTGCCCCTGATAAGAGAGTTAAGAATTGTACATAAAAGCCAGCAGGACTATCAAATGACCTGCACTTGGAATGGAAGAGGGTCTCAAGGTGCTTCTGCGAGAAAAAGGTGAGAAAATCCAGCACCCTCAGCACAACACAGTTGATCTCGAATCCCACTGTGCAGATCGTGTTGGGCAGACCCAGCCAGGTGCTGGCCATGAGGCTCATGCCTGTTTTGGGCTCAATAAAATCAGCCACATAATTAAGTCAATAAAACACTCAAGCTACCTGCCAACAGACTTGGCGCGGATGTGGCTGTTATCCCCTCCAATGGCAGCTTCCTGGACTCGTATGCGCTCGACTCCACATCCCTGAACGACCCCTCCTGCCCGCCCGGGCTGTACACGTAGCTTCCAGGTTCGTAGAGCGCTGTCACTGCTGCAATGGTGTTGACTTGCTCATCCTGGACGGCTGTCTTCAAGTCCTCGTTTGTGCAACGCATGCAGATGTGAGGGGATGTCATGGAGATCTTGGTGAGGGTGACTCTCTCCTTGCTTGGCCCCTCGCAGGTGGTCAGGCTCACCTCGTTCTGCTGATCCCCTCTGCAGTAAGCAAACTTGATCAGCGTGTCCGCCTCCTCCTCCATCCCTCCACGCGACTCTGACATGACGAAGTTTTTCCTGTTTGCCTTCTGGTCTGGGGTGGTCACCACATTCCCGTTGGCATCGAACTGGATCGTGCTGTTGAGCTCCAACCCCACCTTGGTGAAGCGCTTCAAGACAGTCATTCCCTGGATCGACGGATGCACGCCCAGACTCTCGCAAAAAGCCTCGAACATCTCTGTGACGATCTTGCTAGAGTAGTCCTTGCCTGCCGAGTTGGCGCTGGCCATGTAGCGCACGGTCAACTTCTGGCTTCCGCACTGGATGTTTACCGACAGGGTACCGCAGCACGGGGAGAGCTCGATTGCCCTCCCAAACGGAGTATGCGTCTCGTTGTTGCTGCCAACGCAGTGCCCGATCTGGGAGATCATAAGTTCCAGGAAAAGGGCCAGGTTTTGGGAGTTGAGCTTCTTGAAGGCGTTCATGTCAATCACCCCAAGCAGGAGGGTCTTCCGTGCCCGATCGTATGGGTTGAAAAACACCTGTGGAAGTTGTTAGAGTACGTATGTCTTCTGAATTTGAAAACTTACCTCCTTAAACGGAGACGCAGCTAGAGAGGCGGGCGACCCGTCGATCTTCAGCAGGTGCTTCTGGTATGTCTTGAGAGTCCTGCCCATGTTTGATTTGCCCATCGCCTCCTCGTGGGACAGAAGCTTCATGATGCGCATGGCCTCAGTCACCCTGTCACTGAGGAACGCGTTCGACTCGGCCATCCCAGCAAACACGTTCAGACCGTACCTGCAAAGGCAGCTTTCAGTTGGGTGTATTAGGCAATAAGGAAACAAGCCTCACCTAACAACCTTGTGCAGCAGCTGCACTGCGTCGTACGGGGACATCTCGCCAACAACCACCTTGCTCCTGATGTAGTGCATGATCTCCTTGTAGTTGCCCAGCTGACACCCCGGCATGGCGATGTGGTCCTGGGTCTTGCAGTCTGCCACGTAGAACCTCTTCCTCACCATTGCCAGGTTCCACTCCACGTCCAGTTCTCTCAGCAGCAGCAGGTCGGTCCCGTCTGAGCCGTCGTACAACAGGGAGCAGCGCAGAAGACACAGGCTGAGCGGAGGAATGGTGCCCAGGTTGATGCAGAAGTTTTGGTACGACTCCGTCACGTCCACGTCCCTGAGCTGCCGAAACTGCATGTTGATCGGGCAGAGAGAGGAGAGAAACTCACAGTACCAGTTTCCGCTCGCCCTGACAGGCCAGCCAAAGGGGTAGATCACTTTGAACTCCTTCTCTTCTGCCTCTTCCTCCTCGTCCATATTCTTCCTCTTCTTGCCCTTTTGCTTCGAAAACTCAGCGCATGCAGTCTGCAGCATGGTGCGCGCCTCCATCTGGAGGGCAAAAGTTAGTTTGAGTCCAGTGGAACACTGAAAAGCTTAAACACCTGGCGGGTTCTCAGGGCCTTGATGTAGTTGCCCTGCTGCGCTCGCGCAGTGATCTCTAAGGGGTCCTGGGAATCGCCTTGCCAATCGATGATGGGATATCCAACGATGCAAATGTCCTTTGGGTCCTTGAAGTGCTTATGCATGAGCTTGCAGATCTTGTACGGCTCAAACGCAGGTAGGCACACCTGATCTGGCCTGTCAGATCATAGGAAAGCCAAATGCTACTAAAAACACCCACCTTGTCGATTCCCAAGCGACCTCCTGGGTTGCAGAAGTAATCCTTTGGTCTCTCGTTGGACTTGTCCCCCATCACCTCTGCTGCCTGGTAGATGATCATGTGCTCCAGCCGTTCCTTGAGCTCAGAGACCCGCTTGTTGGTTTCCTTGAATGCCTTGGAGGATATGGACGGCGCTGCCATGATGCGCTCCTGGTGCAATCGGGTCAGGTAACTTGAAGGGCATGTTATTTGGGACAAAGCAATACCAGCATCATGTCCAGGGTGTTTACGTTCATCAGGCTGGTCACTGTCACAATGCCGAATAGGGCAACCTCTTCCTTTGAGTCCTTCTTGAACACACAGGCAGTGAACCCCACGTTGATGCTGAAAAAGGGCACAGGCGTGTGCACCCCTCCCTCTACAAGCTCGTGCCTGTCATCAGCAAGCAGGATGTCATCCATAATTGACCCATGGTGCTGCTCATGCTCGTCCCTCTCGACGTTTTCCTCAAGCAGCACCCCCTTGATGTCCTTCTTGTTTGGTGCGTACAGGGGCTTGAGCTTGACATTCTTCGCACACTCAATCTCCTCAGTGGGGACAACGTATCCATTCCAAGAGTGATTGCCAGCCAGCCCGTTCAGGGTTGCAAAGAAATACAGCACTTTGAGCATCTCCTGGGACAGGCCAGGGGCTGCACAGTAGTCCACGAATGACCAGGACACTCCAGCATGGATGGGGTGGTCCTGGGGAGGCACCATGCCAAAGGATTTGGACTGGGATTCAATGGACTTGAGATGCTCAGAGTTTGGCATAAGGAGCCCAGCAGGATGAAAGTAGCGATCCAGGCGCAACGGGAACCGAAGAGCGTCTGATGCAGAATCAGGAATGCGCACTGATGCTATGGACCTCACCCTGTTCCCAGATGCAGACTCTTGGGAGCTTGGGACATCAAGATCATCCATATCTTCCATTTCATCAACTTCAGCCCTCTCATCATTGTTTGCATCACCAGCCACAGCATCATCAGCCACTGCATCGTCTGCCATAGCATCGTTGCCCATAGCATCGTTGCCCATAGCATCGTCTGCCATAGAATCATCAGCCAAATCCTCTAAAGCCTCATCATGAGACAAGACATCATCATCAGTGGCCTGCATGGGTTCCATGTTTATTTCAAACATGTTTGGTTGATTGGTTCTATTTAAAGGGATTTAAAAAAACTTAAAAAAACTTAAAAAAACTTAAAAAAATTCAAAAAAAAGTAAAAAAAAGTAAAAAAAAGTAAAAAAAGTAAAAAAAGTAAAAAAAGTAAAAAAAGTAAAAAAAATATGGACTTTTTTTTAAGGAGTTGGCAGGGGGCCCTAGGGAGAGAATGGAAAAGACAAAATGTGATATCACATGATATCATGTGATATCATCTCCCTCTTCCTCTCTCTCTCTTCCTCTCTCTCTCTCTCTCATTATATAATACTATAACACTATATTATTATTATTATTATTTTTATTATTATTATTATTATTATTATTATTTATAATATATATATATTATATGTATATATGTATATAATAGAGAGAGAGAGACAAGTAGGGAGATGATATCACATGATATCACATGATATCACCTTTTGTCTTTTCCATTCTCTCCCTAGGGCTCCCTGGCAGCCTCTTGAAAAAAAACTTAAAAAAAACTTAAAAAAACTTAAAAAGACAAAAAAAACAAAAAAACAAAAAAAAGTTAAAAAAAAGTAAAAAAAATGAAACGTAGGCAATAAAAGCCACACAAACAGCATTCTTCACCAACATGTCACTGTCCACCACAGACTGTGACCTAGAGCAAAACAGCCAGAGGTTCCCCACTCCCTCATCCCTTGACTCTGACTACTCACAGAAGGTCTTCAGTCAGCCCATCCCCATTCAAACTGATGATAATGAGGAGAGAATTAAGGCCCTGGAGATTGAGTTGGGGGAGATGGGTTATGCACCTCCCTTCTTCTCTCCTGTCCCTAGCTCTTGCACTGGGATTCTCCCCATGCCAAGCAATGCCCTGTCCCTGAGTGAGTATATCTCAACTGTCAACGCTCTGGAGGAGAAGAAGAACCACTTCATTAACATACTGGAGGGGCTGGGGAAAAACTCTCAGAACAGCAAGCAGACTGACAGCATCAAGCTGGGAATCAGGCAGGAGTACGAGCAGGCTGACAAGGAGTATATGCAATACCTCAAGAACGCAAGGCCTGTGGATGAGATGGAATTCAAGGGCAGGGCCAACCTGCTGGTGGGGGAGTACTGCAGGCTGTTGAAGGGCAGATTCATAAAGGTCGTATGACTTGTACACACAACTAAGTTTTTTATTTTTTTATCCACTGACAGCGTGTATCTGACAGTGATGCCTCGCGCCCTTCTTGACAACGCTTATCTCCTTCAGATTCTTCCTCACAGCGCTGATTCCAGTGGCTGAATTTTGGAGCTCCACCGCGTACCCAAGGGAAAGCTCGTTGCAAATTCCCTTGCGGACGAACTCGCTGCCTATCGAGCCCTCAAATACTCGTTCGTCCAGCTGCAGTACACATTGAAGCGTGTCCTTGTGTGCCCATGCGGACACCACCTTGCCCACCTGCACCCCCTTGTGCTCCAGATGGACGGGGATAGCATCCCCCCTCCTGTTGGCCGTTTCGACTTGCTGCACCATGGACTTTATGTCGTCCTTGTTGAGGAACAGCCCCTGGTAGTCGTTGTCCATCCCCTCTGGGTTGGCTGTGCCCCAGAGCAGCAGCTGCGACATGATTGATTTGGTCGTTCCGTTTTATATAATGCTATATATAGGAACGATGAAATTTACCATGCAGGGATTGATATAATGTGGAAAGATTGGATTGATTGGATTTATTGGAGAGATTGGAGGGAGCAGAGAGATTATTGGCTCCAGCAGCCATCAACATATCTATTCCCTATTCTGCTGATTATAGCTGGCCTTGTGATTGCCCAGCTTGACTGGCCTGACAGAGTGCTTGATTTTATCCTTGTCATATTCACCTGCACTGTCCTCCTGTGTGAGAAGCAGGAATACGTTTAAGTTGGAGTGTGTTAAAGAGTGATGGGTATGCCTATCTGTTCTTGCTGGTATTGCCCCCTCCCTTGGCCAACAATCGTATGGGGATCACCACCCCGCTGGCATCAGACCCAGTCTGGATTGCCTGTGCAGTCCCGCCAAGGGACAGTCCTTCCCCAGCAAGAACAGCCATCCCCACCAGAAACAAGGGGAGGGGTATTCCATTGGCTATCGCCCCTGCCAGGCTCAGCCCCGTGACAAGCACCAGCCCTGTGCATATAACTATCTCATACTTGATCTTCCTGGTCGAAGGTATGAACTTGAACTTTAAGAAAAAGGCCAACCAGTCTAGCTGGAGCATCAGTACCCACATGATGATAACCAGCAAAACAAGGACAGCCCCACCTCCTGTGGCTGGGTTGGCAGGCGCCTTGAGCACAAAGAGTGCCAAGTGGAGCACGACCAGAACCAGCACAGCCTGGCCCGTACCTGCCACCAGCCACTGCTTTGGGTCCTTCCTGCAGATCCTGGCCTGCCCTGCTGCCATGATGAGATAGATTAGCAGAAATGCCAGGGTCAGTGCAGCTGGCATCTCATGGAGGGGCAGATTCCCAAAGTAGGCTGCTGTGTACGTCCATGTTTTACACCCAAGCCCGTTGGTGTTACTCATGGATTCTGCCAGACTGTAGGTGTAAAACACTGTCAGCGCCAGGATCTGGCTGAAAAACGCCCTGGCTGGCTTCTCAAACAATTTCACAGTGGGATAGGCCAGCGCAAGCACTAAGTTCATGCTAGCCAGTACTACTACTGCCAGCAAGGCGGAAGCGTCCGTCACGGGCATGTCCCCCACATATTCCCTGACTGACAGCCATCCCAGCCCCAGTATTGAGAACACCATCAGCTTGACTGCGTAGAATATGTGCCCATCAGTCTCCCCCTCCACCTGCCCATCCGCATCCATCCTGTTGGTTGGTGTTGACCAGTATATAAATAAATAGCTCTCAGCACATAATTATGGACACAACACACTCTGTCCAGCTGTCCAGCCATCTCCCCTGTATCCAGATATCCATGGCGGAGCCACAGATCCAGGGGGTAAAGCAGGAGGACAGGGCCATGGTGAGGAATATCATATACCTCCTGCATGCGTGCAAGCATCCAGAGCGCCTCTGCATATCCTGGAGCGTGTCCAACACGCGGAACGGCTATGAGGTGATTGGCCTGCTGGACCCTAAAAAGGATTTTGAGATTTTCAAGGAGGACCTGGACCTCATCAGCCTGGCAGACCCCCTCAGGATTCAGTCCATCAGTGTTAGGAAGACGGGGGACACGCCAGAGATCCTCATCAGGGTTCTGTCCAAGAGCGAGCCTGTGATGATGACAGAGATCGAGGTGCTCACAGTGCAAAAAAAGAGGCGGTTTGGGTAGGCGTTTCAGTGGTTGTGGTCCTAACTTGTGAATGGCCCCTAACGTATGAAAAACGGCTAAGGCCTGGGCCTTTTTTTATTTTTATTCCCGAATGCTCTGATGCATGACTTGATCTCGTTTTCGGTGTCGCAAATCACCTTGTTGCACACCCCTAACGAATTGAGGTAAGTCTCGGATGGCAGGAGATCCTGCATGCCCCTCACCACAGGCAAATGGAAAAGGTCGCCCACCTTCAGTCCCTTCCTGCACATGTAAAGCATTCCAACGACCATGCTCTGAAACTTGTTTCCGTGCAGTGTTTTTTTGAACCCCATCGTGTGAATCTGGCGCAGGCAGGACGTTATGCAGGCAGCGCTCTGCTGCACCACCCTCTCGATCACAGCGAGGCTGGGTTCGCAGTCCCTGCACTGGTGGTTGATGAGCTGCTCCGCCTGCGCCACCTCTGCCACAACCTGGCATAAACAGGGCAGGGTGAAGGGGGATTCAGCCTTCTTCTGCTTGAGCACCCGCAAGAAGATCTGCCTTGTTTTCTGCACGTACTTTCCCCTTTCCAGCCTCCTGCAGTCTGCAGTGTAGTTGGAAGTGAGGAGCCAGTACACAATGGCATGGACACGCTCGTGCATGCTGCTGTCCTCGTAGGAGAATTCTTTGTGCTGCTCAAACACCACATGGTCCACGTACTCTGCTGCCCCCACCCTGACCTCCCTGATGTAAAGGCCAGTGATCACACAAACGTGCCCCCCGTCGTCCGACTCCACCAGGGTGCACTTGCAGTTCATCATGCTGTCAGGGCATTTGTGGATGTCCCCACATAACAGACACCCAGCCCTGTCCGCGTCGTACCGCTCCCACTGGCAGGTATGCCCTGCCTTGGGGTAGCGAAATGGACTGCGCAGCTGGTGCCAGATCTGGTCTGGGCCCCAGACCTCAGCTGTTTTTCTCTTTTTCATGGGTTGTATAAAGTTACTATAATCCCATCAAAATGATGCTCCTTCCGTGAAATTACAGTCCTTTTTTTATTAATTTACTCAGTGTCGTTGTGGGTGGATTCGTCATCACAACAATAATTGGAATGGTAGATGCACATCAGCTTGCAGGCGAGCAGTATCTCAGCCTCGGAATCAAGACGAACATACTGTCCTTCCAGGCGTATCCAGACGGGCTGCTGGTTCAGCACATACCCTGGAGGGAGGGGCGATTGAATCCCTGATAAAGGCCTTGGGTTGGACGAGGTCATCTTGCACACGAGCTGCTCAGGGTAGTATAGCTCGTTTTCATTCAGGACCAGCTGGCACTTGGCCCAGCCCTTGCATAGTTCCATCGATAAACTTGAGTACAGACGCTACCTTTGTCGAACACGCAATTTAAATATGAGACAGCCTTGGATCCACCCTCAGTTGTCGCCCAACACTCTATGCTCCAGGGCGGAGTGCATGAGGGCGTCAAGTGTCTTGTGCACATGCTCGAGGCTCTTCACAAACATCCGGTATAGCTGCTCGCAGTAATCCCCCGTCTCCTTTGTGAAGGCCTCACACATCTCCTGGAAGTTAAGCTCGTTCCTGCAGTCCTGGCGTTCCAGCCATGCCTTGGTACATGAGCGCACCACATACTCGAGCTTACTGCAGTACCACAACATCAGGAAGAAGTGGCTGAAGCGCGCGTGTATGTGCATGTGCTGGGCGTTCCTCACTGGGCGCGTGAGGTCAATGCATGTGTTGCAGGAGACGTTGCTCAGGCAGCACGTGGTGTAGCCAACAAACATCTTTATGGGCGGCTGGGCCCCCACCATCACGTCCCTGCAGAGCTGTTGGATGAGGGCGTTGCGCGGCCTGGGGAGGTTCGCCACCCTGCCCTGCACAGCCTTCACTGCAGCGTGAACTCTGGCAGCCCCAGCGTTCATGTTGACAGCCCAGGGGTCCCCTGCCTCCTTGCACTTGCACAGGTGACGCCTGTACGTCCCCTGCCCGATCACATCATAGCTCTTTGCCAAGTAAAAGTGGCGGAAGTCCTCCAGTGAGGTGCCTTGATTCATGAGAAGTGTCTGTGACTTTGCTGTAAATAGTGATGCCTTTTGTACCATGCAAGTTTTTTTTACTGAATCACGTTGGCTACTGGTCAAAAGACAAAAAAGTAAAAAAGTAAAAAAGAATTAAAAAAATTTAAAAAAGTAAAAAAAAATAAAAAAAAGTTTAA
>Ga0214257_1000260_pt1 | contig 19807 bp, 23 predicted proteins | sample TroBogypolimnion_23_FD_153095 | JGI IMG/M metagenome (GOLD analysis project Ga0214257, IMG submission 153095) | Freshwater microbial communities from Trout Bog Lake, WI - 18AUG2009 hypolimnion | ecosystem: Environmental > Aquatic > Freshwater > Lake > Hypolimnion/Profundal zone | place: Trout...
AAAAATAAAATAATAAAAAAAAATAAATAAAATAAATAAAATAAATAAAATAAATAAAATAAATAAAATAAATAAAATAAATAAAATAAATAAAATAAATAAAATAAATAAAATAAATAAAATAATAAAATAATAAATAAAACAATACTATTTTATTTATTATTTTATTTTACGTTACGTTTTTTAAATACATTATTTTACATTTTTTTTACATATTGGACATGTTGTATTATATTCGTTTAACCATTGTTTAATACAATCAAAACAGTATTCGTGTTTACATGGTAATTGTGTTACACACGAACCTGGTAATAATTTATCTAAACATATATAACATTCAATAGATTCTGTTAATATACGTTTATGTAAATTATTTATATCTTCAATAGAAATAACAGGTTGTGAAAAAGTAGTAGTATATTCTGTATCAAATACATCTAAAAATGAAAACGTGTTATTATCATCGTTGTTTAATGTTGATGTGTTTATTGTAAAAACTTGTACAAATATATCATCAACATTATCAAATAAACTAGTAAACGATGTTATAGTATCTGATAATAAAGAATGAATATTATACGATTCTAAATTTCTTGAACTAAATACTATATTATTAGTATTTGTAGTATTATTTGTATTTTCCATATGTTGTAATTCATTATATTCGTCATTTATCATAGAATGTAATAAACGTGATATATTGTCTCTGAAAAAAAACATAGTTTTATTTTTAATTATATTTTTATTTTATTTTAATTAATAGAACCATATTTATTTAACTACATGTTAATAACGGTGCGATCTTTTTTTCATAAGTATACATTATACTTTTAAATAATAAAATATGACAATTTTCAGTATAACGATGTTGTTTTAATATATTATAAAATAAAGTAATAGCTATACATATATTTTCTGTTTCTTTTTGGAGAATATCATAATCATTACATTCTATATTATTACATGTATATTTTGGAAAAAGATATAAAAAAAAATATAAACATTCATTATTTGTTTTTTGTTTTTTATTACAAAAATTTGATAAATATTTGTATAAAAACTTTATACTAGCATAATCGTCATCATCGTATGTACCAAACAAATAACCAGCTTTTTTAGTAACATTATTTGATAAACTTTTTATTGTCGCATGTGCTATTGTTTTAGCAATATTATTTTTTATTTTATCGTCTACAACACTGTGTGCTATATTCGTTAAAAATCCATGTGTATCTTTATCATTAGCTATATTTTTAATTGCCTTTGTGGCTGTATTTGCGGCCATTTTTGCCCCTTTTGCCCCTAAAGCTGTTGCTACAAACATTTTAAAATAGTTATTATATTAATAGTATCAAATTTAATTTTTATACTTGTAATAGTGTTTTAAGGATTTTGTGTTGATATAAATAAACCAGGATAACCATAAAAATTAGATGTTTGTTGAGGATAATACAACAAATTATCCGATATATCTATATCTTGTTTATTTCTTTTTGTATAAGATGGTAATGTTTTTAATGTAAATTCTTCTATTTCTTCATCTATTGTTTCTTTATAGGGAAAAAAATAATGAAATTTTAATTGTTGTTGTGTTTTTTTCTTAAAATCTTGTGTTTTTTGTATTGTTTTTGTAGTGTTGTCTATTTCAATATTATTATGATCATAATCCATATGTTTTTTTAAAATAGTTTCAACATTAACTGTTAAATTATTTAATTTATTTAATTTACATATTATAATACAAACAATTAAAAAAAAACACGATAATGATAATATAAGAATAACAGTTTTATTTATAGCATCAGATTCCATTTAATTTATTATTATTATTATTATTATTATTATTTATAAATAAATAAAAAACATATATTATAATAATAAATAATTAAAATAAATAAATTAAATGGCATCTAAATGTTTGATAAATAACACACAATTAAACACTATATCAAATAAGATACAATACATAATAACAAAAAATGAAAACAACGGAGGTAAAAAAAGAAGTGAAATTAATAACATACGATCAAAAATAAATTTTATTAAACGTAAAAGAACTGGTAAATGTGAAGAACTTGAAAAATTATTATTTGGTAATGAACGTTCAAATATAACACAACAATATTCTATAGTTGAATATATAAATTGTGGTTCTTATGGCTGTGTTTTTGGTATATATGATAAACAAAACAATAATGATCTTTTAGTTATTAAAATAGTTTATCTATTAAACGATAGCCAAGTACAAGATTTTAAAAAAGAATTTAAAATAAATAAAAAAATGGCAGGTTTGGGAGTAGGTCCACCTATTTATAAAATAAATAACAATGATTATATTATTATAAATAATGGACAAAACTATCCACCAAAAATAGGATTATTTGTATTGAAAAAGTTAACAATTACTTTAGAAAGTTATTTAAAATCCAAAATAAGTATACCTATTTTTGTTATAAAAGATACAACAAAAAAAATTATTCGTAATATACAAATTTTGTATGATAATAACATATCTCATGATGACATGCATTTAGAAAATATAATGTTAGATATTTATGACGACAATGTATATTTAATAGATTATGGATATGTACGTGAAGGATTTAATAAAAAATATGCATTTTATTTATACGATGTGTATGTAGTATCATCGTTTATAGAAATATATTATAATAGAGAAAGGAATGAAACATTAGAAAAAAAAAATTATTACAACATGAATATTTTTTTATTTTATTATTTAAATAAGTTTTTTTCAAATCAATATAATCATTTACAGGCTATAAATAATAAATTTTTTTTAACTAATATATCGTCTCTTCATTATTTCATACAATATGTGTATGAAAAAAAAACCGATATTCAATATTTAGATAAAGATGAAATTAATAAAAAAACAGATTTTTATTTAACGGTGTATTTTTTTAACTTGTTTAAGATTATAACCATACAAGATATAGATAATACTATAATAATGTTATTTGATGAATTTGCAGGTTATCACACAAACATTACATTTATGCCATACAGTTTATCAAAAATTTTAGAAAATATTTATTTAGAAACTTCTAAAATATGTGCTGATATTATAGAGTATATTGATATATATAAAGACGAACCGTGTTTATATGCTATCAAAACATTATATTATAACCCTGTGTTACGGCGTGTAGATATAGATTTTGATGAAAAAAAAAATGCCGAAAAAATATCTTTTGTTGATACATTAATCATGTATTTTGATAAATTAAAAAGAACATATCATGAACAAGTAATGAATTCTAATTTTTCTAGAAATAGATTTAAAAAAATTATACAAGAAATTAATATTGATAAAAATGAAGCTTTTAGAAATTTTTCTTTAAATTTAAAATACAATAGATTATGTTATATTTCAGATACTGTTTATTCGTATTTTATTAAAAATTAATTTTTTATACGTTTTCTTTTTTTATTTTAATATCGTCTGTTATTTTTTTTAATTCATCGTATATTTCATTATAAATATCACATGTATAGTCAAATTTCCATCCTTTTGTATCTTTATCCCATTGGCCTCCTTTTTGTTTAAGTATATCGCGAACGTCGTATGTTTTACCACTTATTGTAAAATAAAGACAATTTTCATCTTCATCTATATACGAAATAATATGAAAATATATATTTTTAGATTGTGTTTGTTGTGTCGTATTAGACGAATATTGATTATTATATGTTTGTGTTGTTGTATTGTTTTGTATTAATTTATTATTTGATACTGTTAATTCCTGAATTAATGTTAAATAAGTTGTTGTTATATTTTTTAATTGTTCTTCAATAGATGAAATTTTTATATATATATCGTTATTTGTATTTATTTCTATATCATGATCATAAGAATCATCACGCATGATAGAAGAAGATTCGTTATTTATAAAATTATCCATTTGTTTTGTGAGAATTGTTGGATTAGTATATATAGTATTATTTCTTTATATCCTTTTATATAATCATATGTTCATCAAACCATATTATAACATCATACAATGTATTAAAAGTATTAGGTATATTTATAACATGGCCATTTTTATCACGTATAAATTTTACAATATTTGCATTAAATTTATTACTATCAAATAAAGGATCAAATTCAGATATATATACCTTTTTTTCTTTTAAAAAATCATAAGGTTTTAACAATTCAGGTTTTTTTTTAAATATATCAAAACTACCAGCTACACGTGAACGTCCATAATCTATAATAGTAGATACATAATTGTTTATTATAGGAACTCGAAATGTTGTTAAAGATTGTTGTATATTTACATCATCATTTTTATTTTTTTTTTGTTTTTCTTTTAATTTTATAACATTTAATATATCTGGATAAAAAGTATAATCAATATAACCTGTTTCATTAAAAGACGAATCGTCACCATTATAATCACTAATATCATAATTGTCTTCAGCTGTTAATTTGCGTATTAACACATTACCAAAATGTAGATCATAATGAACATAACCACAACACGATTGTGCATATGCTAATGAACAATAAACTTGTAATAATAACGATTTTATTAATTTATTCATATTTTTAGGTGGTGTTTTTTTTTTAATAACAGTTGTATCCATAAATATATCTGGATCAAAAAATTGTCTAAACGATATACCAGGTTTAATACGTTCAATAGCTAAATATTCTTCTGATATTTGTTTATTTGTTTTTTTATTTGTTTCTGAACATTTGTATTTTATATATCCATATACTTTTTGAAAATTAACACAGTTTTTATCAATATGGTTTTTAAGATAAATACCTACTAAATATTCATATTCTAACGAATCTACAAATCCTTTATTTTCTCTTTTTCTTGGTACTTTTATCACAACATTATCTTTTTTATATCCATTTATAAGTAATGCGTAAGCATTAGAAGATTTATCACCAATAACTTGATGGTTTTTTTTATTTAAAATATAACGTATATTGTTTTCTAATTCAATATCTGTTTCATTATCATCTTGTTTGTGTATAAACACAACACAATTTTTACTTTGTGGTAGTTTATTAGTCACGTTTGTTGTTTTTGTATATTGTATATTATAATTATAATTATACATGTTATTAAAAATAGATATATATTAATACTAATGTAATTTAAAAAAATAAATAAATTAAAAGAAACAAAAACACACAACCTGTTTTATACAAAACAACACACACAACACACTGCATAAGCAAAAATGTCGTATACTATAATTACACCAAAAACAAAATTTGACGCATCTTTGTTTACATTTTCATCATCTGTTTCTACTGATAAATATAATGGAAAATATATGTCTTTTAAATACAAAAACAAGCCTATTCTTATTCAATCTCCTTTTCTTATATCACGAGGTATGCGTTTATTTGATACAACATATTCATTATTATTAGCAATAGACGATGAACAGTTTATATCTTTATTATCATCTATAGATAATCATATAGTATCACAATTATACGAACAATCTAATACATGGTTTAATAAAACATATTCTAGTATAGAAACTATAAAAAATGATTTATATACACCGTTATTACGTAAAAATGGAACATACATACCATCTATTAATTTTAAATTAAAAAAAGATACTGCTACACAACAAGCTTTATTTTCTGTTTTTAATGAAAATAAAGAACTTATAGAATTTGATACAATAGGTTCTTTAACATCTATTATAACAAAAAATTGTAAAGTAAAAGTATTGTTTAATTGTTCAAGTATATGGTATAAAAATAACAAATATGGTATAATGTTATCTTTAAAACAAATACAATTATCAAGAGATATGTTATCAGAAAAACCTTTTTCTTCTTTTATGTTTATTGATGAAGAAGAAGAAGAAGAAAAAAATGAATTATAATTTTTAAAAAAACAAAAAGAATAAATAATATAAAAAAATAAAAATAATATAAAATAATATCTAGTACACAACAATGTCTTCTTATTTATTTGATATTAATACATGGTGTACAATAAAAAGTTTTTTATTTCATGAACAAGATTTGTTATATTATAAATGTGTTTTGTATTTAGATCCTGAAATAAAAAAATTATATACATTTCATACTACATCTTTTAAAACTGTTTATTCAAAATTAATGCATATAAGAACTCTTTTAAAATCTATTAAAAAAACATATCTAAAAATGATATTTTCTATACCAAACACATTAAGTATAAAATATAAACTAAATCCTTTGTTATATAAACAATATACATGTATGTGGCATCCACAACATGCATTTAATCCTGAACAAACAACATGTGCGTGTAATAATATATATATACGAAAAGGATGTAAACCAGCATATACAAAATGTAAACATGTTCATTTATTATTAAACGAATATATACCACATAAAGATATTATATATAGATATTTTAAACAACTATCTAAACACACATACATATTAAACGATATTTATAATAATACTATACACGGTTCAACAATGTCTTCTTATTGTTTAGATTCACATTCACCTTTTTTTATTGTATTATACGAATATTGTCATTTTTTATTACGTTCTATAAACACAACTACTTTATTACACGAACTATCTTTATTAAAATCATTAAAAAAAAAAAAAAATTTAAAAAGATACACGAATCTTATACATTCTATAGATACGTATATTGAATCGTTATGTTTATTATCAACAGATTATAATCAATCAAATAACGATTCATTATACGCTATTCCACAACATGACAACATGTCTTATTTACACTTAAAAGAATATTGTATAACTATGTGTAAAATAATAAATTATGATAATTTATTTGTATTAAATAATATAATTTCTTATACTGTTTAAAAATTAAATATTCTTTTTTTTTTAAAAATAGTATTTATTTAATTTATTATTCCATTATTAATTATATATTTTTTTTAAAAAATGTCCCGTTCTATTTTTGATAAAGATTATATAAACGACACATCTTGGTGTAATTCGAAAGAAAAAGCCTTTTTATTACATCAAACACAATTATCAAATTTTACTGTAAATAATCCAAATAATTTATTAATATTTCATGGATTAGGTAGTGGTAAATCTTGTACAGCTGTTATTATATCTGAAATGTTAAAACAAAAAATACCTAATTTAGATATATATGTAGCTACTAAAAAAAGTGTAGTTAATCAATTTAAATTAGAATTTAGTAATTGTCCTTTAAAAACATCAAAATTAGGTAAAAATCCATATAAAATAGAACCTTCTAAACAATTATTATTATTACGAGAAATGTTAAATAAAAACAAATTACAATTAAATAAAGAAGCACGTGAAGAACGTGCATTTGTTATAGAACAAGAAAAAACATTAGAATTAAACAATATATATGTTATAACACATCATGGTATATTGTCTTCATTACAATCTATTATTGAACGTAAACGTTTAGCTGTTATTATTATAGACGAAGTACAAAATTTTATATCGGATGAATCTGCATGTAATGTTAATTTAAATTCTCTTATTTATTCTTTATCATTAAAAGGATTATTATCACGTTTATATCTTTTAACAGCAACACCTCTTACAAATTATCCTAATGAATTTTCACAAATTATACAGTTATTAAATTATGAAACTACTATGCCAATTGAATATAATGAATTTATTAAAAAATACTGGGATAATTTAGATTTGTTTAAACAAGATATAAAAGGACATGTTTCTTATTTTTCAGGTGGTAATCCAAACGCATATCCTTTAAAAAGAATAATTGTAAAAGAACATTATTTATCACAAGAACAAGAAGAAAAATACATTGATTCTATATTCCGTGTATTTAAAAGTTTTAATAAAGAAGAAGATTATGGTGAAAAAAATATAACCAATATGTCTGAAATAGGGAAATATTGTAATTCTTCACGTGATACAACACAATATGTATTTAAAGAAGTACAATCGTTTGCACCTAAATTAAATTGGATTATCCAATCATCTATTAAATGTCCAGGTACTGTTTTTATATATTCAGAATATATAGGATATGGTATTAATTTATTATCGCGAATATTATTAGATTATGGATACGAATTATGGGAACCTTTAATGGCTACAGAAAAAACACCATCTGTTAAGAAACGTTTTTTTGTATGGACAGGTGATTCTAAAATAAGTACCGAAACAAAAGAATTAGCTCGTAGTATATTTAATCAAGTATCTAATATAACAGGTGATTATATTAAAATAATATTAGGATCACGCGCAACATCTGAAGGTGTTGAATTTTTAAATTTAAACACTATCCATGTTGTTGATCCATGGTGGCATTTAGCATTATTTCGTCAAATTGTAGCAAGAGGTGTACGTTTTAGATCACATTGTGCATCTTATAATCCGGATGTATTAACAATACCAACTGTCAATATATACAGACATGTTAGTATTTTTAATAAAAAACGTGTAACTATACCATTGTACAGAAGATTACAAACATCAATAATACCAAAAAGAACAAATAATCATCCTTTAATGTGGATGACAAATGATGAATACCGCGTGTTTTTATCTTCGCGTAAAAATATAATAAATACACCATTTGAAGAAGCTGCAAAAGAATCTGCTATAGATTGTTACGAATTTCAATATGGAAATATATACAGATTAGAAGAACGTTTAATACCTGAAAAACCTGGTATTATAAATAATCGGTATTATTTGTATTATGAAAATCCATTAAATTCGTTAAAATATAGAAAAGATAATGAAGGAAATATTCATGATATAAATACATATAATTTAAATAATTTTGAAAAAGTACCAACAGGTACACGTTTTATACTTCAAAAAACAACATCTGATAAATTAACATTAGAAGACGATATATCAGATGACAATAATGAAAATTATTTAATTGTTGGTGTAAATTTAACTTCTACATTAATTGGTAATGAAAAAATAAATTGTATGTAAATAAGAATAAAAAAAAAATGGACAACGAAGAATTATTAAACAGAATTATAACAAAAGTATCAAAAGAAGATATTATAAATTACATGTTAGAAATGTGGCCGGCATCTACAATAATGGAATGTATAACTACATTTCAAAATGAAATACAAAAAGAAGGAAAAACACCTGTTAATGTTTTATCAGAAACAGATTTACAAAAAATAGAAACTGAAACAGAAAATTTAATAAGTGGTGAAAACGAAGAAGATGTTTATATTGGTAAATTTGAAAACGAAGAAGAAGAAGAAGAAGAAGAAGAAGAAGAAGAAGAAGAAGAAGAAGAAGAAGAAGACGATGAAAGTATAAGAAAAGAAAATGAAAAAAGAAAAAAAGAAAGAGAAGAAAAAGAAAAAAAAGAAAGAGAAGAAAAAGAAAAAGAAGAAAATGAAAAAAGAAAAAAAGAAAGAGAAGAAAAAGAAAAAAAAGAAAAAAGAAAAAAAGAAAAACAAATAATATATGTGTTATATTATATAACAAATATACGCGTATACGTAATAAGGAGAAGTAAAGATGGACAATATGCACTTATGAAAGAAAGCGAATATAACAAAATAGAAAATGTTTATGATGTAAAATATGTTAATGAAAGTACATTTAAAAATTTATATACAAATGAAAAAGAAACAACAACATTATTTAAATTTTTAAATTCAAACGTTAGAATATCTGATAATAATTTTTTTAGTGATTATATAAAAGAAATTGTAAATAGTAAAAATAATTATAGAAACATAAGTACTAATAATATTAATTTAATAAAAAGTTATTTTAGAAAAAGATAATAATGTTTGTTTAATGAAAAATTATTATTAATATTCAAGAAACAAGAATATGAATAGTGAACAATTTATAAAACCTACTTTAATACGTTCTTATCATTATAATAGTACTAGTAATAATATAGTATCAACGCCACACATTTCATTAATACCTTTTTCAGTATTATACGATACATATATTAAAAAACATGTTTCGTTTATAAATATTATAGGATTTGTTGGTATTTTTGTGTTCATATTAGGTACTTTTTTTCAAACATCTTTTTTAAAAAATAAATTAAAAAAACATGAATATAGATCTACTTTTAAAAGAACGTGAAAAAACATTAGAAAATAATAAAAAAATACCAAATAATAGTAAAATTGAAGAATTAGATGATAATGATGACGATGTAAATGATACAGATAAAAACGACATGTCTACAAGTATATTGTCTATTATACAAGAACCTGTACCATCACAACAATATAAACAAATGCCTATACGTAATAATAACAATAATAATCAAAACACATGTTCTAGTACAGATTCTGAATCAGATGATGATAGTGTAGATCTAAAAAAACAACAACATCCAAAACAATTAAAACCTGTTATGTTTAAATCGTTATTTGAAAATATATTATCTCCTTTTTCTTCTTCTTCTACATTACAACAAAAACAGCTTCCATCGTTTGTGTCTTATTTGTTACTTTTTTTTATACTTGTAGTATATAAATTACCAGCTGTTGATACTTTTTTATATACGTATATTCCACAATTGTTTGATAAAACATCTAAAGTATATACTATACAAGGTTGTGTTTATATAAGTGCTATATTAACAGTGTTGTATTTTATAGCAATAAAATATTTTTAAATAATTAAAAATGAATGAAGATTATGATACTATTAATAATAATGGTAATATTAAAGAACAATTGTTATTACAATCTTTAAAAAAATTTTATATGGAAAACGATTCAAAATATTTTTATATTATTTTATCTATTTTATGTTATAAAACAATAAAAGACAATAATAATAACAATAACGTATCTAAAAAAAAACAACAACAACAATCTATAAATAACAATAATAATACACTTACAAAAAGAATATCTTTAAGATTATTAAATTGGTTAGTAACAAATTATTCTAAAAAACATAATATACGTTATACATTAGAAAATAATCAATCTTTTAATATTTTTTTAGAATATAAAAACCAATTAAAATCGTTTTCTAAAAAATTCTTTGATCCTTTTAGAAGACGTAATCGTGTTTTTTATACAAACACACATGATATTATCTTTTTACAATCGAAATTAGATCATGATTTGTATAAAAAACGTAAAGATGGTATTATAACAACATTAGCACAATTAAACGCATTTCGATGGTTTTTGAAATATAAAGTATTAGATTATGCATTACAACATTTAACAGAAATAGAAAAAGATATGATTACTACAGAAAAATTAGAAATACAAAAAATACAAGAAAAAAAACAAGAAAAAGAAAAAAAAAGAAGAGAATTATCTAAAAATTCACATAAAGGTTATACTATGTATAGTGTTTATGTGAAAGTATCTTTTTAATTTAAATAAATAATTTTATATACATTAATAATAATAATTATTCAAATAGGTATTATTCTTTTATCTTCGTCTAATTCGTGTACTAATTGTATAAATTGTTGAATTGTATACATGTTACTAAGTATACGTACTATTCTACCTTTTATATGTATTTTTGTTTCATAATATTCTTTTTCATTTATACGTACTTCTTCTCTTATTCTACAATATAAATTCTTAGAATTTAAATAACATGTATGGTCTAATAATATAGAATGTTGACGATTACTGTTTGAATATATTTTTAACGTGTTTTTTATATAACGTGTTTGTCCACACATTATAGTATATGTTTTTGTATCTTGATCGTTATTGAATTGTATAATAACAAAATGTTCTTTTAAACTATCTGATTTTACATCTATTATTCTATTATCCGTGTTTATGTTTAGTATTGTTTTTAAACGATATGTTTCTTTTATGTATGTATACGCTGATTGATATTTTAAGTAATCGGTGAATAATTCTTCTAGTTTTATATAATATTTGATAAATTCTTTTTTTGCGTTACATGAAAGAAGTAACATTTTAAATGATTGTTTTGTAAATTTGAAGAAAGACATGACAGATAAACCTTTTTTTTTATCGCTCCGAAAAGAGTAGCCAGATTTTCATCATTAATTACATCATTGTATGTATATTTTATATAATCTATACCTTCTGTAAAATCACATCTTTCTTTTATTTTTCTATTTAAATTTTTTTTCTGCGTATACCCAAATTCTACACACAAGTCTTCCGTCATGTATACCCAATCATCATGTTCTAATTGGTTTAACATGTTCCAAAATTTATTTACATACAACTGGTTTATATCGTATCCTGTATATTGAATAAATTCTGGTATAGTAAACATGTCATTATTTACATTTACAACACCAACAAACCTATTAGCATACTTCTCGCCAGAAAATTCGACTAATAGTTGTTGTTGTTCAATGAATGTGATTTCCATTATGTTGTTTTTGTAGTATTGTTGGTGAACAAGTAGCGTGTTTGTTTGTTTTGGTAGTGTATTTTTGTTTCCTTTAATAAGTGTTATTTATTTAAGTTATATTGCATGTTTATTAATAATTTATAATGTTATCTGTGTGTATAGAAACAGCAGTATATATACATTCAATGATAACAGAAATAGGACATATAAAAAATTCTCTATCGTCGGACATTCTATAATGTTGTAACAATAAATGTACTTTTTTCTCAACAACAGTACATGGTTCATTTTTACATTCTAATGTAAATAAAAATGTACTTTTTTCAGGATAAGATGTACTAAAACCTTGTAATCTGTTTTTTAAACTTTTAGTACACCCTACTTTATAACAATTAGCATCATAATAATTAAACATGTTATTATGTAATATATAAATATATCCAAAAGTACTTTTAATAGTTTTAATTTTTTTATGTTGTAGTTCGTATGTTAACATATAAAGTTTAAAAAAAGCCTGTTTTGTAAATTTGAAGAAAGACATGTTAGCATATCCTCTTTTTTTATTAAAGGCAAAATTTTCAGTTAAACTTTTATCGTTAATTACATCATTATATGTATATTCTACATAATCTATACCTTCTGTAAATCCACATCTTTCTTTTATTTTTAAATTTAGTTTATGTTTTACACTATATCCAAATTCTTCATATAATTCTTCCGTCATGTATACCCAATCATCATGTTCTAATTTTTTCATCGTATTCCAAAGATTATTCATATATAATAGATTTGAATCGTAATCTGTTTTTGTTTCCTTTAATAAGTATTATTTATTTAAGTTATATTGTTTCTTTTTTGTAAGTAGTAGCAGTAGTAAATAACAAGTAACGAATAAAATAACAACATGATGTTTTTTCTTATTTTTTCTTATTTTCCTTATTATTTCTTTATTTATATAAACATATGTATATATGTATGTATAAATAAAGAAATAAATATATACTATATTAAATAAATTATATATATTTTTTATTTATTTTTTATTAAACAAATGTCTAATTGTTTATCTAAATACGAACAAGATAGTTCATATGCTGCTAATTATTATATGACAAATACACATCAACAAAATAATAACAATGTATCTATGTATATACCACCAATACAAACAGATAAAATACAAGGTGATGTTTCTAGTATAAATTCACCATATCGTACATTAAACAATATGAACGATTGTTATAAAAACCAATTTATAAAAAACATGTCTGTTAATGATTTATATTCACCATTTATACGTACAAAATTACCTGATGCTAAACGAAACGAATATTGTACAAATGAGAATTGGATGACACCGTTAATAGAAACAAAAAATATTGATCAATTAAACCATTTAACATTACATCATGCACCTATACCATTAAATTCTAGAGATATTATACGTACAGTTTATTCTAATTCAACATGATAACAATATTCAACATGATTAGATAATTGTATTAAGTCTGCAAATGAATAAATATTAGATGGTGGTGTACAATTGTATTGATGTTGTGTAGTTGAACATATATTTTGTGTATACAACACGTTATCAATATTATTTTGTAATTGTATAACATGTATATCTAATAATGTATAACATATAATATTATAATCAATATGATAATCTTTAAAAAACAAGACACTGTTTTCTTTTGAATATTTACAATATACGCATTGTTCTGGTATAGATGATAATGTATATTTTAATTTCAAATAACATGTGTTGCATATCATTTGAAAACAATTCATACAACACACAGAATGTTTATAAACTGTATTATAACATATAACACATTCTTTAAAATGTAATAAAGAAGATGAACGACGTATAGGTGATACTGTTGTTGTTAACGTATTGTTTATGTTATTATTATATCCTGTTGAAAATAAAGATGAGAAATGTGTTGTTAAATAATCTTGTTTAATAAGTATATTTTTAGGTATATTTAGTTTAATTTTAAATCTATTTTTATAATTAATTTCAATTACAATACTATATAATAATGAATTTAATGAACCGGTTGTAATAGGTGAAAAAAAACGTTTAATAAATGTATTTTTATATGAATATATATCCGGATATTCTTTTAAATATGTAATAATAGTATCATAATTTTTAAGTAAAATAAATATTTTTGTATTTCTGTCAATATACAATAATTCTTTTTTTTTATCATATGTATTTATATAATAAATATTATTAAACGAGTAATTTTTATATACTAATTTTAATTCATGTATTACTTCTGTATTTTTAATAACCCATGTATATATAAATTGTAATTTATCATTATTAAAAACAGTATTTGTTGTTAAAATAGTTTTTAATATAAAATACAATACTTTTAATGATGACATTTTTTGTTTATACTATTACTATTGTTTGTTATTCTTTCTTATTTTCTTTAGTTATTTATTTTAATTACCTTGACACATTTATAATAAATAAATAAAATAAAAAAGAATAACAACAAGTGTTAAAAATGATGAAAACTACTAATCAACAAACAGATATACAATCATTAAAAAAAGAAAATAATAAATTAAAACGTGATCTAATTGAAGACGCGTATACATATATTCCTTATTTTTACGAAGAAGAAAAAACAGAAGAAGGTGCAGAAGAAGAAAAAGAGTATACTAAAGACACAATAACATCTTATTTGGATTTAGCTTGTGGACGTGGTGGTGATATTGATAAAATATGGAAAGCTAATTATTCACGATTAATTGGTATAGATATTAATGAACAAGCATTAAACGATGAATATGGATATATAAAAAGATTTGAATCTAGAAAACAATATTTTACAACAGATTCTACATGTTATCAATACGATGTTTCTACTATTTTAAACGATCACGCAGTACCTTTTATAAATATATTAAAATTTGATACTATTGGATTACAGTACGCATTACATTATTTTTTTAAAAATGAAGAAAGTTTAGATAATTTGTTTTTTAATGTTAAAAAGGTATTAAAACAACATGGTTTATTTATAGGTATAGGTTTAGATGGTGAACGTATGAAAAATTTATATCTAAGAAATACTGAAAAAAATATAGAATCTACATTATACGATATAGTACCTACAAATAAAAATAAATTTATAAACGATAATACACATTATGGTAACGAGTATTCCTTTAATATTAAAGGTACAGATGAAAGTAGTAAAACCAAACACTATTTTGAAGAATTTGATAAAAGTATAGAATATAAAACAAATATACCTATTTTAATAAAAAAAGCCAATTATCATTCACTTACTATTGAAAGAATACAACATGTTTATAATAATAACGACGATGAACAGTTTATTTTAAATAATAATAAACAATCGTATAAAGATATCGTATATTTAAATTTTATTTTTATATTTAAAAAATAATATATTTAATTAATAATAACACTATATTTTTATTTATGGATTCTACAACAATATCACCTTTTAATACTGTTAGCGATACAGTTTCAAACACAATGAATTCTAATTCTTCTATAACATATACATTTGTGACATATTCTTTAATTGTTTTTATTATACTAATTTTATTTTATATTTTTCGTTCTATATTAATGTATAATTCTTATTCTGAACAATTTGGTAATGAAAATACTACTAATAATAATAATACTATTACACGTATATGGGATAATAGTATGAAATTTTTTAATAAAAAATAAATAATAATTAATATATTATAAATACATCATTGAAATAGAAGAAGAAGGAGGAGGTGTGTTTTTTTTATTATTGTTTGTAGACGTTTCTTTGTTTTTTAAGAATTCATCATATCCTTTTTTTATATCTATTGAATTTAATTGTTTTTTTTTATTATCAGCAGTAGTATTATTTTGAAAAATAGTTAAAAATAAACGTTGTGAATGTGCTATTTTACATTTTGTTAATAATACTTCGGTATCTCCACCATAATTTGAAAAATAAGGTTCGTTGCCTTTTTTAAACAATACTGTATCTAATATAACAGATGTTTCTGTATCATTTGAAAGAGTCCATTGTGTATCTATTATTTGTTTTATAAATATATTTTTAATATCTGTTATAGTATATACGTCTAATTCGTATATCCATGGAAAACGACGTTCAAGACCTTTATTATAAGAAAAAAAACAATTCTTAACATCTTCTTTATATCCACATATAATACATATAAAATTATGTCGTTCTTCAGATAAAAAAGAATTAATTGTATCTATACATTCTTTTGCAAAAGAATCTTTTTGTCCGTTACCTGTTGTATCTGCTGAACCTAAACTATATACTTCATCAAGTATTAAAACATTACCTTTACACGATTGTAATAATTCTGCTGTTTTAATAGCTGTTGAACCTAAATAACCACCAATTAGATCAGATCTAGTAGCTTTTATAACATTTCCTTTTGTTAATATACCTATTTTACGAAAAATATCTGCTAATATATGTGATAGATACGTTTTACCACATCCTGGATTACCATATAAACAAATATGATTAAAATCTGATATATTGTTTAATCCTTGTATAATATACAATAATTGGTTTTTTACTGTTGTTTTTATAGATGATAATCCTATCATATTATTTAATTGTATTAATGAATCTATTGTTAATAACAATCTATCAAGTATAAATATACGTTTAGCTTTTTGATTATATGTATTTAAAAAAGATTGGTATTCTTTACATAATGTTATAATATCTTGTAATGTGTGTATATTTTCCATAGATGTTTTTTCAAATTGTACAGTGTTTTTTCTTACATGTTTTTTATTATTTATTTTCTTTTTTATATTTTTTATTTTCTTTTTTATATTTTTTATTTTCTTTTTACGATTATTATTGTTGTTATTATCATCATCATGTACTAAAAAACCATCTGTGTAATCGTAATCGTCCTTTTTATTATTTTTGTTAAGACACATGCTAAAAAATAATAAATAAATAAAATAACAGTATTATACTTTTTAATAATAATAGTACTTTATTTATTTATTATATATTAACAAAATAAAATGAATAACAATCCTACGTTAACTATATATTATATTATATGTTTATTTTTTATTATTATAATTTTTACATGCATATGTTTTAAATATATACAAGAATGTATTAAAAAAGAAGAACCTTTGTTTTTAAATAATATTCATACAAATACATCAACAACTGTACAAAAACAACATGTTAAGAAAATACCTAAATTGTTATTTTTAACATATTATGATAAAAATAAAATACCTAAACATGTTATAAATCGTTTTTTCATGTTTACAAAGAATGAATTTCGTATATATATATTAGATGATAAAGATGCTATTTCTTTTTTTAAAACGTATAATTTTCCACAAGCTGTTGTACAAAAATACAATTCGTTAAAAAAAGGTGCACATAAAGCCGATTTGTTAAGATATTGTTTGTTGTATATTTATGGTGGTGTTTATTTAGATATAAAAACAGAATTAATTGAAAATTTAACTACTTCTTTTGATTTTGATACAACCTATCCGTTATCAACACATGTATTGTATACATTAAACGATTTTATGAATGTTACAACATATCAAGGTATTATGGTATCGACACCGCGAAATCCTATTTTTAAAACACTTATATACAATTTAATAAATACATCTAATTTAATAATTGATTTAAATTATCATATATTTGTACAACAATGTAAATATATTTTAGATTATTATAAACAAGATCCTAATTATCTTATTTATTTATACCAAGAAAAATGTAACACGTTTCTTCTTTCTTCTTTACACACAGAAGAAAAAAGAGATAGATATGGATTTGTTTGTTATGGATATACTGATAAAGATCGTTTATTTGTTAAAATAAGAGATTCTGAATATCCTTATACATAAATTAAAAGTATAAATTATTGTTTTATTACTATAAAACAAATATTTCTTATTTTAAATAACAATTATGGCAGCATCTTTACAATTAATTAAATTTAAAATAAATGTATTAAACGATAAACGTAAAAACAACAGTTCACCTATTATATGTGTTGTTGGTAAACGTAATACAGGAAAATCTGAAATAATTAAAAATATTATGTATCATAATAGAGATATACCTTCTGGTATTATTATTAGTCCAACAGAACAAGGTAATTCGTTTTATTCATCGTTTTGTCCATCGTTGTTTATACATTATACATATGATACTATCATATTAAAAAATATACTTGATCGTCAAAAAAAATTAATAAAAAAAAACGGTCATCATCCAAAATACGACTTTTTTGTTATTTTAGATGATTGTATGTTTAATAAAACAGAAATTAATAAAGATATTAATTTAAGACAGTTTTTTATGAACGGTAGACATTTTCAAATTTTTTTAATTATGTCTGTACAATATATTATGGATTTATCTGTTACATTACGTACAAATATAGATTTTGTTTTTGCTATGAAAGAAAACAATATACAAAATATTGAACGATTATACAATTCTTTTTTTGGTATATTTAGTAGTAAACAATTATTTATACAAGCTTTTAATCAAATAACTGAAAATTATGGATGTATTGTTTTAGATAATTTATCACGTAGTAATAATATAACAGAAACAGTATATTGGTATCGTAGTCCATATCCACATATAGATTTTAAAGTTGGAAATAAAAAAATATGGAAATTACATAATAAATATTATGACGCAAATAAAGAATTTGAAAACGACTCATCTGTTATTAAAAATAACAATAATACATCAACTACTAATATAATGTTATTAAAAAACAATTAAGACGACCAGTATTTGTTTTTAACTGTATCATGTTTATGTTCATTTATATTATGTGTATCAATACCTCCTTGGTTTATTAAAACTGGGTTTTTTGTTTTTTTAATAGGTATAACTTGTGTATTTTTAAATGCTAAATTTAAAAAGACAGTATCGTTATGTTTTTCTGTAAATGGTGACGATATGTTTGGTAAGGTGTTTATAAAATGGTTTCTAAAATCATAAGGTTCTGTATCTGAACGTTTAAGACGCGAATCTGAAAATCTAGAATTTGGATATAATGGGTTATGTAAAGCTTTATCGTTCATATTAAAATTAACAAATGTTGATCCATCTTTACCTTTTAATCGTGTTAAGCCTGTATTTTCAACATATCCTAATCCGCCACTATTTACTTTAACAAAACCTTCATTTTTATTATTAGGATTATAAGCATTTTTACAGTTTGGTAAACTTACTTGTACATTTAATCGATCTCTATCAAATATAGTAGAACTACTTGTTGATGCATCTGGTATTACTTTTCCAGGAAAACGTGTTAACATAGGTTCAAATGCACGTACACGCATAGTTGGTACTGAAAATTCACCAACAGATGTATAGCCATAATCTTTTATATTAATCATATCGTTATATGAAGGATATGTTGTATAAT
>Ga0214257_1000263_pt1 | contig 19538 bp, 16 predicted proteins | sample TroBogypolimnion_23_FD_153095 | JGI IMG/M metagenome (GOLD analysis project Ga0214257, IMG submission 153095) | Freshwater microbial communities from Trout Bog Lake, WI - 18AUG2009 hypolimnion | ecosystem: Environmental > Aquatic > Freshwater > Lake > Hypolimnion/Profundal zone | place: Trout...
AATTCCGCGAATATTTTGCGAAAAAGAAGTTGGTTGGGTTCAAGCATACTGGAAAAGTAAGCGACGAATCAATTGATATGGTGTTTAATAAAAAGCGTGCGGATGATAGAAAAGAATGGTTGGGTGGATATGATCGCGAAAGTTATTTAGATACTGATAAAGATATGGTTCCAATTGAAGAATTTATTCATCAAGAATTAATTCATTATTCAACATATGATAATGATAGAAGTATTCCTAAATTAATGGATGGTCTTAAGATCAGTTTGAGAAAAATATTGTTTGCTGCAATTAAAAAAGGGTTAACCAGTGAAATAAAAGTTGCACAATTTAGTGGATATGTATCGGAACATTCTGGATATCATCATGGTGAGGCATCATTGAATGCGGCTATTGTTGGAATGGCTCAAAATTTCATTGGGTCTAATAATATTAATTTACTACAACCAAATGGACAATTTGGATCTCGCCTTGCTGGTGGTAAGGATTCGGCTTCTGAAAGATATATATTTACACATTTGAGTAAGATTACTCGTATGATTTTTCAAGAAGCAGATGATAAAATTCTAAAATATTTGAATGATGATGGGTTTCCAGTTGAACCGCAATTTTATGCTCCTATTATCCCTATGATCTTGGTTAATGGATCAAAGGGTATTGGAACTGGATATAGTACAGATATTATGTGTTATAATCCTCTAGAAATTATTCAATATTTGAAGAGTAAATTAGTGTCTCCATCTATTAATATTACTATACAAACACAAGTTTTTGAAGGAATCTTTACACCTTATTATGAAGGGTTTCAAGGAACAATAAATAAAATATCAGAAGAGAAATATTTGTTCAAAGGTAGGTATGAAAAATTGGGTCCTGATAAGATCCGTATTACTGAACTTCCAGTAGGAACTTGGACAAATGATTTCAAAGAATATTTGGAGTCTTTAACTGAAACAGTTTTAAAGAATGGGAAAAAAACCGCACCTATTGTAAAAGATTATGATGATATGTGCAAAGATACGACAATCGATTTTATAGTTACACTTCAAAAAGGTAAGCTTGACGAATTAGAAGCGATTAAATTAGACAATGATTGCAATGGACTAGAGAAGCAATTCAAATTATTCTCTACAAATAGCACTACAAATATGCATATGTTTGATGCAAATGATAAATTGAAAAAATACTCGACAGTTGTAGAAATTATAGATGAATATTTTGAAACGAGATTGCATCTGTATCATATTAGAAAGGCATATTTAATTGAAGCAATTACGAAAGAGTTGATATTGTTATCTAACAAGTCAAATTATATTAAAGAAAATTTGGAAGGGACTATTGATTTACGCAGAAAGAAGCGCGATGAAGTTGTTGCGATGTTGACAGCAAAGGGATATGATATTATGGAAAATGATGAAGACTATAAATATTTAACTAGAATGCCGATGGACTCTGTTACAGAAGAAAATGTATCAAAACTTGCAAAGGAGCACAAAGACAAAAGTTCTGAATTGGATATAATTAAATCAACAACAACACAGAAGATGTGGTTGAATGAATTGAATATTTTGGAAGAAGAATACATTAAGTATAAAGAAGAACGAGAGAGAAGTATGTCTGGAATAAGTAAGGAAAAGATTGTGAAAAAGAAGACTGTAAAACTTGTAAAGACAGTTAAAAAGGTAAAACTAGATATTATTGAAGCATAAATAATCACAAAAATAAAAACCACACAAAAATAAAAACCACACAAAATAAAAATAAATACCGCACATATTTTATTAAATAAAAATATATTTAATAAAACAACTTAAAGAGGCACAGAACGATCAATACATACTTTTGAAGCAACATTTTTTATTATTTTATTAAACCCTGATTCATCATCCGGGGTAATACATGTCATTACTTGATTCACAATCCGCATATATTGATCATTTTTCTTTGTTGTTCCATCATTATAGGATGGATTCGCATCTGTCCAGATTGGAATGTATTTGAAATTCTTATGTGCTAATTCCTTTATTACTAAATTCATTTTCTCTCTATTATCATCTTTATCCCATACATTGCTATTTTTAATATACAGTGTTTCCCTCTTCTTATCTGTACAATGTATAGGTCTTTCAGTTTCATCGAGGTCTTTAAGCCCTTTCATAAAGATATTAGAAATGCCTTGTACATAACCGAGTTTCCCGATGTCTTCTAAATCGTCAGACATAATTTCAAGGGAACTAATAAAATCAGTCATATTCATAGCATTTTTACATTTTTCATTCAAGAATACTTGTAAATTGAACTGTTTGTTATGACAATTAGTATTGTTATTATTAATCGTATTTGGTTTAGTTGATAATTCTATCATTTTACTATTTTGTTCAATTATCATCTCTTTGAATTCTTTATTATCAAATATTAGTTGCTGATTTTGAAATAATAATTGTTTAATCAATTCATTTTTTGTTATTTCATCAGTTTCTGATGATTCCAATTTATAAGCCGGACATTTTTGTTTGTGTTTCCATAGGTTTTGTCGATGATTAAAAAGTTTTCCACACTTACACATCATTAATGATGCAGCTTTATTTTGCTTATTTATGTGATTGGTTTGTAATGTAATGTGTTTTATGGTCTTAATATGTTTTTCATAATTATCTTTTTTAGATGATGAAAAGTCACAAGTTTTGCATTCATATATTATACTAGTTTTTGCTTCTTTTTTGTAATTGATTGTCATTCTTTCTAAAGGTTGAGATAAAATGTCTAAACCCTTTTTTTCCCATTTGCTTTTTAAAAATAAAAAAGTTATGCTCTTCCATTTTTTATTAATTATTTTTATTTTAGATCTATAAGCTCTAAATCCACTTTTTCCAAAAAAGCACCGGAATCCTTTTCCCAACATTTCCTTTCCCTTTTGGGAATTGGACAAAAATAATGTCCAAAAACGAAAACAGGAAACACTTTCCAGCTTTTTTTAGGACTTTTGTGATTTTCTAAAAATTAAAAAATAGAAAACAGAGCATTAAGCTCTAAAACCACTTTTTAAGAGATATTCAGGATTTTTCTTTAAGAAATAGTATATAATAAACTACTTAAAGAAACATAAAACGATTATAACATATAATAAACTACTTAAAGAAACCAAGCGATTTATAACATATAATAAACTACTTAAAGAAACCAAGCGATTTAGAACCACGGCTTCAATATTAATTCTTTATCATTATTATCTGCCATTATTGGTGGTGGCATCGGAGTATACATTGTTGAAGCATCTTTAATATATTGTCTATAACCTTGTGCCTCACCATATACCTGTGGTATACAATAATCCCATACTATTTTATTTAATTGCATTACCTGCGTTTTTATATTTGTGGGTTGATTAGCAGAATGTTGTAAAAAAATAGATCGCATAATAATTTTCAATGTATCTTCGTCTTGATTTCCAATAACAAATTGTCCATTTGATCTCTCACTTACACCAGCTCTTATTCCATTTTGAACTGTACAAATGTTCTTTCCTGAAAAGAATAACTCGGATAACTGAGTATTATTCCATAACCCTTCTGTTGGGTTTCTAAAGGTCGCACACTGATTAACAGGAATTTTATCATACATCTGAAATAGATCTTGTGTTCTAGGCATATTAATATCTACTCTTCCATTTGAACTTAATTTTGGCATTTCCATTTTAATATATAATACTCTTATAAAAAAATTATATTCATTTATTTTATACATACTATGAATTTTCAAAGAATAATTTTAATATGTGCTATTATTCTTCTTATTTTATGTTTAATACTTATTGGAATGGTTTTAGTCAATTCAAAGAGCACTCAACAATGGCCCCCTTTAGTTGGCGATTGTCCTGATTATTGGGTTGATACATCCGGTAATGGATCACAATGCGTTAATATTAAAGATTTAGGAATTTGTAATGCATTAGGTCAAACAACAGGACATTTAACAAAGGATTTTTCTCAAAGTCCATTTACAGGATCAACCGGAACATGTGAAAAATATAAATGGGCTACAGGATGTAAGGTAACATGGGATGGCATCACATATGGTGTACCTAATCCGTGTGATACACCTACTACTGTATAATTATAAATATTATTCAAAAAACTTATATCCATATTTTTCATTTTCATCTATTTTACACCTTTCATATTTAAAATTCCGTTATTTTATCATAATTAAACAGTAAAAAATCATAATGATAAAATTTATTTATTATTTTAATTGAATTATTATTTAAATAATTATAATAATTTATTATATGTTGATTCTTATTATCAAATCTATTAAAATCTGTATAACCTAAATTATTCATATCAATTGTTAATTTTTCAGTTTTTAATATATGTATATTGAATATAAGTTTTTTATTATCATCTGTTATAAAATTATGTTGAGGTATATTATGATTATCATAACAATCTGATAATAAATATTCATTTATTATATCAAATACTTCTTCTTTTGAGGTATTAACGTTAATTTTAGAATAATGAAATAAATCACTAATAATACGTTCATATGGATTTCTAACTATTGTGATTATTTTTATATTATTAAAATCAATATTAAAGACTTTATTATATTTAACTATTTGGTTATATGTTATATGTTGTAATGATGAATTAATTATCATATTTTCATTTAACATTATTTCATCGTCAATAAAACCAAATAAAGCATGATTATTTAATGGAATATTAAACTTGTAAAAAAAATATAATTCAATTGAAGTTCCTCCAGTTTTAGGTATGTGTATAAATAATATATTTACATCATCTGTTTTATAATAAGGCATAATAATATATAATAATATATAATAAGAAACTAAACTATAGTTTATAATAAAATTATTTAAAATTATATTATATTATTATATATGGAGATCCTATTAAATAATAAAAATAACAAAAAAAAAAATAATATTTTCAATAAAATACAACAACTCCCAATAGAAATATCAAACATAATATATTCCTTTATTCCAATTATAACAACATTATTTTTAAACAAAAAATCATATTGCAAAAATCATACCCTTGTAAGAAATCATATAAAACAATACGAAAATTATATAAGAGCAATGATACGAAGAGACAATGATTTTGTTTTTAAAATATTAATCTGTGAAAATTTTGAGAGATGGTTATATTTCAAAAATTATTCATATAAATCAACCATATTCTCAAATTACATTTATTTTTTATTAGAATATTGTATTGAAAATGAATCGGATAAATGTAAACAAAATGTAAATTATTATATAATTAATTCAGGTTTAAGTCAAAATCAACATAAAAAGAATACTAGTAAAAATATAAGATGGAACAATTAGATATTAATAAAATGTTAAAAAGAGAAGATGACGTTTTAAAAATGAAAGATATACTTAAAAATTTCGAATTAAATAAAAATAATCCATTGCTTAAAAAAGGAATTTATATATATGGCGAACCAGGTACAGGTAAAACTACATTTGTTATGAATATTTTAAAAGAGCTTGATTATGATATTGTAAAATATGATGCTGGAGATATCAGAAACAAATCTATTATAGATACAATTACTAAACATAATATGTCTGATAAAAATATTATGTCAATGTTCAATAAAAAGGTGAAAAAAATAGCAATTGTAATGGATGAAATAGATGGTATGAATAATGGTGACAAAGGCGGAATAAATACTCTAATAAAGTTGATCCGACCAAAGAAAACAAAAAAACAAAAGTTGGAAGAAATTACAATGAATCCAATAATATGTATTGGTAATTATCATATTGATAAAAAAATAAAAGAATTAATGAAAGTATGCAATATTATCGAACTGAAAATTCCCAATAATATTCAAATAACAAATATTGTTAAAATACTTATGCCAAATTTAGAAGATTCATTAAATCAAAATATTATCAAGTTTGTTCAGGCCGATTTACGAAAAATAAAATCGATTGCTAATATTTATACTAAAAAACAATCCATTTTGAAGAATGAAATTATTCAGAATATCTTTCAAATAAAATCATACAATGATGATACCAAAAAAATAACACAAAAATTAATAAATCAACAGTTCGCCTTAGATGATCATTTAACTTTAATGAATGAAACTGATCGCACCATTGTTGGACTGTTATGGCACGAAAATATTATCGATGTTTTAGGTAAAATGAAAAAGGAACAAAGTATTCCACTTTATTTAAATATGCTTCAAAATATGTGTTTTGCTGATTATATAGACAGAATAACATTTCAAAAACAAATTTGGCAGTTTAATGAGATGAGTTCTCTTATTAAGACATTTAAAAATAATAAAATATATCATAGTTCGATCAGCAAAAAACAAAAATATAATCCACCAGAAGTCCGATTTACAAAGGTACTAACTAAATATTCTACCGAATATAATAATTCACTTTTTATTCAATATTTATGCCAGCAATTAGGTATGGATCAGAAAGATTTATTTTCTTTTTTTTTAGATTTAAAGAATAAGTATGATGATACACAAATTTTAGGTATGTTTGAAAATTATGAAATAACCAAATTAGATATTAATCGAATTTATCGTTATTTGGAAAAATATACTAAAAATAATCCTACAGAGGATGATGTAGATGTTGAAGAGAAAAGTGATGATGAAGATTAGATAAAAAACAAAACAAAAAATATATACAATAACTTATTCTATCTATTTTTTATTATTTAATTTCTATTTTTTACTTATATTTTTACTACCTTACAATAATCACTCGCCGTCCATCGCGCGCCGTAGTCGTCGTGTTGATTGTGTAGTCATCGTATGGATGAACTCTGCGCCTTGCATCTAGATTCTTTTGTTGCCAAATTCGCTTTGTAACTCGATCAACTTGAGTATATTGATGACGCTCATACTCATCAGGCGAGTCATAGAATAGTGTCAATGGATTAGACCCGGTCTCCCCATTGCAGATCAATACTGAGAAATACAAATCCTCATTTGCACTGCCGACCTTGTGCTCAAAATTTCTTACACCTGTAATCGCATTCCTGATTGACATTCCTACGCCGCCAGATGCGAAAACGCCGACGAGTTCATACTTCTTTGTCTTCGAATTTGTCACTCTGCGATTCAGTTGATGGAAATTCTTGTCCTCCTTGTGAAGCTTGAGCAAAGCCTTCTTCATACCTCTTGTAAGCTGTGACCCCGAGCAAGTTGACTGGTCGTCATCGGAATAGTAATTTTGTTCGTTGTGGAATTCGTATGCCATTGTATATAGATTGATTGTATTATTAATATACTGAGGACTTTCCAAATCAATTTTTTTTTAAATGTTTAATTCAAATAAACTACTTAAAGAACCTAGTCTTTTTGTTCTTTAAGTAGTTTGCATAATGTATTTCTTTTCTTTTCTTTTTTCAGTTTTTTATTTTTCTAGTTTTTATTTTTCTCTAAATACTCGACTCGATCTTTTAATTCTATATTTTCCTTCATTAGCGTTTGAATTAAATTATGCTGTTCTGCAAATCGTGATTCATATTGCTGTAACATTTTATCATTAGTTGCTGTTGATATTTGATTTTGTTGTGGTAGCTGAGGTTGCGGTAGCTGAGGTTGCACTTGTTGTCCAGGTATAAGTATTTGCATTTGACCTGGTAATGGTCCTGGTTGTATTTGAACACTACCTTGTAGTTGCATTTGATGTATTATTTCTGGTGGTACTCGTTGATCTTGTAATTGTTTTATTATTTCTTGTGTAAGTGGAACCATTTTGGGTCCCTCTTTCATCATTTGCTCATGTTGTTGTTGCTGTTGTTCTTGTATCATTTTTTGCCGTTTTTCCGTAATATCTTTAATCTGTTTTAATACTTCGGGTTTATTTTCTGGTCTTCCTGGTTCATAATTATTTAATAAGTTTTCTATTTTTTTCATAAAAAAATCTTTAATTTCTTTTTCTTTTATAAAATTATCAACTGTTTTTGTTGATGGTTTAACATATGGATTTGCACCGGTATTTACACCTTGTTCTTCTAATAATTTTTTTTTATCAAATGAATTATGTATATGTGAAAATACTAAGATTGTTTTTAATGAATCTAATTGAACAAAAGGTATTGTATAATTTTTTAGAAAATGTCTCTCCTCTGCTAAAGCAGCACCATCTTCATAACAAGAATGTTTTAGGAATTCTCTTCTAAATGCAAAAGTAGCAGCCGTTGCATGATTCGGACCATATGGACCAAATTGATACATTTTTTCAATATGTTTAAAATAAATATACATCTCACTTGAACCTGCAACCATTGCATTTGGATTTTTTTGCAATGTTTCTACTGCGTGTGATACACGGTCTGGTGGATAATAGTCGTCATCATCCATATAAACAATAATATCTCCTTTTGATTTTTCGTGCATTAAATTGCGTTTTTTACCTAGATTCATTTTTTCCTTGTATTTAAAATATTTTACTTGGGGAATATGTTTTACTAAGTCTTCGATCTTATCTGTTCCATCATCAATAATAATCCATTCCATACGGTCTTTTGGATATGTTTGATGATTAAAACACTGGATGGTCATTTCATAAAAAGGACGACGGTTAAAAGTTGGAGTACAAATGCTAACAAATGGGAAATTAATATTTTTTTCTTTATTCTCTTTATTTTCCTTATTTTCAATCTTCGAAGGATTCTTCGATTTTTTTCCCATATAAAATAATTATATTAGCTTTGTTTATATTGTAATTTAATTAAAAGGTTAACTAATTAACTTTAGATTCTGGGTTCTCAAGGTCCTCCTGGTACTGGTACTACTGATACTACTTCTGATGCTGGTACTGATGCTGGTACTGATGCTGGTACTGATGCTGATCCTTCTGATCCTTCTGATACTGGTACTGATATTACTCCTCCTGTTACTCCTGATGATATTGGTATTTCTGTTCCTGCTTCTGTTCCTGCTTCTGCTCCTGCTTCTGTTCCTGCTCCTGCTCCTGCTCCTAATACTGATGTATTAGGAACATCTCCATCTCCATTATCATCACCATCACAACCATTTAATTTGTCTTCCTTACTATATTTCTGTAATTTATTGTAATATTCATATAATGATTTGTAATGAGCTTTTTCTTCATCGGAACCCGAAGTACTTTTTTGTTTTAATTCAATTAAAGTATCATCAGTAAATTCTAGTATTTTACCTGCGTTTGTATCTATTTTAGAAAAATCATCTGAAAAACTTATATTTTTTCCATCTGGTATATATTGTTTATAAACATTTGGATAAGCTACATAAATAAATATGCAAGCAACAATTGCAAAAAATGCACCTACACCTCCAAGTATAGTTCCTGCATCACTAATAATAAAAAATGATATAATATACATAATTACATTTAATTTATATTTAAATATATTTTTAAATAAAGTTGAAAAAGTATATACAGGGTCAAAATCATCTGAATCAATATCTATATTTTCAGGATCATTTTCACCTCCTTTTGTTCCTCCTTTTTGTTTTGCAATTATTTTTTCAACCTCACCTTCAGCTTCACCTTCACCTGGTGTAATAATTGCAGTCATCCAAAATGGTAAAAATAATGCAGATAATATCCCTCTAATTGAAAATAAACATAATATAAGAATAACAGGTACTATCATTCCAAATGATATACCTATATAAACTAAGTACCAAAACCAAGACGACCAACGCCATTTTTCTTTTGGAATCCATTTTAATCTAGGTTTTACACTGTCTATCTCTCCATCACCTATATATGCAAAACACTTATTTTCATTTTTTAATAGGGGTTCTTGTTCATAAAAAAGTAAGTGTATTTGTGAAAACCATAAAAATACTCCATAAATAACATCAACAATCGCAAATGGTAATCCAAGAATTGTAATAACAAATAAAAGAAGTAATGGAGCAAGAAATATAATTACAGTTTCATAATGACCCAAAGTATTTAATGCACCATAAAAAGAATTTATTAGAGTAAAATATATAACATTTTTTTTTTCACAAATAGTTCCTAAAAAATTTGTAAATGCATTTGAACTAGAACCTGTTTTATAATCACGAGTATAACCAACTCCTAAAATTCCCTTATCTATAACTTCTAAATTTTCTATAAAAGGAAATTCTATTTTTATAGTTTTTACATTATTTTTTGATATTTTAACAATATCTGTATCAATAATAGTTGGGATTGGTATTATAGGTTTTCGTTCCATTGTATATGGAAAATATGAACTATTAGTAGGTATTATATTAGATTGTGAAACTTTAGTATTCCATAACATACAGCTCCCAGTAATAATAGTTGCAAGTAAATATAATAATTGAATCGATAATGCAGCAAAAAATGTTTTCGTTTCTGTTCCTTGTGTTGATCCAGTAGTTTTTTTTTCATCAATCATATCAGTTTCAGACATATTATATTAAAATACTAAAAAAATTTAATATAATACTATTTAATACTTAACCTAAATTTGTATTTTATAATCTATAATAGTAAAATAGTAAAATAGTAAAATAGTAAAATAGTAAAATAGTAAAATAGTAAAATAGTAAAATAGTAAAATAATAATAATATAATATATGAAGAATTTGAAGTTCAGATCAATAAATTATTTAAATATTACTTTGTTAATAGTTTCGATTTTGTTGTTTATTTACATTATTAAATGGGGTAATTATTTGATTAAAACAAAGAAGATTACTATTGTAGAAGATTTTACTTCTTTTGCGCAAAGCACAATTGATATGGGAACACCTCAAACCAGTCATTCTGTTGATTTACCTATTAATACATCATTTAGTTGTCAAAATATGTGCGGACCATTAGCTCGATGTTCTAAAACTGGTGAACAATGTACCAGTGATGTAGACTGTTTTGGATGTCAGCCTAAAATATTTGTGCCTAAATATACTGCTGAAGAAGTTGGCGGGCAAAATGATGCAGGCAAATTAACCAGCGGATTTACACCAACATATTCTACATTAACAACTGATATAGGAACACAAGCGAAATTGTATAGCAAAGCAAATAATAATAAGAATTCGGATCCGCCTTTGTATTTTAAAGGTGTAGATCAATGGACAACTGCATTTAATACTGGTATGGAAATATATAACAAAAAATTTAATCCTAGTATTGAGATACTACCTTATGTGCCGAAATATCCAATGCGTAATTCATTGTCTGGTGAATTTGTAGATGATGGACCTTTAGCAGCTAATGCTTTTTTGTAATAATTAAATAATAAAAAACTTAAATATAAATTATAGTATTATTTATTATGAATAATTTTAAATTTATTACATTATTACAATTAATTAAAGATTGTGATAATATTGAAGAAATAAAAGATCAATATATTTCTTTGTTGTCTCAATTAACTACTGCGACTAATTTATCGAGTGTTGAATTTATAAATAAAGTTAATGAAATTTCTGATAAGGGTGATATTATTATTTGTTATATTATAGATGACAAAAAATTACATATTATAGGAACAGGAACAGTAATTTATGAACCAAAAATAATTCATAATTGTATGTATGTAGGTCATATTGAAGATATAGTTGTTGATAGTAATTATAGATCAAATGGAATTGCAAAAGAATTGTTACAAGGTTTAATGAAAATGGCAAAAGAACATAAATGTTACAAGGTTATATTAGATTGTAATTCAAATTTGACCAAGTTTTATGAAAAGAATGGATTCATATATCACGGTAATCAAATGGCTTTGTATTTTTAAATATAATATTGGGTTTTATATATTAATGTTGGGTGTTCCATCGGGAACTAAAAGAGGCAGAGAACCAGAAGAAGAAGAAGAAGAAGAAGAAGTAAAAGTCAAAAAAGTTACATTTCATCCACAAGCAATAATTAACAGTCCGCGTGGTCCAACATCAATACTTATAGATAATATAGAAACATTTCGTATTGAACATAAACCACGCAATAATTTTGGTGAACAACAAATAGAAAATGGAAGTTCTGAAAGATTATCGGATGATGGTTGGTATACTATAGATGATAGATTAAAATCTTTATCTGAAATTGAAGGAGTATTAAAATCCCGAATTGCTCTAAATCCTGAAGGTACACTTGAAATAGATGATGATGAAAATGGTCCAATTATATTATCTATACAAAATATGAGAAAAAATGCAACAATTATTACTGATTTAAAAGAAAAAAAACAAATTACTATATGTAATTCTAGTGGAAAATGTATAATATATGTGTTGGCTGCTGCTGGTGCTACAGCATTATTAGCAATATTAGTACCAGCAGCATTAAGTGCTGCAGCAATAAGTGCTGGAGTTGCTGGTGGAGAAAGAAAAAGAAAAAGTAAAAGAAAAAGTAAAAGAAGAAAACAAAGTAAAAGTAAAAGAAGAAAACAAACTAAGAGAAGAAGAAGATAAATCTTAAACACATTTAGTATCACCAAAAACAGAATTACACAACAACAATTCATCCCGAGGTAAAACCTGATTCTCTTTCAAAATCCCAGTACTTTTATACCATTTCCACAATATCATTTTCTTATCAAATATTGTCAATGTTCCATACCCATATTGCGTGCCGTTTCTATACGCGGACCACTCAGGTTTAACAAAATAATCACTTGCCAACCCTTCAATATTTCCTCCATCACCAATTGTTATATAAACTGGCCCCGTTTTATATAACTTATTTTCAAAGACAGGATAAGTGCGTTCATATGCGTGTACATGTCCACTAAACACAATATTAACCCTATATTTTAAAAACAAATACTCCATTGCTTCTCTCATCATAAATGTTTGAGTTTCATTAAAATGATTTACATTTGAACTATACCACGGACAATGCATAACAATAATGATCCATGGTGTGATGTCTCTATCGACATATTCCAAATTATTTTGCAACCAATTATATTGAATAGATGATGTATTCGTGCTTGTATATGGATTTAAATAAATAATATGAGCTAATCCACTTTCAAAACTGAAAAAAGAATTTCCATAATTATATTCTGCTTGGAAAATACTTGGGCAGCAAAATGGTAAGCCAGTGGCCGGATTAATGTCACTTTTAATTGCGACTTTTCCAAATTCCGCTGGTTTTAAACTCGGCATTCTGTATCGGGCTTCAAATGCGGTAAAGAGCCGCGAATAATCCGTCCCATTAAATTCTATTTCGTGGTTTCCTGCACAGATCATCCAAGGAATAGATTTGGCAAGCGGTTCAATAATTTCGCCATATGTATCCCACAAATTCTGTTGACAATCCGCATAACTTAAATCGCCAGTATTTAATACCATACTAATGTGGCGATTATTTAAAATTTGATTGATGTTTGATACGGAATATGTTGTTTGACCTAAGTCACCAATAACACCAAAAGTTAGAATTTTATTATTGCCTGGTCGAGGTAATGTTTTGAACTGATTTATATTTTTTGAGTTATCATTACCATTACCATTATCATTATCATTAAAACATGCATAAAAATATTGTGTATCTGATTTTAAATTTTCAAGTGAAACATGATGAATGAAACTGCTCTGATAATAAAAAATATTAGAATTATTTAATCCTGATTCTTGAATAAAAGTAAAATTATATATTGCAGATGATCCATACATATAATTATCCAATTGTTTCGTGTCTTTACCATATGCAACACGAGATAGACAATCATCTTTTGTTACCCAAGAAATAGTCATAGAACTAGGTGTTAACCCTTGAGCTATATGAATCTGTGTTACAGAACAATCATAGTTAATATTAAAACTTGAAGAACTTGAAGAAAATACGAATGTAAATAATGTAAATATTGAAAATACTGAAAATAAAGTGAATATTGTAATAATTGGAATATAATTATTTATAAATAACATATATTATTTGTTATTTATAATAGGTAGTACTATTTTTAAATATATTTCAAATATAATTAAAAATTAAATTTTATATATTATTAATTTGTTTCCATACAGCTATATTTTCTGTTACGCCAAGATTTGAAATTTGAGAAAATTCATCTTTAAATATTTTTGAAAATATAACTTCAAGATCATATTTTATATATTTTTCTTTATTAGTAAAAATAAACTGCAATTTATCAAAAAAATAATGAATAAAATTTTTATTAATTTTATAAAAACTGGTATACCAATAATCACGATCTTTTATTTCTATACTTTTTTTATTAATATTTAAATTATTATCATAATTATTATAATTAAACTCTGAATTTATTAGATATCTTCCAGATATTTTAAAAAAATGTTTAATATTTTTAAAATTTATATTTCTTAATATTAAATAATATATTTTTAATAATTGACATAATTCTGCAATATTTTTATATGGATATTCATCAGTATAATAATTTAAATAATCATCATCGGTAATATTTATAAAGTTATCTACATTTTTATTTAAAATATTAATAATCGATTTATCAATAATTTTTGAATTATCAATCAAAATTATATAAGAATCAGGGATATTATTTCGAATACTTGAAATTGTATTCAATGTTTGTTCAAACCTTTCTTTTGGAGTATAAATGCTTCTATTTTTTATATAAGAGAATTTATTTTTAGATACAATTAGCTTAGAAGTTATTATAATAATATTTTTATTTTGTGTATTTAGTTCAAAATTTGTTTCATTATTTAATATTAAATAATTATTTGGATATACTAATTGTGTTGTATTTGAAAAATAGTTATCCCAAAAGGAATTATAATAGATATTATTTTTTATAGTATAAAAATAATTTTGCTTTACTTTTAATATTGTATTATTAAACTCTGGTATTGTACCAAATTCATATGCTTTTTCATATGTTAATAATCTATTTTTAATTACAGATTCAATAGGTTTTTTTAAATATAAAATAGGTAATTGAGTTATCATACTTAATGTTAATGTATAACTATATGTTTCGGGCCATATACTTAACTCTAATAATAAATTAGGACTATATTTTTTTAAAAGTATATTAAGTTCAGAAACAGAATTATATATATAACTATTTGCATTACAAGTATTTTCAAAATTATTTGTTTTCCCAAAAATAATAAATTTTATATTATCATTATCCTTATAATAATTTATTAAATCTAAAAGTATTGTTTGCCCTTTATTAATAGAAATTAATCCAATAATTCCAATAACAATGCATTTATTATTTGTTTCTATTCTATCTTCACATTCTTTAAAATCTGGTAAATTGCTAACAATAATTTTTTTTTTATCACTAATAAATGGTTCAAAGTATTTTAAATTTATTATATTTTGAGTAATAATTTTATCATATTTATTTATATTTATAATATTTTTTTTTAATGAATCATAAATAAATTCTTTATAAGTAGGATCATATTTTTCAATTAATAATAAATAATCGTGTGTTATAGCTGATACTTCTTTTTTTAAAATAAATAATGAATTTAATAATTCATTGTCAATAACTAATGTATGGTTGACAAATATTTTAATAATCGAATTTTTATAAGTTTCTAAAAAGTTTATTGCTTCTGTTAAATTCATTTGTTGATTTAGTTCATATTCTTCATTTACATTTAATATATATATATCATTAATTTTTCTAATAATTAAAAAATTATTATTATTTTTATATCTTGAAACAATAGTATTTAAAAAAAATGTTGTTCCTCCTCCATAATTTGGAAAATCTACTATTAAAATAAAATTATTTAATTTATTGATAAATTCTATATTATATTTTGGTTTGAATAAACTGTAAGTATCTGGTTTTCTTGTAATTAGAATATCATTTTCATTAAGCATTGAAGTATTATCTAGTTGATTTATATATAAACTATATTCGTTAAGTTTAATTATTTGTGTATTTTTTAATATATTTATGAATTTTATTTCATTTTCTTCTTTTTCCCATTCTTCTTTTTCTTTTTTTTCTTCTTTTTCTTTTTTTTCTTCTTTTTCTTCTTTTTCTTTTTTTTCTTCTTCAATATTACATTTTATTTTTTCATTTAAATTATGATTTTGTATTTTCATACTAATTACTTGATTTGATATATTTGTATTATTTGTATTATTTGTATTATTTTTATTAATTTTATTATAATACTTTGTATTTTCACTACTATCATTTACTTTTAATAAGGATAACATTAATTATATTAATGTTATATTAATTATAATAATTTATATCTTAATTTATATCTTAATTTATATCTTAATTATAAATTAAATTATAAATAAATTACTACTACATTACTACTAAAGTTTATAATTAAAATTTATGTAGCGTACATTAATCCACAATTTCCACCAACAAAAGTAATCATATTTACTCGTTCTTCAAATAAAATCATATTAAAATTATAATCATAAATTCGCCATGTTGGTTTATTTATTCCAATAATATTACCTGATTGAGGATCACAAATAACTAATGATTGTGCAAATGGATCCAATGGCGGAATAATAGTAGTTGTTTCTAATTCGATCGTTGTAAAACGACTCATATTCATCGCACCACTTGGCTGCAAATCAAACGGTGACGAATTTAATGCAAAATTATATACATATAATCCATCAGGAGCATTTCCGGTAGTTCGAGTATATTTTTCAATATAATTAAATACTCCGGCAGGTTGATCATTCTCTCTATAAATACCATCTAATAATACACCCATACTAACTAAAATGTCTCTAATATTCTCAAAATTATATAATCCTGTAATCATCCAACCAGTTAATTTACCATTTGGATTTACACCTGGACCAATAGGAACAGCAACAGTTCCTCCAGATACATCGCGAGTAATAATATAAGTACCATCGGTTGATGCTGGTATTAAATCATTTGGAATATATCGATATGGCCAATTTGTATAATTAGACCATTCATTGCGCAAATTAGCATCACTCCTTTGAAAATAAAACATCCAATTTGATACCATTCCTATAGAATTAACTGCAATTTTGTTTGGACCAGTAACATTATAATATATATTTTCCCTAACTTGCTTAAACAAATATTTTTGTTCTTGTAGTGCAAATAATCGCGATTCTTCATTTGATAAAAATCCATATGTACAATTTAAATGAATATCCGCATTCCATATTGTTCGTATATCAGAATAAGAAGTAGATCCGAGTTGAGTATCTGGTGGTGTTTGAAGAAATCTGTATAATTGCATATAATACTGATTAAAATTCGGCGAAACATAAGGAAAATTATTAGTAACATCAAAAACATCACGAACCTGAAATAATTCTTGGATAGGACGCATTGTCACATTAATATGTAGTTCATTATATTGTAAAGAAATCAATGGAAATGCCATTTGGGTTTTTAAATTGAACCACGCATTTAGAGGAACATATAATCTACGGCCTCGAATAGAAGGTTCAGAACCGGCTGGACTAGTAGTATAATATGCATTAGGATATGAATTTACACGTGTACCAGCATTACCAGGGTCATTTAGTTCTGGAACATTGCCGATCATTTTTTCAAATAATGCGCGTTTTTCGGCACTAAAATCCCGCTGAACCATTGCAACTAAATAAGCACCTGAAAATTCTTGCAATGTTTGATTTCCGCAAGTTATTTCAATTTTAGATATCATTTGTGCGCCCAAATATTCGATCCATCGAAACTCATATGGGATCCATTGTCCTCCAGTATAAGCTGGATCATTAATATTTGAACTTGGTGGAACAATTGGGCTCCATATGTTAGGCAAATCAATAGATAAATAACAGTCCATTAATAAATCCGCATATCGGGGAATTTTAAAAGTAAAATAAGATTGTTCAGATAATCGCAGGGTTTTTGCTCCTTCAAAATCTACTCTAAATTTCTGTAGACCAAAATTAGTGTATTTTGCATATGATGTTTTAAAAAATGTTTTTGAAGGATTACCATTTAATATAATATTTTGTTGTCCTTCGGACACTAGTTGCATTAATCCACCAGGCATTTATTATATAACTTATATGTATATTATTTAACTTTTTTTTAAATAACATAATATATTGAATATTATTATTGAATATTATTATTGAATATTATTATTGAATATTATTATTGAATATTATTATTATTGAATATAATATGTTATTTAAAAAATATAACATATTATAATAGATATGGAAAAAGTAAAGGAAACATTTAAAGAATTACAAAAGAGATTTAAGGAAAATTTTGTAGCAAATTCGATTTTATTAATGATAGTTGCATTAATTATATTTTTATCACTTTATATTTGGTATATATCTAATTTAAGTAAAAGAGAATGTTCATTAATGGATTCATTATACCAAACTAAACCAACATATATTAGTTCATTTAAAAATGTTGAAGTATATACATTCAAAGATTATTATATAAAAACCGCATACAACTGTTGTAGTGGAGGATCATATAAAAATGATTTTGTGAGTGACTGTCCATTAAAAAATATAATAAAACAAGGTGTTCGTGGTTTAGATTTTGAAATTTATTCAATTGATGATGAACCTGTAGTTGCTACTTCAACTGTTCCTAGTAATTATATAAAAGAAACATATAATTCAATAAATTTTTCAACAGTAATGGAAGTAATTAATAATTCTGCTTTTATGTCAGATACATGTCCTAATCCTGATGATCCAATAATTCTTCATTTAAGAATTAAAAGCACAAATCAAACAATGTTATCAAATATGGCTAAAATATTTTCTGGTTATGCTGATAAAATGTTAGAACCGGTTTATAGTTATGAATATACATCAGATATAAATTCAACAAATCAGTTTTATACACATAATTTAGGTAATGTAAAGTTAACAGATTTATGTGGAAAATATGTTATTATAGTAGATCGTATTAATGCAGCATTTATGGATAATAAAGATTTTTATGAATATGTAAATATGACAAGTAGTTCAATGTTTATGCGTGCATTAAATTATTATGATGTTAAATTTACTCCCGATATGAATGAATTGCAAGAATATAATAAAAAAAATATGACTATTGCTATGCCTGATGTTGGTATAAATCCGGAAAATCCTAGCGGGGTTGTTTGTAGAGAAATGGGATGTCAATTAATAGCAATGAGATATCAACTATTTGATGCTAATTTGCAAGAAAATATGATATTTTTTGATATAGCTGGTAGTGCTTTTGCTTTAAAACCTGAACGATTAAGATATATAGAACAAACAATAGAAGAAACTCCTCCAAATCCCCCCGAATTAAATTTTGCAACAAGATCGATAACTACTGATTATTATAGTATTCAAACATAAAATAATTATCTACTTTTATATTAGTAAATAATTATGCCAAAACCAAGAACAAAGAAAAAGGAGATATGTGATAAGTCGATGAGTTTTAATGAATGTGAGTTGGCTATTTTACGTGTTGCCGCGGATAAAGCTGAAGAACGCGTAGGAAAAGCCGCGGTAAATTTGCCTATAGTTAAAAAAATTATAAGCATTGTTGAGAATTTTTTAAGAAAAAAACAATTAGTTG
>Ga0214257_1000274_pt1 | contig 18584 bp, 16 predicted proteins | sample TroBogypolimnion_23_FD_153095 | JGI IMG/M metagenome (GOLD analysis project Ga0214257, IMG submission 153095) | Freshwater microbial communities from Trout Bog Lake, WI - 18AUG2009 hypolimnion | ecosystem: Environmental > Aquatic > Freshwater > Lake > Hypolimnion/Profundal zone | place: Trout...
GCTTTTTTTGGAATCACTATAAATACAATCTGGATACTTTTCTCTCCATTCAGGAATAAAACAAATATTCTTATGAGAAATGTATTTGATTGCTTTTTTTATTTTCTTATTATCAGAATCTTCTTTTTCCCAAACATTTGCGTCTTTAACGTATAAGGAATCCCTTTTTGGATCATTACAATGTACGGGGCGCATATTTTCTGCTAACGCATTCAGATTCTTAATAATAAGCTTAGACATTCCATTGACAAACCCTAATTCTCCAATGCTTTCTATGTCACACATTTGGATTTTGATGGAATCTACGAAATCCATTATATTCATTGCATCTTTACAAGTTTCGTTTAAGAAAAACTGAAGATTAAACGTTTTGTTATGAGAATTATTATTAATATTTGTATTATTAATATTTGTTGCGCTATTTTTTAGTACTTCAATAACATTTTTTTGTAATTCATTATTTTGTGTAATTAATTCTAAATTTTTGTTATTTTGTTCAAGTAATAAATCTTTAAATTCTTGGTTTTGTTTTATAATATTTAAAATTAATTCTGGACTAATATTATTTTCAAATTCCATTATATTTTCTTCCATTATATTTTCTGTAATTATATTTGATTTATTTTTAAAATTACACATTTTTTTATGGTTCCATAAACTAGATTGATGTTTATACGACCTATTACAGTCACATATATATATGGCGTTTTTTGGCGTTTTTTCTATAGCATTTGTTCGTTTAATATGTTTTGATGTTAAAATATGTCTATTCCATTCGCTATTTTTACAGCAACTAAAGTCACAAACTTCACAATTAAATTCTTCCGCGTTTTTTGGCGCTAAATACTTCGTCATTTATAGTATATATTACTAAATAAAATAATTCCTAAATACTTTTTAAATAATAAAATAAAAAATTATGCTAACGATTTGGAAAAATTATAAAAAGTCGTGAGACCTTAATTTTTCATTATGCAGCAAAAACACACTTTTCCCAAAAGTCTTAAGCCACTTTCTAAAAATGGACATTTATAAATGTCCAAAATCAATTCGTCCATTGACTTTCCCAGACACTTTTCTTCACTTTTTAGAATATATATTGGAAAAGTAACTTAAAGAATCTAATATAGTTTTTATACAAGTAAAATAAAGAAAAAATAAAGAAAAAATAATTAAATATCATAATTATACTATAAATACAAATACAAATACAAAATATAATATCTATCTACTAATCTATTTTTTTGGTTCTCCTTTTTTAATCTTCAATCTTGTATTGTATTCTTCAATTGCTTTGTAAGCTCCATATACTCGGATTTGTGGACATTCGTCAAATGATGGATTAACTTGACAAGGTACAAATCTTTGCTCAGCTTCTCCCCATCTATAACGAGGCACGTCTTTAAAATCTGGACGAATCTTTTGAGTTCGACGACTAATATAAAACTTGATTTGTTTTCGCAAATATTTTGCATTATACTCTTGATAACATCTGTTTCCTTTTAAATATCCAACGAACTCTGGCTCTCTAAGTTGAACTATACTATTTAGTACAAACCCAACTTGTGGTTTCGTCCAGCTGTCAAGTAGACCCATAATATAAGAAGTATTTTCAATGACCCATCTGTCGAAAAACTCGAATCTAACCAAAACTCTTTGTTCTGCTACTACAGTAGAAAAATCTCCAATAAGTCTTTGAAGTTCAATAGGTAGGAAGTCAATACAAACTAAAAGTTTGTGTTCTTGAAGAATCTCATTAGCTTCTATTAATTTTTTATTTTCTTTTCTTAATTCCTCTTTGATTCTTCTTTTCTCGTTCTGAGAACACTCTGGGTAGTAAACTTGTAAGTGACTCATTGTAAATATTAGTGATTTTTAAAAGTGTTGAAAATAAATAAAATATATAAAGTGTCTTAAAAGCAAATAATGATTTTCATTTATAAATTCATAAAAAAATATAAAAATATTTTATATTTTTTTGACATATGAAAGAATTTTCTTTGGCTTATGAAAGAATTTTCTTTGGCTTATGAAAGAATTTTCTTTGGCTAAAGAGTCGTATCTTCAAACGATTTTTCAGTTTAAAATATAATTGAAATACATTTAAATTATTATCATTTAAATAATTTAAATAATTATGGAAGAATATAATCATAAAATAACTGAAGATACAAATATACAACTAAATGATATTGGTTTTAAAAATTTAGTTCTTAAACACAGTAAAATAGCGCAAAATCAAGGTATTGGATTTTTAACAACATTAAAAACATATGAAATGTATCATGAACCATTAAAAAAATTCTTTATTGACAAATATGGAAAATCTCCTACCAAATGTGATAATTTAACATTTATATTATTATTAACATATCCAGAAAAAAAAATAAATGAATTTACATCAGTAGAAGATTTAAAATTAGCATTTAATAATTCATCAGCAGTTAGTGATTTTGATTCTAAAGGTTGGCGTTGCGGAAAAGAAACATGCATATGTAATGAACCTATAGAAAATATACATAGATTTTGTAATAAATACTCAGGTATTACAATTAATGTTGGTTGTATTTGTAATCTCAAATATGGTCTTATAAATAAAAACGACCCTAATTATAAATCTAACTGTAAAAAAATTAAAGAGCATAAAGAACACGAAAAAGAAAGAGATGAAGGAAAACCTGAAGGATTTTATGAAAATGAAAGAGCTATGAAAAAACTTGAAAAAGAAGAGGAGATGAAAAGAAAAGAAAGAGAAAAAGAAATGAAAAAAATGGAAAAGGAGATAAATAGATTAAATAAAACTTATGGGACAAACGTATGTGTATCAAGAAAATGTGTACTTTGTGAAAAATGTATAATATATAATACACAAGATTGTGATGTTCAAATTTGTTCAAAATGTTCTAAAAATGAAGAAAAAAAGATAAAAATAAATACTAATAAAAAAATAAAAATTATTAAAATAGAAGATTGTTTATGTTGTGATAAAAAAAGTTATAATATAACAAATGATTTATGTAAAGAATGTCATAAAATATGTAAATTAAATAAATGTGAAATGTGTCCAGAAATATTTATAAGTGAAATAATTTCAAACGATTTATATTGTCCTTGTTGCGATGAAAATATAACTAAATGTATTGATTGTAAAATTGTTGCTGTTTTACAAAATAAAAATATGCGATGTTATAAGTGTGATTATAAATTTATTTGTAAAATAACAACAAAAAATTGCATACATTGCGATTATAAATTTGATGTAAATGAAGAAAATAAATGGCGAACTTATTGTAATGCTTGTTGTAAAAAAAAATATCATAAAAAAAATATTATAAAAAAATGTTCTTTTTGTAATGATGATTTTGATGTAGATGAAAAATATAAAAATAATATATTTTGTAAACCGTGTTATTATAAAAATAGAATTAAATATTAACTATTAAATATTTTTAAACTTATTTTTTATTAACTAAGTAGCATACATTAATCCAGCGTTACCACCAATAAATGTGACAATATTTATTCTTTCTTCAAAAAGTACAAAATTATAATTATAATCGTAAATTCTAAATGTTGGTTTATTAATACCAATAATATCACCTGTATCAGGGTCACAAATTGTTAAAACTTGGGCCAAAGGATCCAACTGTGGAATAACTGTGGTAAACTCAAACTCTATCTGATTAAAACGATTCATATTTATCGCACCTGATGGCTGTAAATTATAAGGTGATGTATCCAAACAAAAATTATAACAATATAATCCTTCGGGAGCATTTCCTGGCGTTCTTGTGTATTTTTCAATAAAATTATAAACACCTGCTGGCTGAATGTTCTCTCTATATTGGCCGTCCAAAAGGATTCCAAGACCAACTAAAATAGGTTTAATATTCTGCATACTATAGTCTCCTGTAATCATTAGACCACTTAAAGTTCCATCCGGATTTAATCCTGGACCAAATGTGCCAGGTGGCGGATTAGGATTTGTATAACTGCCTGCCGTAGGAGCCAATTGTAAATCATTTGGTATATAATTATAAGGCCAATTTGTGTAGTTAGACCATTCATTTCTTAAATTAGCATCACTTCGCTGTAAATACCACATCCAACTTGAGACTAAACCTAATGATTCTAGTTGAATCTTGTTTGCTCCTGTTACATTATAGAAAATATTCTCATGAACTTGTTTGAATAAGTAATTTTGACTGTTTTTAGCAAACAACTTTACTTCATCATTAGAGAGAAAAGCATAAGTACAATTTAAATTTATATCAGAATTCCAAATTGTTCTTGTATCAACATATGATGTTGGACCTAACTCAATATCAGGTGGAGGTTGAAGAAAACGATAAAATTGTTGGTAATATTGATTAAAATTGGGCTGTATATATGGGAAATTATTTGTGTAATCAAATACGTCACGAATTCTGAATAATTCATTGATTGGTCTAAAGGTAACTGTTATTTGTAATTCATTATATTGTAAGGCCACTAAAGGAAACGCTTGTTGAGTTTTTAATCCAAACCACGAATTTAATGGTATATAAATTATTCTGCCACGTATTGAGGGTTCAGCTCCGGCTGGGTTGGTTGTATAATAAGCATTTGGATATGCGTTTACACGAGTTCCCGCATTTGCTGGGTCATTAAGCTCTGGTACATTTCCAGACATTTGGTCGAATAAAGCTTTCTTATCTGTGCTAAAGTCTCTCTGGACTGACGATAAAAGATATTGCCCCGAGTATTGTTGGAGTGTTTGATTACCACAAGTGATTAATATTTGGCTTACCATTTGTGCTCCAATATTGTCAATCCATTTAAAATCATATCCAACCCAAGGAGTGTATCCTGGGGTACCATCTGGGTTTGTTATTTCTTGGGGCGGCATTATAGGAGACCATATGTTCGGAAGCTCTACGCTTAAATAACAGTCCATAAGCAAATCAGCATAGCGTTTCACTTTAAATGTAAACGTAGATTCTTCATTTAATCTTAGCGTTTTAGCTCCTTCAAAATCAAGACGAAATTTCTGGAGACCAAAGTTTGTATACTTTTGATAAACTGCCTTGTAAAAGGTCTTGCTAGGATTACCGTTTAATATTATATTTTGTTGGCCCTCTGAGACCAAATTCATTAATCCTCCTGCCATATAATTAATATATATAGTTATTTAATTTTAAATCAATTATAACCATCATAATATAATTTGATTATTTCTAATAATTTCGTATTTTCCTCTTTTTTAATTCTTTCAATTTGTTTTTCTATTTCTTCTTTTAAAATAGGCAAACGCATATAAATCATAGGATTAACGGAGATATTTTTAGTATTATTATATTTATCTGGATTAAACCTAATAATCATCAAATATATTTTTATTTAAATAAAAAATTGAATTACTTTTTTAAAATAATAAAGATAACATACTTTACTAAAATATAACTTGTCAAAAATGAATGGAATTGAATTATTCGAAAAAATTAAAGAAGGTTCTACTTTTGCAGAACTTTTACAATCTGTAAATGGAAAAACAAAGGCAGAAACACAATCTAAAAGAGGTAATATATTTGAAAAGGTATGGGATATTATCATTAAATTTGGATTTTTGTCCATTTTGCCGAATGATATTTATGACCATTATGAAGGAAATATTAATACTTGTAAATTAAAAAAAGTGGTTAATTTAGAAATTTATTTACGATGTATATCTGTATTTAGCAAAGGAAAAGGAGGTTCAAGCGATATTACTTTACAAAATAAAAATAATGGTAAATGGATTTTTATGTCTTCCAAGTTTTATTTAGATGATAGTAAGAAATCTATTGATGATTATGATGTTGAGAAAATTTTAGCAATTGTAAAACAACACTCGCATAAATATAAAGATTGTGATATTTATCTTGCCGTAAATAATAAACAAAAAGTATTGGATATTATTAATTCAAGTCAAGCAACAAACAATTACATAACAGAAAATATTCACCACATTTTAGATTTAGAAGATTTAGAATTGTGTTTTCAACATCTAAAACATACAATACAAGACATTACTATTGATGAAGTAAATTCTAAATTTTGTAATGAAAAAATCCCATTAGAATTACGATTTCATCAAGAATTAATTACATATAAACAAATGGAAAGAATTTATGAAGGAGAAAAGGAATTGTTATTAGGAGCAAAAGCAAGGTCTGGAAAAACTTATTGTGTTGGAGGACTAATTATTAAATATTATAAAAAATTCGGAACAATAAATGTATTAATAATCACACCAGCACCAACAGAAACATTATCTCAATTCACAGATGATTTATTTCATAAATTTATAGATTTTAATGGAATAAATATTGTTGAAATTAAAAAAGGAACTGATTTTGAAACGATGGTTCTTCAAGGAAATAATATTATTATTGTAAGCAAACAATTATTAGATGATTATGTATGTGAAAAAAAAGTTGAAGCGATACAACAACTCAATTTAGATTTTATTGTGTTTGATGAGAACCATTTTCACGGAACAACATTAATGTCTAAAAATATTTTACAATCATACTCATCGCCAAAAACGATTAAATTATATTTAACCGCAACATATGCGAAACCTTTAAGTGAATGGAATATTCCAACAGATTGTCAGTTTTATTGGGATATTGAAGACGAACAATTATGTAAAAAAAGAGACATTCAAGGTTTAGTAGATAAGCATGGAGAAGATGTATTATTGTTCTTAACCAAAGAAAATAAAGAACAATTATTAAAAATTTATGATAGAATGCCTGATTTACATATTCTTACAAATATGATGGATAGAAAAAGGTTTGAAGTAATCAAAGAACAAATTAAAGATACTTCGTATGGATTTTCAAATGGTGCACTTTTAAGTGGAAATTTTCCAAATGAAGTTGATACGATGTTGAGATATATTACTGGAAGTAATAAGGAACAAGATTACCCTAAAAAAGATTTATCTATATTTGGAAGAATAAAACGAATTGCTATTGAAAAGAATAGCAGAACACGATTGAATAATGGAGATTTTACAAGTCAATTATGGTTCGTACCTTTTGGGATAAATATGACAATTAATAAAGTAAGCGAACATTTGAAAGATAGAATGGGGAAAAATAGTATCCTTAAAAATTATGAAATAAAAATTGTGAATTCTAAAAAAGAGTATAAATTGAAAGACATCAAAGAAGAAATAAAAAATTGGGAATTGAAAGCAAAAGAAGAAGGAAAAGATGGGTTGATTTTATTAGCAGGAAATCAATTAACTTTGGGAATTACATTACCATTTGTAGATGTAGTATTTCTGTTTAATGATATTGTTTCAAGTGATAAGATTATCCAAATGATGTATCGTTGTATGACTGAAAGTATCAATAATAGTGATAATGATAAAATAAATAATGGAATTAAAAAAATGGGGTTTGTTGTTGATTTGAATATTTCCAGAGTTCTAAATACTTGTTTGGATTATAATGTGTATAAAAAAGATTTGAATGTAGAGCAGAAAATAACATATCTGGTAGAAAATAATTTGATAAATATTGATAGTGATTTATTTCAAGGAAAAGAGAACAAGACAAAATTAGTTGAAAAACTCTTACATATTTGGAAAGCAGACCCTATACATAACTTAAAAATATTGTTGAAAAAGATTGAAGAAAGTATTATTGATATGGATACAAAAGACCAAAAAATGATGAACCAGTATTTTACCAGTTCTATTGGTGATGAGAAAGTAAATTTAAAAGTTCAGTTTGACGAAGAAAGCGAAGAAGCATTACCAACTGGAAAAGAAATAATAAAACAAGATGGAGGAGATAAAGATACAGAAGATACAGAAGATAATAAAGATATTGATATTTCCCTTACCAAAGATGTATTACCATTTATTATTCCGTTGATTTGTATTTTGACTATGAATACAGAACACAAAGATATTTTAGAAATGTTAAATGTGATTAAGACCAGTCCATCATTATTGAGTGTATTTCAAGACCAGTCGTTTATCTGGTGGAATAAACCAGATATTATAAAATTGATTGAAGCAATTGTAGGAAAATATATTAGAAAGAACTCTTGTATATATAATATATCAATACAATTTAAGATGTCTTTACAAAGTTTAATAGATAAACCAAAAGAATTGTTGGAACTAATTGATAGTTGTTTGAAACCAAAGCAAAAAGAGAAGCAAGAAAATGGCGAAGTATTTACTCCTATGTGTTTAGTATTTGAAATGTTGGATAATTTAGATAAACATTATATTAAAGAACACGGAAGAAGTATATTTACTGAACCAAGTTTCAAATGGTTTGACCCAGCGTCTGGTATGGGTAATTTTCCAGTAGCGGTTTATTTGAAACTGATGGAAGGATTAAAAACTCAAATTCCAAATGACGAAGACCGCAAGAAACATATCATAGAAAATATGTTGTATATGAGCGAATTAAATAAGAAAAATGTGTTTATTAGTCATCAAATATTCAATATGAATAATCAGTACAAGTTAAACCTTTACGAAGGAGATACATTAGAACTTGATATAGTAAGTGTCTGGGGATTAGAACACAATAGTTTTGATGTGATTTTAGGAAATCCGCCATACAACAAAGGAGGTATTCGTTCTCATACTGGAAAACAATTAGGAGAAAAAAATGAAACCATCTGGACGAAGTTTATTGAAAAATCGTTCGCACAAGGCTCGGCAGAGACTGCCTTTGAATGGTTGAAACCAGATGGGTTTTTAGTATTTATTAATCCGTTGAGTTGGTTGAAGAAAAGTCATTCACTACATAACGAGATGTTGGAGAAACATATTGTTTGGTTGAAATTGTGGGATAATTCGCAATCAAAAGGAATGATAAATGCCGACATTCCTATTTCATTATATATATTACAAAATACACTTAACACAACAAATAAAAAGACCGAAATTACGTCAATTTTAAAACGGCGCAGTTTAACAACAACATCAACCGAATATCTCAATCCAAAATATTCCATTCCATTAGCATTCCATAGCATATTTAATAAACTCGTTGGTTTTATTGAAACGAGAAATCTACAATTGGAATACAAAACCAAAACCATAAAATCATCTGGAACAAAGGCAAAAGTACCAACTGAATATTCATTAGAAGATATGTGGGCGGTTGATACATATACCATCAAGGAAGGATTAATGGTAAAAAAAACAACCGAACAACACCCAGACGCAAATAAACGCAAACTTATTATTTCAAACAAAGCAAGTTTTACTGGGGCGTTTATTGATGATGGAAAATTGGGTTTGACTGGAAATCACAAGTTTTATATTTTGGGTGATAATTTAGAACTTGTGAAGAAAATGTTGGATTTTAAAATTATTAATATCATAGGGCATTACACAAAATACGGACAAGACTTTTTAGATAATGAAGCATTCAAATATCTTCCAGACATTCGTAAGTTAGGTATAACCGATATAACAGAAGACGAGTTTTACAAGTTGATAGGATTGACACGTCAAGAAATCAACCAAATAAAAAATCCTTCGTCAAATGAAGTGGTTGATGAGGAAGACGAAGTAATAGAAATTGAAGTAAAACCAAAGGTAAAAAAATTGAGAATTGTAAAACCTAAAAAGAAATTATTAATTATTGAGGATAATGATGATGACGCATAAGTAATTTATAATTTTATTTTAAATTGTTCTCATATTAAATTATTACCATATAAAATGAATATAAAATGAATATAAAATGAATATAAAATGAATATAAAATGAATATAAAATGAATATAAAATGAATATAAAATGAATATAAAATGAATATAAAATTTATAATTTTTTTATTTATAGAGTAATTCCATTATATAAAAGTATTTTTTATTTTAAAAATAATATAATATATTAAAGTATGTCTGAAACAACAACAAATCCATTAAATAATGCTTTAAGCGGTATAAAAAACATGAAAGAAGATTTTGTTTCTAATATAATTTTAGGATTTATTTTATTATTAGTTATTCTGATGATTGTATACATAATATATTTAACAAAGCTTCAAACTAAGGAATGCGATTACATGAACAATATTTATAGCACATTGAATGGAAATATTCGATCAATAAGCGCAAGTGACCCTGATTGTGCTTATAATTTAAATGAATATTATGTTAAGACTGCATATAATGCTTGTTCGGGCGGTTCATATAAAAACGATGTCGTTAATATTTGTAACCTTAAAGCCGTTCTAAAGCAAGGCGTAAGAGGCTTGGATTTTGAAGTATATTCAATTGATAACAAGCCTGTTGTAGCTACTTCGACGGTTGACAATTTCTATATAAAAGAAACATATAATTCAGTAGATTTTAGTGAAGTTATGAGTACAATACAAAATTATGCTTTTTCTGGTAGCACAGCCCCTAATTTTACTGACCCAATAATTATTCACGTAAGGTTTATGTCTAACAACCAAAGTATGTATTCCAATTTAGCAAATATTTTTAAATCATATGATACATTATTGCTCGGAAAAGAATATAGTTATGAAACTTCAGGTCATAACGTTGGAGGAGAACCTTTATTAAATTTTATGAATAAAGTAATACTTATTTTTGATAGAACTAATACATCCTTTTTAGAAAATAAGGATTTAATGGAGTACGTGAATATGACAAGTAACTCTATATTTATGAGAGCATATAGTTATTATGATGTTAAAAACAATCCGGATTTAGAAGAATTGAGAGAATACAATAAAAGAAATATGACAATTGTTTTTCCAGATAGTGGGTCTAATCCAGCAAATCCAAACGGAATTTTATCAAGAGACGCAGGATGTCAAATGGTAGCAATGCGTTATCAATTAGTAGATAATTATTTATTACAAAATACAGTATTTTTTGACAATTGTAGTTATGCTTTTTGTTTGAAACCAGAAAATTTAAGATATAAGCCAGTAACAATTCCTGAAGCAACTCAACAAGACCCAGCATTATCATATGCTACACGAAATGTCACAACTGATTTTTATAGTTTTGATGTTTAAACATTTAATAATATTAATAATAAATACTTAAAAATGTAATATATATTATTAGTAAATGGGATTATTTTATTCAAAACCTAAATTAGAAGAAATAAAAGCTGAAGAAATTCAGAGTACGGAAGAGCTTAAAACTGTGGAAGAAGTACTAGTTGTAGAAGAACCTGAAACGACTGAAGAAGTACTTAGAGAATCTATAGAAGAATCTAAGTCTACAGATGAAACTAAAAAAAGAAGAAGGTCAAAAAGAAATAAAAAAGCAGTAGTTTAATTTTCTACAAACTTTATACTACTTATAATATTTATATAAAATACTTAAATAAATATTAAATAATATTTTAAATGGGTTTAACTCAATCAAAAAGAAAAGGTATAAATTATGACTGTATAATCTGTAGACAATCAAAAGAAGTTCCAAATTTACTAGGAAAATTTGTTGTAGTTAATGAAACTGAATATCAATGTAATTCTTGTAATACTATTTTTAAAAAGGAATTTTGTCAGATATGTCAAAAATCTAAAAGAATACCTAATTTAGCTGGAAGTTTTTTTGAAATAAAAAATGAATATAATTGTAATTGTAAAAATATTTAATTGTAATTAAAATAGATAATTTTATAATATTAATAAATAAATATTTATATTATATATGAAGCAAAAAAAAATTTGTAAGGACCTATCTTTTGAAGATTGTGAATTAACCATTTTACGTATGGCTGCGGATAAAGCAGAAGAAAAAATTGGTAAGCGTATAGTTAATTCAGAAGAAGTTAAACAAATTGTAATAATTCTTGAAAATTTTATTAAAAAAAAAAATCTTATAGTATATGGTGGATTAGCAATTAACAATATTTTACCAAAAGAAGACCAGTTTTATGATAAGGATGTCGAAATTCCAGATTATGATTTTTTTACAACAAACGCATTAGAAGATGCCAAGGAATTATCTGATGTTTATTTTAAAGAAGGATTTACAGATGTCGAAGCTAAATCAGGTCAGCATCATGGAACATTTAAAGTTTATGTAAATTATATGCCAATTGCGGATTTAACTAATATTCCAAAGGAAATTTTCAATGCTTTAAAAAAGGATTCGCTACGCATAGCAGGTATATTATATGCTCCTCCAAATTTTTTAAGAATGTCCATGTACTTAGAATTGAGTAGACCAGCAGGAGATACAAGTCGTTGGGAAAAGGTCTTAAAAAGATTAACTATTTTAAATAAACATTATCCATTAGCTTCAGTAAACTGTAATGATATTGATTTTCAAAGAGAAATGGAAGACCCTTCAAATGAAGATGAGATTTATGAAACAGTTCAAAATACGCTTGTCAATCAAAGCGTAATTTTTTTCGGAGGTTATGCTATTTCTCTCTATTCTGAATATATGCCTCAGAATTTACAAAAACGCTTTGATAAAATAGCGGATTTTGATGTATTATCAAATGACCCAGAAACAACAGCTGAAATTATTAAAGAACGTTTAAAAGATATTAATATTAAAAATGTTAAAATTATCAAAAGAACTGCTGTTGGTGAAATTGTTCCAGAACATTATGAAATTAAAGTAGGAAATGATTCGATTGTTTTTATATATAAACCAATTGGATGTCATAGTTATAATATAATTAAACATAAAGGTCAAACTGTTAAGATAGCAACTATTGATACTATGTTAAGTTTCTATTTAGCATTTTTATATACTAATAGACCTTATTATACAGAGTTTTCTGATAGAATTTTATGTATGGCTAAGTTTTTATTTGAAGTACAACAAAAAAATAGATTAGAACAAAAAGGAGTGTTAAGACGATTCAGTATTTCGTGTTACGGGCATCAAGATTCTATTGAAGAGTTAAGAGCTGAAAAAGCTGAAAAATTTAAAGTATTAAAAAATAAAAAGGGTACAAAGGAATATGACGAATGGTTTTTAAATTATCGACCTGAGGATAAGTTTGAAAAAAAAGATATAAAAAATACAAAATTATTAAAACAAGTAAAAACTATTAAAAATGTGAAAAATATAAAACCGAAAAAAAAGAACTACACCTTTAATTTTTGGGGAAAAAATAAAACTCGTAAAACGCGTAAAAACAAAAAATAAACAAAAAATAAATATATTAATATTTGATATCTAAATACAATAACTTTGTAATAAAATTACATATGTCTCATATGTTATTTTTGTCAATATTTTATATATTGTATAATCTTTTATTTTATTGGGAGTATATTTTTTTATTAAAAATACTAAATATATAAAATAAATCAATATTTTTTCAACTACTATTTTTAAAAAAATGCGTGTTCTATTAAAAATCGTCCATTCATTAACATAACTACACATATCTGTATTTGTTTGTTTAATAAAAAAATTATGAATATCTAATAAACCACTTAAAACTCTATGAAAATTTGTTTTTTCATTTTTAATATTTATTAAATATTTTATTTTATCATATCCAAATAAATCTAAATGTAATATTTTTCTATCATTTCTAATTTTAAATATATATGGATTTATACCATCAATATATTTATTTTCAAATAATATTTTTCCATCCATAAAAAATGGAATATAACTAGATTTTATTATTGTATTTATTATTTCTTCTTTATTTTTATAAGTGCATTTTATTTTACTTTTTCTTTTTTTAATATTAGTATATGTAATATATAATTTATTATTTACTTTACTACAAATATCATCCGGAATTTTATTTTCTAATATTGAACGAAGAATTGGACTAATATTTAAATTATGTTTATTTTTTAATTGATCGAAAATAATACTATAAAAACTTTCTGATATATCTAAGCAATCAATTATATATATAAAAGCAACAATAGAACCTATACTACATCCGGATATTCTACATATTTTAATATAATTTCTTTTTTCCATTTCTTTTAAAAAATATAAGGCTCCAACTAAATAACTACCATTGAAAATACCACCATCTAATACTAAATCCAGTTTTATAGGATTTTTACTATTTTTTAATTCATCTGGTAAATTTCCAATAAATTTTTCAACATATTGATTTATCATATCTATATACACTTTCTTTATTTCATTATAAAAAAGTTCTAACGAAATAAAAACAAAAATAAACTTTATATAAATTAAAATTTGCCAAAATGTGTTGTTATCCTATTTAACATATAAAATAATAATCCAAAAAGAATACTTGTAAATAAAAATCCATTAATATTTAAATTACCATCAACTGAAAAAAGAATAGGAAAATAAGTAAATAAATTTTTTCTAAAAAAAGGCAATTGAAATAAAAAATATAAAACTGCTAATAATAAAGGTGTTTGGATTTCGCTATACATTTCATCAAGCGAATCCGAATTTTGAGAATTTTTATTATAATTATTTATCATATCTTCATTTGTTTCATAATTTTTAATATAATCTGGTTGTGCATCAATTTGTGGAACATAGTTTGGTTGTACGTATGGGTCTGTTGTAATCCCACTTGTGCTCATAGAAATATCTCTTGATGGTAATTGTGTAGCACCTGTAATACTTGCTTGTTGAAGTCCATTTACAATTTGACTTATAGTAGTTTGGTCTAAACTTATTCCAGCATTATTAACTTGTTTACCAATTTCACTAGAGCTTATAGATATATTATTACTAATATTACCTCCTCCAGCTGGGTCAGTTGGCAAATCTAAAATATTAGTTGAATCACTCATAATTATTATAAAGAATGATTGTCTATAGTATTTACGCAAAATTAATTATTTTTTTATCTGCACTACATTTTGTTGATTCGCCTACATATGTGTAACATTTATTATTAAACTTATGTATTTTATCTTGTATTTGGTCTAAATGAGGAGCATTAAAAATTAAACATTGCTTATCTTTACAAACTGTTCTAAATAAAGAAGCTAAACCAAAACCTAGTAAAATAGACATAAGATATTTTCCTGTTTCAGTATGGACGAATTTTCCTAGATGCATTGTTAATATAATAAAATATTAATATAAAATTAATATTTTATTGTTTATAATCTTTAAGATGCTTGTATTGGTATACTTGTTATTTTTGATTCATCTGATGGGCAACTAACCTCAACTTGTCTAAAATTAAAGCAATTATCAGCATTATCCTTAAATAAAACCTTATCTATATTTTCAGGTGATGGGTATATTAAGATTTTTTTCATTGTAGGCCCTAAAACATAAACAAAAAATAATCCTATAGCAAAACTAATTATAAATACTGGAAATGATATGTAGTTAAGTAACATTTATAAATAATATATATATTAAAATAATATTTTTAGTTCTTAATATTTTTAATATTAAAATATATCTAACGTATTACTAATTGAGACCTAATAGGATATAATTTTTCATATACTTTTTCTTCAAGCCTACCCTTGAACCAGCCGTCTGCTTGTTGCTGAGTTATATTGGTTTGCCCAATTTTGCTTACATCCTTTAGATAGTCAATCATTAAGCCTTTATTAGCACTAATTACTTCATTGTATAATTCATTACCAAAATCATATGAACCATCTTCTATTTTTCTAGGTGGAAATATAATATTTCTTGGATATATAAATTTAAGGGGTTTCCTTTCTTTATTATTTATAGCATATGCGTCCATTGATTCTTGTAACCATGCGGGGTCTTTAGATAATACCTCTTTATGTTTGGGTGAAAGTTTATTCCACGCTTTTTTATAGTCCTCATCTTCCCACGTAATTGACTTATCCGAATCAATTATTGGTATTTTTGAAGGTATAGCTATAGCCTCTTGAGCTTTTTCTTCACTTGATGTTCCTTCTTCAATGATTAATTTTCTAGTTTTAGTTTTTATTACCTTTTCTTTTTTCTTTTTAGTTTTTCCTTTAGATTCAATTATACCAAATACGTAGCTAACTACTTCAGATCTAAATGGGTCTTCCAAACTTTCTATTGTATTTTTTTTTTGAATTAAATGATATTCATTTGTATCTTCATCATATTCTACATTAGAGTACATATATTTTAGATTTCTAATTTTTTCTAGTTTACCAATATGAGGCGGATTTCCATTTTCGCTTGGTTTATTCATAAGTAAGTCAACATAATTATTTCTTATAGTATCTTCAAGTAATTGAATATTATCATCTATATTTGAGTCTTTGACATCTTGGCTTATATTTTTTATAATTATATAATATTCTGTTAATAATTCTTTTAATTCTTTTTTTTTATCTTCATTATCTGTTTTATTAATTAATAATTCTAAAAAGAAATTTTTTAAATCATATGTTTCATTTAATTCTGTTTTGTATTGTTCAAAAGTATTTATAGCTTGTTCGGTTGTAGTATAACCAAAAAGTAATTCATTTTTTTTCTGAATAATCATTTTTTTAGCTTCTTTGATACTATCATCTAGTGTTTTAATATTATTTTCTAATGAATTTACACTTCCTATTTTAAGTTTTATATTTAATTTACAAGGCTTTACTCTGTCACCACAAACTGCTAATAAAGATGTAAATTCCGTGTAATCATCATCATTAAATTTTCTAGAAAAGATTGTTCCAACAGGTCTTTTACAATTTATACATTTTTGTTTTAATTTTTGAAAATTACTTCTTTTTTCATTCCAACTTAATTTTTTATTAGTAATTATGTCTCGCTTTTCTTTATTATAGGATGTTTCATATAATGTCTTAAATTGATAATAATTATTTAATGCTTCATTGAATGATATCATTATATATATTATTTATTATTTATTATATATTATTTATTATTTATTATAATATTATTTATTATTTATTATTTATTATTTATTATTTATTATTTATTATTTATTATTTATTATTTATTATTTATTATAATTTTATTTTATTATTTATTATATCATATTCATTATCCCAACCGGGTAATCCACTAATTAATTCTTGATGAGCTGTTCTTTTAGCCTCTTGAAATGTTTTAACCTTTGACAATATATATTGTTGCTTTTCTTTATTTTTACTTTCTTTTTCTACTTGTGTTAGTCGACCTTTATATTTATAAAATAATATTGCTCCTAAAATTAACAAGAATCCTACAAATAATCCGATATTTATTAGTATATTATTATAATTACTTTTATATATATGACACTGTTTTAGTGTTTCATTTAAAAAATATTTAGTTCCAGGTTCTGTTAATCGTGGTTTTTCGAACTCATTTAAATCCATAATAAATACTTTTATTAAACTAAAAAATATTATACACAATATCTATATGGCTAATTCTTATATAAATATTGTTACTTTTATATTAACTACAGTATTTTATTATTTGGCACTAAAGCCTAGTTTATCATATGATGTTCTAATAGATGTTAAAAAATATGAAGAATATAGTAAAAATAACTATTTATATTTAGGTATTTATTTAGTACTAGCAATGTTAATTCAATTTGTTGTAAATGCTTCAGTTATTTCTACAACTTGCGGAGGAAGTATTTCTGAAAATATAGGGGCAGCTGGAATTTTAACATTTATTCCTTGGCTACTAATATTTGGAGTTATAATTATTATTTTATTAATTTATCCTGGATTTAAAAGCGCTTTTTCTGATGTAGTTGGGTATTTTTATATTTCTGGTTCAGCCACAAAAATTATAACTGAATTACTAGTAAATAGAGACGTAGAAAAAAAATTAACTGGTACAGAAACTAAGGAAGAAAAAGAGTCCTTAGAGGATGCGGCTGATGCTATTGTTAAAATTTGCGGTAATACATCTATATTAATAAATCAAATTGTTCCAGATAATTTTGAAAACTACTGGAAAATTTTAAATCCATTAATGAAACCACAATATAGAGATAATAATTCTCCAGAAACAAAAGATATAAGACAAGAATTATTTGATTTGGTTGTAACAAGAGATAATATTGGCGAGGCATTATGGTATATTTATACTGGTATTTTGTTAACATCAATCGTTCAACTTAAAATTACAACTAGAGGTTGTAATACTAATACTGCTACAATGGAAAAGAATTATAATGAATTTTTGGCAAAAGAAGCAGACGCAAAGACAAAAAAAGAAGAAACAGATAAAACTGTGTACACAATAACAAGTTAATTATTCTTGACAATCGTAACTTCCTTAGCTATTTTCTTAACTATTTTATCTGCTTTTTCATCATCATTATCCCCTGGACCTCCCATTGCTTCTACTACAATATGATTGTACTGATCGCTTTTTTTGGAATGACTATAAATACAATCTGGATACTTCTCTCTCCATTCAGGAATAAAACAAATATTCTTATGAGAAATGTATTTGATTGCTTTTTTAATTTTCTTATTATCAGAGTCTTCTTTTTCCCAAACATTTTTGTCTTTAACATATAAGGAATCCCTTTTTGGATCATTACAATGTACTGGTCTCATATTTTCATCTAAGGCTTTCAAATTCTTGATTATAAGCTTAGACATTCCATTGACAAACCCTAATTCTCCAATGCTTTCTATATCTGACATTTGAATTTTGATGGAATCAACAAAATCCATTATATTCATT
>Ga0214257_1000282_pt1 | contig 18447 bp, 25 predicted proteins | sample TroBogypolimnion_23_FD_153095 | JGI IMG/M metagenome (GOLD analysis project Ga0214257, IMG submission 153095) | Freshwater microbial communities from Trout Bog Lake, WI - 18AUG2009 hypolimnion | ecosystem: Environmental > Aquatic > Freshwater > Lake > Hypolimnion/Profundal zone | place: Trout...
AGACTATATTAGCCTCCACCCATCACTAATGGGCTTGAATAATAAAACTTTATATAGATTAGTTGCAGCACTCTAAAACCTTCAGCAGAAGATTAAAAACAGCCTCATTGATTTTAATTGCTCGGTTATTAAGAATCATCCGGCTGCTTTTGAACTGATCCACACTATAAATCATGCCAGCAGATGCAATTTCATAGAGTCTGACTTTAAGTGGGCTCTAAAAAACAACGGGATCGAACTGCAAATTGGGAAATTAATAACAATTAAAGCTGATCAACATATGCCGATCAGCTTTAGTGTAGTTACGAAATTATAATAAATTCAATTACTTATATAAGGTAGTTAGTGCGATCTCTACCTTCAATCCATTTTGGTGCCTTACCTCGACCAGTCCAAGTCTCACCCGTTTCAGGGTTGCGATATTTGGGGGCCACTTTACCGCTAGCATTGCGAACACCTGCTTTGCGACTAAATAAATCCGACGCAGTCAAGTCATACTCCTCAATAATAATCTTGGCTTTAGCAATCCCATCTGCTTTTTCACGTTGAATCGCCTCTTTAATCTGTTTATCCAACTGTTCACGTTGGGCTAGAAGGTCTTTATAAGTAGACATATATATTTTTTCTCCGAATAGTAGGTACAACTAAATATAAAATAATACTAATTTTTAGTTATCGTGAAATATTATATATCACTTTAATAAATAGGTAATGAATTAGATAATGCAAATTAATATCTAATTGATGGCTATTTATATTTTATCGATGATAGCTGACAACTATCATTCTAAATATTATATATAGCCTATATATAAATACCGCTAGTCACGAAGAATAAAAGTGCCACTAGATTTAGCGGTAATCTCTCCCGCAGCGTTTAAAACTACTGCCTCACAATAATTAATGCTTCTACCAGCCTTCAGAACGCTGCCTTCAACTATGATTTTGCCAATACTAGGACGTAAAAAACTGACGCTCATGTCAATAGTCATGGCGCCCATAGCGAGACTTCTAGTGCTTCGAGCAGCTGCGCCCATAGCAAAGTCGAGCAAAGTCATAATCACTCCGCCATGAGCAATCTGGAAGCTATTTTCAAATTCAGGCTTGATGATTAGGCTAATGCGTGATTTACCATCTTTGGCAAACTCAGGAACAACCCCTAAATGCGCCAAAAAGGGAATATGAAGTCCAAAATAATCGGTCGGTTTTTCAATAGTAGTCATGGGAAGAATATATATGAGAAGATTTTTTCTGGATACCAGCTGAGAATTAATGGTCGGAGTCAGTGATGCAAGCTACTAATACAACCATTTATAAAACTTTATCGCTTTATTTTTAAGCTTTGTGATCATGATCGTAAACCATTATGCATTACAGTTTTTGTATTACTTCCGCCAGTATCGTGTGCACCATTTCATGCTTTTCATGCCTACCCCTAAGTCTAAATTTTATCCACGCATTTAGGACAAAGATGCCTTCAATTTCTTCAAAATACTAGCCCAATGACAGGTGATGCACTTGAATTAGAACAAAAATTCACCTAAATGAACTTATTTCACAATAATTGAGTATTCTTGCGCTGCACACGCACTCATCTTCAAAAGGCCCGCATGCTATTTCTAATTTTATTTCAGGCTTTTTTAGCAGTAATTTATTTTGTAACCAGTTCTTTTAATATGAACTGGAGTCTATGGATTACGCTTGCACTTAATTTCCTAGCCTTAGGATACCTCTGGAATCATCATCGGGTTTCATTTGAACTCAAATCACGCAAAGTACGTATTGCTAGATTAATTTTTACGATAACCCTATTTTTATTGGAGTTTTTAATTCTATTCACCCCATCCCCAGTTAATACCGATGGAATCCTCGGCCTAATCAATGATGGCGAGGTGTTTGTTACAGGCATGCTCATTGGTATTTTATGGAGAAAAGAGATCTTAGGAAAAGATTCTGATTAAAGATGCTGACCATCTCATTTTGAATATAAATTTATTTATTGAAATTTCTCAATCAAGCCGTTATGGGATGGCGCAAAGACTATGACTACCTTTAAGTCAGGCAAGCAACAAAGCGTCTTAATAGGACTTTAGTAGCTCCATTAGGATCCAATCCTAGCGCCAAAGAATTATTAAAGTAAATGCCCCGTCTTCACAAAGATAGTGCAACCCTCTTTGCTGAAAGGCTGATGCAGGCTCAGATGTGGACTCCTGATCCACGAACCTGCTGGGTAGCGACCGTGTTCATCTTGAAATACGCCATCAACTACGAAGATTTCTTCGCCACCATAATGCTTGTGTGGATTGAAATAGGTTTGAGGTGCCCAGCGAACTAAAGTTGATCCACTGCCTTGCTGCATCAGCGGCATAACCATAAGACCAGGAACCATGCCTTGATACCAAGGTGCTTTTGTGGTGTCGATAAGCTCTCGTTCTATTTGATCTGGACCGAGGTGTCTGAGTTTCACGAACAGAGTGCAGCCAGATTCACTAAACGGTGCATGTGATGAGCCTGGCGGATTCATGATGTAAGTCCCGGCCGGATATTCGCCTGTTTCATCGCTAAATATTCCGTCCAAAACCAATATCTCCTCTCCAAATGCATGAGTATGATTTTCAAATTTAGACCCGGGTTGATAGCGAACGATTGAAGTAGCTTTTGCCACCTCATCACCAAGTCGATCAAGCATTCGTCTTTCAACCCCTGATTCTGGAGCGCAAACCCAAGGCAAGTCATGGTGGTTAATCACAACCCGCTTACTGTAATCAGAGTGAATATTCATGTATTGCATTTTAAATTTAGGAGAATAAGGCAAAGCATAGCAAGCATATTTAATGGGCGCTTAAAGACAAAACCCTCACTATTACTGATGAAGGTTTACTTTTTCAATGAACCCACCCAAGCTACCCCTTAATGACCGCCCTCTTTTTTAATTGCTTTAATCGTCATCATTCCTTTGGAGTAAGAAATATCAAGCGCGTTTAAAACATCTGCACCTAGCAGCACCGACCGCGTACCCTCGAGCACCATAATGCGAGCATTTGCGATGTTGGCATTGGGTATCGTAATCAGATTACCTTCGGTAACACCCGTTATGATTTGGCCATCAGCTGTATTAATAGGTGTAGCGATACCCACCCGCATACCAGCATTTTTTGCTATCTGTAAATCTATCGAGGAACTGGCCGCCCCCGAGTCGACCATAAATCGAACTGGAAAACCATTAACGGCCCCCGAAATATAGTAATGGCCATCAATCGATACTTGCACTTCATAGTCTCCATTGGGCATAAGCCTTCCTGGCCTACGAATAAATGGGTGAGTTAAAGCTTCATTGAGATCAGCTATGTTTTGGTTGGCACTTAAATCACGGCCATCATACGCAATAAAAGAGGCGATTTATCTACAGAGGGTCGTGAAACTGGTTGACCGTCCATTATCGGGGGCAATCTAAAAGCTGAATTACCCTCTGCCAGAGCAATGTTACTGGCAATGATTAACAGTAGGCCGATCCAGGCAGAATAACGAGCGGAGTTTTTATGGAGGTTATTTATAAGGGGAGCTTAACCTATTTTTTAGATTAATGAAGTATTTTATGGTCGGGGCGAGAGGATTCGAACCTCCGACCACTTGCACCCCATGCAAGTACGCTACCAGGCTGCGCTACGCCCCGACGAAAGACAAAATTGTATCAGCAACTATTTAGAGAGGATTTGCAAAACAGCCGTGAGCTCATCCCGCAAGCGAAGTTCACCGCGCACTTCATCTAGGCGATTCCGAGCTCCGCTGATAGTAAAGCCCTCTTCATACAGTAGCGCCCTTATTTTACGAATGAGCACTACCTCATGATGCTGGTAATAACGACGGTTACCGCGACGTTTTTGAGGGCTTAATTGAGTAAACTCCTGCTCCCAATAACGCAAAACATGAGATCTAACGCCACATAAGTCAGCTACTTCGCCAATAGTGAAATAGCGCTTAGCAGGTATCGGTGGCAACTGCGAACTGGGCAGTGCCAGTCCAGAATCAAACGCGGATTTCTCGAGCATGTGACTCGACTACGTCTTTTAGTTTTTGACTTGCGTGGAATGTCACTACACGTCGCGCATCAATTGGGATCAATTCACCAGTCTTTGGATTGCGTCCAGGACGGGCTGATTTATTGCGTAATTGAAAGTTGCCAAAACCAGAGATTTTGACCTCCACACCAGCCTCTAAGGAAGCACCAATGCGATTAAAGAAGGCATCAATCATGTCTTTAGCCTCACGTTTGTTGAGACCGACTTGATCAAATAATGCTTCAGAAAGCTCATTCTTAGTAACGGTATCGCTAATATTTAATTCGTTCATTGCAATATTCTTTCGCAATTCTTTTTATATTTTGATGTTAATTTTAAGTAATATTAACCTAGCGCAAGCGGGCTGCACACTTTTTCTCTAGGCACTCCAAAAGCGCGCTCATCACAACATCAATCTGCGCATCCTGCAATGTTTCCAGTGGATTAAGTAGAGTCACTCGAAATGCCAAACTTTTCTCATCATCAAGCATGCTGCTAGAGCCTGTCTTCGGTCTAAATTCGTCAAATAACTCAATTCCGCGAACAAAGCTTTGCTTGCATGACCCCATCGCGTCCAATAAGGATTGCGCAGGGACGGCCTGCTTTACTACAACCGCCAAATCACGCTGCACTGCAGGAAATTTACTAAGTTCTTCAGGGATAGGCAATCCTAAATCACGAATAGCTTCTAAATCTAACTCGAACAGTATGGGGGCCTGAGGAAATTCATAGGATTGCTGCAGCTTAGGATGAAGCTCGCCTATCCAACCAATACTCACCATACCTCTGGAAGTCTTTAGATGTAATTGGGCTGCGCGACCAGGGTGCAATGCAGGATGCACTGCGGCTACTGTTGAGAAGTTTAGGGGATCTAAAACACGCTCTAAATCACCTTTAACGTCAAAGAAATCAACTACACGGTTTGAGCTAGCCCATTGCTCCGGAACAAATGAACCGTAAGCAAGGCCACCAATTTTTTGAGGTTGATAAAAGCCCGCTACCTGTCCCGCTACCTCTTTTACACTCTCGTCACGCTTAAAAACTCTGCCACTCTCAAATAGACGCACCCGTGCTGCGCCACGATTGAGGTTACTCTTGAGGTTCGCCAATAGGCCACCCCAGAGGTTACTACGCATAACGCTATATTGATTAGCAATCGGATTTACAACTGAGATGACATCTTTTTCTGTGGCACCCGTAATGCGATGCTCACTTTGAAAATCAGTAAAGCCAAAGTTCACGGCCTCTTGATAGCCTTGCAAAGCAAAACGCTGACGTAATAAGTGGACGCCCCTTTTTTCCTCGGGTTGGGCACTCATCTTTAGCGAAGCTACAGGCGGCAAATCAGGAATATTTTCAAAGCCGTACAACCGAGCCACTTCTTCAATTAAATCTTCTTCAATCTCAATATCAAATCGATAGCTAGGTGGAGTCACTACAAATACATCATGAGCCTCTTGCTTAAACTCAAAACCTAGTCGTTTAAATACGTCAGCAACAATGTCATTGGTTAAAGGGATGCCAATGACTTTCATCGCACGATCTAATCGAAGTCGAACTGGTTTACGCTCAGGCACTGCCAAGACTTGATCATCGATGGGGCCGGCTTGGCCGCCACATACTTCAATAATTAATGAGGATAAATATTCAAGACAATGCACCGTATTTTGTGGATCAACCCCACGCTCAAAACGATGAGCCGCATCAGTACTGAAATTCAAACGCCGTGTACGACCTTGAATAGCAGACGGTTGCCAGTAGGCCGATTCAACATAAATATTTTTGGTGTCATTGCTAACCGCACAATGATTGCCACCCATAATGCCAGCCAATGCTATCGGCCCAACCTGATCAGCAAGTACACCGACTTCCAATACTTTTCCCGATTGGTCAGACGCTACAGGCGTAACTGTTTGACCATTTAAAAGCTCAATACTTTCTCCTGGCTTAGCCCATCTAACTGATACATCACCCGATAATTTATCCATATCAAATACATGGGTGGGTTGACCCATCTCCAGCATGACGTAATTAGAAAGATCTACTAAGGCTGAAATACTTCTTTGGCCAGCGCGTGACAGGCGCTGCACAATAGCATCTGGTGTTTTTGCTTGTGGATTAACACCTTGGATCACGCGCCCTGCAAAACGGCCGCATAAATCATGGCTCTCTACTGTCACCTGAAGCTTGTCTTGAATAGAAATGCTTGGTGCAGTCCACTGAGGGGCACATAAAGCGGCTCCCGTAATGGCAGATACTTCTCTGGCTACACCCATGAGCGAGAGACAGTCTGCTTTATTGGGGGTTAACTTAATAACGAATACTTGATCATCTAAATCTAAATACTTGCGAATATCTTCGCCAATGGGCGCATCGGCAGGCAATTCTAAAATACCTTCATGATCATCGCCAAGACCCAGCTCGCGGCCAGAGCACAACATGCCCTGGCTTTCTACGCCGCGAAGTTTTCCCACCTTAATTACAAATGGTTTTCCACCGGCTTCAGCGGGAGGTAATTGTGCGCCAACTAATGCACAAGGAATTTTTATTCCTGCTCGAGCATTCGGTGCGCCACAAACAATCTGCAAAGCTTCTCCAGTGCCCGCGTTTACTGTACAAACCCGTAAACGATCAGCGTCTGGATGTTGTTCTGCCGACAGAATTTCAGCAATGACAATCTTGGTGAATACCGGAGCTACGGAATGCTGCTCTTCCACTTCAAGACCTGCCATCGTCATAGCATGACCCAAAGCATTGCTATCAAGCGATGGGTTGACGTACTGACGAAGCCAAGATTCAGAAAATTGCATATGCGCTATCTACGATTGAATGTTTAGCTGATTAAGCTGGAAATTGCGCCAAGAAACGGAGGTCGTTTTCAAAAAAGAGGCGTAAATCATCTATGCCATATCGCAACATCGTCAACCGCTCCAAGCCAGATCCAAAGGCAAATCCGGTATAGCGCTCTGGATCAATACCCATATTGCGTAAAACATTGGGATGAACTTGCCCTGCTCCCGAGATCTCAAGCCAGCGTCCTGCTAACTTGCCAGCACCAAAGGCCATATCAATTTCAGCAGATGGCTCGGTGAATGGGAAATAGGAAGGGCGGAAACGAACCTGCAACTCACTCGTCTCGAAAAAGGTTCTTAAGAAATCTGTATACACGCCCTTGAGATCAGCAAAGGAAACAGTTTCTGCAATCCATAGCCCTTCAACCTGATGGAACATCGGTGAATGGGTGGCATCACTATCCACACGATAGGTTCTACCAGGCGCGATTACCTTAATGGGGGGCATTACATCAGCATGAGCGTATTTCTGAACATGCTCGCTAGCATAGCGAACCTGAATAGGGCTGGTATGGGTACGTAGCAGCAAAGGCTTTCCATCAGAATCTTTGCCATCAATATAAAAGGTGTCCTGCATAGATCGTGCAGGATGATTTTCTGGGCTATTTAAGGCAGTGAAGTTAAACCAATCGGTTTCAATCTCAGGGCCATCAGCCACATCAAAGCCAATCGAGCGAAAGATTTCTTCTACACGCTCCCAAGTGCGCATCACGGGATGCAAGCTACCTACAGATTGGCCTCGTCCAGGCAATGAAACATCAATCGACTCAGCGGCTAGACGTTGCAACAATATCGCATCAGCCAAGGCTTGGCGACGCTCTTGTAATAAAGTCTCTACTGCGGTTTTTACTTGATTTATTTGTGCACCAGCACTCTTGCGTTCATCAGGCGACATTCCACCGAGCGCTTTTAAACGCTCAGTGAGAATACCTGACTTACCGAGATACTTGGCTTTCGCGTCCTCTAGAGCTGCCGCATCGGCAGCTCCGAGGAAATCACGTTTAGCATCCTCGACAATGTGGTCGAGAGAAACCATAGCAGTTTAGTTTTTGTTAACTAAAAATTAAACTGCAGCGCTTACTACGGATTTGATCCGAGTAACTAAAGCAGCAAAAGCTGGTTTGTCACGAATAGCCATGTCCGAAAGCACTTTACGATCGAGATCGATTGACGCTTTCTTCATACCATTCATGAATACGCTATAAGTCATTTGATGCTCACGCACTGCCGCATTAATACGTGCAATCCATAAAGCGCGGAACACACGTTTCTTATTACGACGATCGCGATATGCATATTGACCAGCGCGCATAACTGCTTGCTTAGCAATACGAAATACGTTTTTACGACGTCCACGATACCCTGTTGCAGCATCGGTGATTTTCTTATGACGGGCTCTTGCTGTAACCCCACGTTTGACTCTTGGCATTGAATTCTCCTAATTTAGTCTGAGGTTAAGCGTAAGGAAGCATGGAGCGAATTGACTTAACATCTGCCTTCGCAACTTCGGTAGTACCACGCAAATGACGCTTACTCTTTGTGGTCTTCTTGGTGAGGATGTGGCGTTTGAAAGCCTGACCTCGTTTGATCGTTCCGCCTGCGCGAACCGTGAAGCGCTTCTTCGCGCTACTCTTGCTCTTCATTTTGGGCATAAAGCACCCCTTTTTTTCTGCATGTGCAACATAGGTGGCAACCGACGGTCACTCTTCCTGTACCTAGAAGCACTACTTACTACCAGGGTCTTTCGACCCCTCCTTACATAAACAACAAACTCATTCTTGCGAATTAGCTTATTACTTAGCCTTACGAATGGGGGCCAAAACCATCACCATCTGGCGACCTTCCATTTTTGGAAACTGTTCGACTTGGCCATGCTCTAGCAAATCCAACTTCAAACGTTCCAACATTCTGACTCCGATTTCTTGGTGAGCCATTTCTCGACCCCGAAACCGTAGCGTAATCTTTGTCTTATCGCCATCTTCCAAAAAGCGGATTAGATTTCGTAGCTTCACACCATAGTCACCATCATCAGTGCCGGGACGGAATTTAACTTCCTTCACCTGAATCACTTTTTGCTTGAGCTTCGCCTCATGCAAACGTTTGGCTTCTTGGTACTTGAATTTACCGAAGTCCATGATACGGACCACAGGTGGCACAGCTGTCGGAGCAATTTCAACCAAATCGGTTTCTTTCTCTTCGGCTAAAGCCAAGGCTTCACTCAATGTAACTACACCGATGGGCTCCCCATCAATTCCAATCAGACGCACTTCAGGAGCAGTAATTTCCCGGTTAATGCGCTGCGATTTATCAGTAGCGATCTTTTAATTCCTTATAAAAAAACAATAAAAACCATTCCACCCCTAGCTAGGCTCGGGTCCGACTTTCTGGGATATATCCTGCTGGAGTCGGGCAACGAAAGCATCAAGAGGCATTACACCTAAATCGACTCCGCCACGGGCACGAACGGCCACCGTATTACTTTCAAGCTCTTTATCACCAACAACTAATAAAAACGGAAGCTTCTGTAATGCGTGCTCGCGTATTTTATACGTTATTTTCTCATTCCGCAAATCCGATTCGACTCTAAACCCTTGTTTTTTCAGAGATTGCTGTACTTGTTGCGCGTATGCAGCAGAATTTTCAGAGATATTGAGGACTACAGCCTGGGTTGGAGCAAGCCACACTGGCATATTACCAGCGTGATTTTCGATCAAAATACCAATAAATCGCTCTAAAGAACCGACAATTGCTCTATGCAACATCACTGGGGTCTTACGGGTATTGTCTTCCGCAACGTATTCAGCACCTAGGCGCTCAGGCATCGAAAAATCCACCTGAATCGTGCCGCACTGCCAAGTACGCCCAATGGAGTCTTTGAGGTGATATTCAATCTTAGGGCCATAAAAAGCGCCCTCACCAGGTAATTCTTCCCACATTTGACCAGAGGCGGTTAAAGCGCCACGTAGAGCAGCCTCCGCCTTATCCCAAATGGCATCATCGCCAACACGTTTATCTGGGCGAAGAGCTAATTTAACCGCTACCTCAGTAAAGCCAAAATCTGTATAGACATCGCGCACAGCTTTATCAAAAGCAGCAACTTCAGACTGAATCTGATCTTCTGTGCAGAAAATATGACCATCGTCTTGAGTAAACCCTCGCACTCGCATTAAGCCATGCAAAGCACCCGATGGTTCATTACGGTGACACTGGCCAAACTCGCCATATCGCAATGGCAACTCGCGATAACTATGTAAACCAGAATTAAATATCTGGACATGGCCTGGGCAGTTCATCGGCTTTAAAGCATAAGAACGGTTCTCCGACTCGGTCGTGAACATGTTTTCTTTGTAGTTATCCCAGTGGCCGGATTTTTCCCAGAGGCCGCGATCTAAAATCTGTGGCGCCTTAACCTCTTGATAGTTTTCGTGCTGATAAACCCGGCGCATATATTGCTCGACTTCTTGCCAGATCGACCAGCCTTTTGGATGCCAAAAGACTAAGCCTGGTGCCTCAGGTTGAAAGTGAAACAGATCGAGCAACTTTCCAAGGCGACGGTGGTCACGCTTTTCAGCCTCCTCCAGCATGTGAAGGTGCGCCTCTTGATCTTCTTTTTTCAACCAAGCGGTACCGTAAATACGTTGCAACATCTCATTCTTACTATCGCCACGCCAATAGGCTCCAGCAACGCTTAACAGCTTAAAGACCTTTAACTTGCCAGTTGAGGGTACGTGTGGACCGCGGCATAAATCTGTGAACTTACCTTCTGCATAGAGGGACACATCTTGATCTTGTGGAATGCTGGAAATAATTTCAGCCTTGTAGTGCTCGCCTTGATCTTTAAAGAATTTCACCGCTTCATCACGTGGCATCACCGTGCGAACCACCAGTTCATCCTTTTTAGCAAGCTCGGCCATTTTCTTTTCGAGCGCAACTAAATCATCTGGCGTAAAGGGGCGATGAAAGGAGAAATCGTAATAGAAACCGTTTTCGATTACAGGGCCAATAGTTACTTGCGCCTGGGGAAATAATTCTTTAACCGCATACGCCAGTAGATGCGCAGTGGAGTGACGAACGATCTCTAATGCCTCAGGACTTTTGTCGGTAATGATGGCAAGTTGACTGTCTTTATTTATTACATGACTCAGATCGACTATCTTGCCGTCAACCATACCGGCCAAGGCCGCCTTTGCCAAGCCACTACCGATACTTTGTGCAACATCAAGCACGCGAACAGCAGCATCAAATTCGCGCTTTGACCCATCGGGAAGAGTAACTACCAGCATGACCACTCCATCTTAATTATGTAAAGCATTATTTGTTTCGGCACTGCGTGACATCTACTAAAAAGAAAGCGCGGCAGCATTTCGGCAACCGCGCACTTTTGGGTCTTAATTCGTTGGTAGGCTCGATTGGACTCGAACCAACGACCCCCACCATGTCAAGGTGGTGCTCTAACCAGCTGAGCTACGAGCCTAAAAGAAATATTTTACCCTATTGACATTGGTTGCTTGCGCATTGGTACTATCGCCATACAAACCATACAGAATAAAGGCTCGTGAAAAGCTCCGAGCATATTACTTTGACGATTTAACTAACTTATTAAATCAGTTTGCATACTTCATCAAGTATTGCAAAGATAGAGAAAAAGTTCTCTGGGCCCAAATTGGGCCCAAATTGGGCCCAATTTGGGCCCATTCAATTTCTTCTTCAACAAACTTACGAACACCACCCCGTTAACTTTTCATCACTATATATAGAGGCAAAAATTACCCCACTAATCGGTCATTTTAATTCCAAGATAGTTTCCTAAAGCAGTTCTCACAATGTCTGAGCGAGTTGGAATGATTCCCTCAACCTGAGCAATTTCCATTCGCTTTTTATCAATCGCCACTAAAACTTCCTTTTCTAGGCGTACCGCCAACTGTTTATTCCCAGTATTCGTTGTCATTTAACATTACTTTCAATATTTAGTGTCAGACAGGTTGACAAATCACTCAACATGTCGTATATTAAGACTGTCTTACAGTTTATCAGTAACTCAACCAACGTTAACTTCGGGAATTAAACATGATTACTTACATGCAAGCAGCAGAATTGGCGACCCGTATTCCATATAAGGCTCGCTATATCAATGACTACCTAAAAGATCGGGTCTTTATTGAAGGGACTCACTATGTGCGCTTCCCAGGCTCCAGAAGGATTATGTACATCTGGGAAGCTATCCAAACGGACTACCTCAAACAAACTGCCGTAGAAATTCCAATGGCTAATGGGGGTGTTTGTCATGGGTAGTATTCGCACACGGAATGAATCAGATGCCCTCTTTTTTGACTTTCGCTATCGAGGAATTAGGTGCAAAGAGCTAACCAAGCTCAAGCCCACCAAGGCAAATGTCTTCAGATTAGAAGCAATCATGAAGAATATTCAAAAAGAGATAGATGAAGAGACCTTCTCCTATCGGAAGTACTTCCCCCATAGCAAACGAGCTGATTTATTTGAAAGCGTGGTGCCATGTATTACACCCGCAACTACAGATGAATTAGTTTCTGGCGCGAAAATTGCCGCAGAGGCCATGAAGCAATCAGGAAAAAAGTTAGCCGCAGTCAATATTGATGGGGTGCCCAGCTTCTCTGAATTTTCTGATCTGTGGTTTGCGGAGAGAAAAATTGACTGGAAACGTTCAACACAGGGCAAAGTAAACGATATCCTGGTCAAACACTTAATGCCTCGCTTTAGGGGAAGACGTGTACACGAGATTAGTAAAGCGGATATCTTGTCCTATCGAGGCGCTCTCGCTGGCGTGAACAACAATGGCAAGCAGCTATCAGCGGCGCGGATTAATGGAATTTTAAATATCCTGCGTCAAATACTGACTGAAGCATCCGATCGCTATGAATTTGTCACAGGCTTTCGAAGTATCAAGCCATTAAGAGTTCCTAAAACAAAAATTGAGCCTTTTTCCCTTGCGGAAGTAGGAAAAATTTTAGAAGCGGCTTCCGCCCAATACCAACCCTACCTCACTATCGCCTTTTTTACTGGCATGCGCACTTCTGAATTGCTTGGACTTACTTGGAGTTGCATTGATTTGGACAGAGCGCAACTCACTATTACGCAAGCTTGGGTTGAAGATGAGCTTGACTCAACAAAAACAGCAGAGTCTGAGCGCACGATTGATTTGTTGTCACCAGTCATCGCTGCCCTCACCCAGCAACGAAAAAATACGCAGGAAATTGAATCAGAATATGTATTTGCCGTAGCCAATGGGCTGCCCTTTAATCGTCATAACTTTGCTAATCGCATTTGGCATCCCTTACTAGCCAAACTAGAAATAAAACGACGAAGACCATATCAAACACGGCATACCGCAGCAACGCTTTGGCTAGCTTCGGGGGAAAACCCAGAGTGGATTGCAAGACAAATGGGGCACACCTCTACTCGAATGCTGTTTACAACGTACTCCAGGTATGTGCCAAACCTCACCCGTAAAGATGGCTCGGCGTTTGAACAACTTCTTTCTTCACAACTAAAAGGATAAAAATATGAACACACCGCAATACTTAATGACAGCCCAAGATAAGCAATATGTACGCCTAGGAGAACTGGCTTCACGCGAGATTGTCAAAACAAGCCTAGTGGACTTTACCTTTCCAGAAATTAAGGCGGCAGGCATTCTTCGCCCCGACTACCGGTTGATGTACTCCATAGCAAGAGATTTACCCCGTGTACCAGCAATTTATTTCTTAATTAATCGTGCGGGACATATTTACTATATTGGACAAAGCGTAAATGTCTTTCAGCGGATATGTAGCGAACACTTCGAAACCATGGGAAACCAGTGGATCAAACTCTCAGTATTGGCATTGCAGTCTGATGCCACCCAAGAGCAGTTGAATTATGCTGAGGCGATATTTATCTATATCCACCAACATAAGGGGTCACGCAATGTACATGGAAAGACTATGACCAAAATGATCTTTGCTGAAATGCTCCATCGATTTCGTGCGGGCTTTGAGGAGACGATCCTCCCTATTGCACTTTTAGACGTGCAGGCTTATTTTGATTGCTGGATTAGAAATGAATCCGCATTCCTAATATAGGACTCATAACCCGAAGGTCGTAGGTTCAAATCCTGCCCCCGCAACCAGTATATATAAGGCTTCTAGGTCAATCGGCTTAGAAGCCTTTTTACTTTTCTAGGTGTCGTGTATTGGCTATGTATTGGTTATAAGCCAAATTTGCCACCATGGGCAGCATTAGATACCCCCCCTACCCAACTTACATTGCGGAAAATTGCCATCCAAGCTGCTTTCAAGGCATCTTGCAAAGATTTTAGTTTCTAACTTTTGCCCAGCATTCACCCTGGAAGACCTGTGTCAGCTTTAAATCAACCCAATAATTGATTGATGCATGATTGGGCATGGCTTCTGATGCGATGCGACCCTATTACCCGCCCACCCCAAAGAAATTTTAGAAAAGGGTGGTTTTGGTCTGAACATTTGTCCAGCCCTTGCCTTGCATGCAAGTGGAGATAGTGGTTCTTGATTCTTCTCCATCCACTCTTTTTGAAAGCATTCGGCACTCTAAGAAATCATTAGAAAATTCAGCTTGACCAGCACCAGTCTTGTTGCCAGTAATTTGGTATGCACATGCGGAAACTAATAGTGCGCCAATCACAATCATAAGTTTTTTCATTTCCTGCCTTTCTAACAATGTTTTTATTGGTTGAAGTTACCTAGCTATGGTGTAGCCCTTACCCTGCATGCAGGTTTGGGCTTCTACAGTCCACATTGCGGAAGTACCAGATAATCGTTGAGAAACTGCCTGACACTCAAGTTTGTCATTCGCAAACTGTGCCTGTGACTTTCCATTCAGGAAGTAATTAGGTGCGCATCCAGCAAGCAGAAAGGCAATAAACCATAAACTTTTTGTTTTCATTTCTTTTCCCCAGATTCACAATATTCTTTCGATGGATTGACGCAGCCGCCAACACAAAAAGGTCTACCCAAATCATCAATAGTTGCGCCACCAGCCAACTTTGAAGAACACTTCAAATAACCAAGATTATCCGTAACGCATCTACCAGGCGCACATACAATCCCAGTCATAGACCTTACAGCAGTCCCCCCTGCAGGCGCACAAAAAATTCTACCCAAATCATCCTTGGAGCAACCCCCTTGGGAAAATGCATTCCCACAAAGGAAGCAAGTGGCAAATAAACAAATCAGGTATTGGCTTCTAAACCTTAGTTTCATAATTACTATATTAGGTTATATGGTTAGCAGGTTGGATAACTGCCTATAGTCTATATTTATAATATATCTACTAGACTATATGTCTATAAAGGCAGGTGGAAGGGATTGGTGTTTAGCCATCTACAAGCTGCAATCTAACAATTTCAATTTTCTTCACCAGCCCTTGGTCTTCTATGCCTTTCCTCAAACTCTAGGGCTTCTTGAAATAAAGCCAATTCCTTGACCTTGTCCTCCTTCCGCTTAATCAGGTCTTTTCCTGTGATGACCTGACTTTCTTTCAAAAGGCTCTCAAGAGTGGGTTTGGGTGCTTTTGATTTAAGGCCAACATTCATTTAATGCCCTCTAAATTTTTCTTCTTGTCCGAATCCCCGCCTTACCCAAGCCACCATCCAACCAAGCCCATAAAAAGAAGTCATTAATAGAAAGTAGAAGCCGAAGGCATGAAAATAAGCTGTTAATTGCTTGTCCCAATACTCTTCATTTGCCTTTTCTTTCGCCATCTTATAGGCTAGCTCCACCTCCTGTTGGGTTACCAATTTTTTATCTTCATAGAAAACTTCGCCGTCAGGCATTTTGTATTCTTCTTGGGCAATTAAATCATCAGGATTTACAAATAAAGGATTTACATATATTCCAGTTGGCGGAGGTTTTACCTCTTTTAAGCTTGCAGCATATTTTGGGGATACTTGCTCCAAAAATGGATGTATATTTTCAGGCTTTACATATCGAACTTTCGCAATAAAGCCTGTCAATACTAGGGATATGACGCAGATTAAGATAAATAATCTATGCCAACCATTAAGTTTCCTTAATCTCATATTTAACTTTCCTCAGGACATCTCTCATAAGTAGTTTCAACTGGCTCAGGTTTTCGCTTGCCCGTCCTTATTAAGGCATTTCGCTTGTCATCCTCTTGAATTTCTTTTCTCCATACTTTGAAGTCCTCATCCAATGAGGTAAGTCTTTTGGGGTTCATCTTGGCAAAGAATTCAATATCAGACATGGGCTATTTTCAATCAATAACTTGTGCAATTCATCGTGTTGCCAACCATTCTGCAATTGGTATTAGTTGGGGCTGAATTTCCAAGATTGGGTGCTTGTAAGTTTGGTGTCATTGGCACGAATGGTGCTTGATATGGCTTATTGTTCAAAATCATCTGTGCTGCTATAGCTCTTCTTTGTGCTTGGTCTTGTGCCTGTTGTTGTGCCTGTTGCTGGGCTGACGCATTGGTAAACTCATCAATCCGTCTTTGTGCTTCTGTATTTTGAGCCTTAATTTGTTCGGAAACTTCAGTAATCTTAGCCATAAAGGCTGTATACATAGTGGCTCTTGATTTAGCGAAAGTGCCAAAAGTAATTTTTCCTGAATATAGGTCAGCTAGCAGTCCTTTAAGATTGGTAAAAAATTCCTCCGACAATGCATTGAGTTTTGGAGCATAGTATTTCTTATGAAAACTCTCACCGTCTTTATTGCATTCAGTTACATATGCTTCCCAAGTAGCTAAGGCAGTCTTTTCAGCTTTGGTGGGTCTTGAATTATTAGAAAGCATTTCTAAGGTTTGCTTTCTGACATCATTAAGTGCAACTTTGCTTTTCAAAATTTGAAGGTCTGGCTTATCTTCTAATTCTGAGAAACAGGCAATTGAGGGGTCTACTGGTTGCTGGGCATAGACTGTCATCAAAGGCATAAACAAAGCAAAGCCAAATAAAGCCAGTTTTCTTATAGATTTCATTATCACCCCTTAATGCTTCCATATTAGCAATTCTTAGGCAACAATAGGTAATCTATTTGATAAGGTGAAACATGGGTGAATCCAAGGGCTTTATTGCAAATAACTGGTTTAAGTTATTTATCGTTGCCGTAACCATTTTTGACTTACAGCCAGCGAATGCATCTCTAGTTTATGAATCCCCTAAAGTCATGGATGAAAATTGGGCGCATCATATAAACGCTACAGTCAGCTATTCCTTCTACAACGACCCATCATCAATTTGTGAAGGCTGGCTAAAAGGGATTAGACATAACGAAACCAACCCCAATATGATGGGTCTTAAAAAGGAAGAGCATGAGATTTGCTGGAGGATGAATGGGTCTTTGATTGAAACAAGAAATAAATGGATTTATTGGGAAGATAGCTTGTTCATACTGAAACCCGAAGCACTCCCAAAGCAGATTATTGCTGACCCTATCCCTTACTGCAAAAATTCAACCCCTATTCCACAAAATTTAGACCCTTCATTTAATACATACACAGACCCATCAGGATTTAATATTGGCTTGTGCGATAGACAACAGAAAGATATGTACGCAAAAATTCGTGCAAGCTGCGATTTGAATATTAAAAAGAAATTTAATAACTACACTTACATCAAGAAGGAAGATAGATTCTTTGGGGATAAAGTTAATTCTATTACCTATACTAGCTTTGCATCATCAGAACCAAACCAATCGAATGAGTACCCATTTACAGCTTCGGTTTCTATAACAAATACTCATTTCGACAAATCCCATCGAGTTCCATTGGAGGATAGGAAAAATGTTAATGCTATTTGTATTTTAGATAACAACCATGATTTTTCTCGCCTCAACACCACTCCATAGGGCGACCAACTCACCTAATCTGAAATTAAATCCTTCTGCTCTCTCAATAACCTATTCATCTGCTTAATCAACTCCCTAACCTCAAGGCTATCCCCAGTCTTGGTCGCATTCTTGCTTGACCTAGCCTTCCCTTCAGCTGTTTTCGCCCCTGTCGAGTAGTTCCAAGGCATCCAATTGTGAATTAATTGGCTCTGCCGCTGCCTTCGTTCTGGTGTCCAAGTCATTTATATCCCCCAATAGTTTGTTTTGTGAGTTTGATTTATTTTCAAATTGAGTTCCATTGTTGACCTGCTGATGCCCATGAGCAATATTGGTCTGCTTAATGAAGGCTGTTTGATTGGGCTGTTTAAGTTGAATTAGTGCCTGAAGTGTTGCTCTTGATTGATTCTGGGCTTTTAATGCTAGGTTCATAAACAGTTGTGTATTAGCCCTGTATTCCTGCCTACTTGACCTAGCGACCATTGATGCAAAAATGGCATTAAGCGCATAGGACTGGGTGTAAAGCATTTCCTCAATCTCAGATAAATCCCCATTACTCACTTTCTTGAACGACCTTTCTAACATTGCCTTTGCATACTGGAAATTGAACTGCTGTCAATTTAGGTCCACAACCAAAGAGAGTTTTTCTATAGTAAATCATTGCAGCAAACTGGGTTGATTTAGGATTATTTGAGGCACCTCGG
>Ga0214257_1000286_pt1 | contig 18341 bp, 12 predicted proteins | sample TroBogypolimnion_23_FD_153095 | JGI IMG/M metagenome (GOLD analysis project Ga0214257, IMG submission 153095) | Freshwater microbial communities from Trout Bog Lake, WI - 18AUG2009 hypolimnion | ecosystem: Environmental > Aquatic > Freshwater > Lake > Hypolimnion/Profundal zone | place: Trout...
AGGATTTATTGATATTTTTTTCTCTTTAATAATTCTAGAAATAACATCGTCATTTTCAAATATAACTAAAATAATTTCTAATGTATTATCATTTAAAATAATTTGCGAAGAGTCGCGTTTAAGTTTCGTTAATATAACTCGAAGTCGTTCGTGAATATCTTGTCTATCATATCCAAGCTCTACACCATTTAATATTATTTGTTCTGATAAAATATATGGCATATTAAGAGTTATATCATTTGTAATTTTGTTTTCATTAATTACAAGCGAACTAATACATTTAATTGATTCATTAAGTATATGTTCCAATAATAAAAAACATTCTGGATATATTATTCTTTTAATAGCAGAATCATCTAAAGTTCTCTCTAACCATTGATTCATATAAGTTTGAGACATACAATTTTCTTGATTGATAACATATCTACAGAGAGAACATATCTTCTCACATGTAATAGGATTCATTTTATAAGGCATAGCTGAAGACCCAATTTGTTCTTTATCAAAAAACTCATAAACTTCCATTTTGCTTGATAATAATCTAATATCATTCATAATTTTATAAATAGTTTGACATATTGAACTTAAATTTTGAAATACTAATACATCATATTTTCTCGAATATGTTTGGCCGCATATTTTCAGATTATTTTCAAAATTATATTTATTACATAACTTTTCATTTAATAAATCACATTTATTATGGTCTCCATTAAACAATTTCAATATTGTATCTTCAGTACCAACTGTACCTTTAATTCCTCTAAAAGGCAGTTTTTTTATAATATCATCTAGATTAGTTAAATCAATATAAATATCAGAATTCCAAAAAGTAAACCGTTTACCTACTGTAGTAAGCTGTGCTGGTTGTAAATGCGTGTAAGCTAAAGTAGGAAAATGTTTATATTTTAATGATTTTTCTTTTAATACTTCAGACAACTTTAATAACAACACACTTGTTACACTCAAACTTTCTTTAATAATTATCATATCTACATTATCATTAATAAAGTTGCTTGTAGCACCTAAATGAATAAATCCTTTTGCTTTCGGACATAATTCACCAAACGCATAAATATGAGCCATTATATCGTGCTTAAATCTTGATTCGTAGTCATTAATTTTGTCATAATCTATTTTTGAAACATTTTTAATCATTTCTTCAATTCCTTCTGATGTAATAGATTCTACACCTAATTGCCTTTGAAAAAGTGCCAAATGTATCCATAAATGTCGCATTTTAATGATTTTTGAATCACTAGACCATAATTTAGATAAAATAGGTGCTTTGTATCGAGAATTTATAGGAGAAATATGGGACATATTATATCGTATAGCCAAAATTTTATATTGTTTAAATTATTTATAAAATAATTTAAATATTATTTTATAATTTTTAAATTATTTTATAAATAAGTATTTTTATTTTATAATTATTTTAAATTGAATAAGGATTAGAAGAAAATTTAATTTTATATAAAAAATCTAATGTATTTATAATATAGTCTTTCATTTCATCAATATTTTTAAATTCTATTAATTTTCCTTTATGATATAGTTTGAATATTTTTAATTCTTCAATAATATCTACTTTATTAATAATACATATATTACATTGATTTATTTCCAATGCGTTTTTTAAATTATCTAAATTCAAATAATTACACTGACGTTTTCTGCCAGTAGTAGCACCATATTCATTACCTAATTGTCCTATTTCGATTAGATTTGGTTCATTTTCAGGTTCAAATTTCATATTTCCAACATATGTATCATAAATTTTAGATATTCCATAAATATTTCTTATTTTTTTAAGTGGAATTCCAGTATTAATTGCGCCAGCCAAAGAACAAGTAGATGAAGTACAATAAGGGTAATTATTCGTCCAATTTATATCAAGCTCAAACCCTTGGGCGCCTTCTAATAAAACTCTAAAAATATTATTTTTAACAAAATCAGAATTCCAGAATTCTCTCATATCAACTAATTGAACACCTAAACTTTCCATTTCTTCTTTATAGTCTTCGATTCTTTTACCAGTTCTCAGCATCTTTTGTGAATATGTATAACCAATTCCTGAACCTGTAGTGCCAATTTTATTGTTTTGTTTATCATATTCAATTGCTTCTTCTGTTATCACATGGCAAGCTTTGCTAATAAATAATCTACCTTTAGTTTCTATACCGAATTCTTTTATTTCATTTAGTTCTTTTTTTAATTTTTCAATATGAATTAAACAGTCACTTGATATTAAATTATATATATTAGTTCTTAAAATACCAACAGGTAATTGATGTACAACAATTTTTCGATTATCTGAATAAATTGTATGTCCGGCATTTCCTGAACCATTAAACCTAACACATAAATTATAGTTATTACTCAACAAATCAAAAACGACTTTGCCTTTACCTTCATCTCCAAAACTACAACCTAGCACAATATCAACGAAATCCATAATATTAATCTATTATTATTTTTAAGTATTTAATTATATTATTTTATTTATGTTTATAATTTTATTTATGTTTATAATTTTATATTTTTTACTATATAAAAAATATAAACTAAATGAAAATTCTGGATGACATTAAACTTGATTTTTCTGATGTATTATTATTACCTAAAAGAAATCAATATTCTTCTAGATCACAAGTTACTTTAGAAAGAACTCTTAAGTTTAAATTTTCAAAATATTCTTGGACTGGAATCCCAATAATTATTAGCAATATGGATACGACAGGAACAATTGAAATGGCACAAGAATTACAAAATCATAAAGTAATAACGTGTCTACATAAATATTATAAATGGTCTGATATTCCATTAGATTTAAATAAAGATTATTATGCTGTTTCTTCTGGAATTCAAGATGCCGATTTAGCAAATTTAGATGAAATTATGAAAAATGTAGACCCTAAAATAATATGTTTAGATGTTGCTAATGGTTATATGTCTATATTTATTGAAAAATGTAAATCAGTTAGAGAGAAATATCCAGAAAAAATAATTATTGCTGGAAATATTTGTACGTCTGAAGGTGTGCTAGATTTAGTTATGAATGGAATGGTTGATATTGTAAAAGTCGGCATCGGAAATGGTAGCTGTTGTACTACTAGAAAGCAAACTGGTATTGGAATGCCTCAGCTAAGTGCCGTTATCGAATGTTCGGATACAGCTCACGGAATTGATGCGCATATTATTAGCGATGGTGGCTTACAAGTAATTGGAGATTTTCCTAAGGCTTATGCTGCTGGTGCGGATTTTGTGATGAGTGGGTCAATGTTTGCGGCACACAAAGAAAGCGGAGGCGAATTAGTTGAAGAATTTGATATTAATGGTGATAGCAAATTATTCAAGATTTTTTATGGAATGAGCTCAACTACTGCTATGAATAAATATAGTGGTGGAGTTGCCAAGTATAGAAGCAGCGAAGGTAAAACTGTAAAGTTAGAATATCGGGGTCCTATTGAAAATACTATATTGGAAATCTTAGGTGGTATACGTTCAAGTATGACCTATTTAGGTTCTAAGAAAATTAAAGATATTCCTAAGTGCGCTACTTTTATTAGAGTAAATAGACAATTAAATCAAATATACAATTCAAAAGAAATCTAAATCAACCTTTAGAAAAGGTTGAACCAAATTATATACCAAATTATATACCAAATTATATAGAATTTTGCTCCACCTTACAAGGTGGAATTTTAATAAAGAGTATATCTATATGAGTCTTTTTCTCTTTGCATATTGCCTTCAGAATTAGATTCTTTCGAGCTCGGCATGCTGCCGTACAGAAAGTTCCCAAAAGCTCCTTGATCGTTTGCGACCTTTGTATTTGCGGTACTAAAGAATACACGATTGCTTTGATCTAAGTTAAATTCTTGATATAAATCGCCAAAAAGTTGTTTACTAGTGTTTTTAATATCAGGATTCAACAATTGTACGGACCTTTTAACATCTTTAGTAATTTTTTCATCAACATCAGGATTAAATGAAGGTGGTGCTGATTTTCTATCTGGTTCATCCATAATTTCGGTCAAAAGAACATTGCTAAAGGGATTACGTTTGGTTCCTTCTTTAAATTCAGATTTTAAAACAGATTCAAGAGTAACAGGATTAGTAGTAGACAATGTTTTATCAAACATTCCAGTTATTTCATTGCCTTGAACGGTAAATCCTTCATCTAACATTTCTTTAGTAAGTTTTTGTTTTTTCATTTTAAATAAAACAAAAATGGCTACTAATGTTATAATTCCAACAAAAATAATTCTAGTTGACATTGTTAAAATATATCCTAAAATTGAAACTAAAATTATTAATCTAGTAATTGCGTTTAACTTCTGTTCATAATTCATATTTGAACTGGGCCATAAATCTAACATATACTCTTTGTTAAATAAAATAGTAGGTTCATTCGTCCAAAACTGAGTTGTCATTATATATTATATATAAATTTTTTAAAAAGATTATTAACACATTTTAAAAATTATAATGTGTGATTGTATACTATTTTATTAAATAAACCTTTGTCTTGTGTATAAATAATATAACATATAAAAAAACTTAATAATACACCCAATCCAAATCCTAACAAAAATTTAACACTTAAAAATGAGCACATTAAATATTATAATAATAATATAATATTTAAATATTAATTAAAATAAAATTAAAATAAAATCAAAATATTTAAGATATTTATTTTTTCCCTTTTTTCTTTTTACCTTTAGTTGGCATTGGCACTGTTTCTGAACTAGGTTTTGTAGCTCCTCTAGGAGTTCTTTCAACCTTTTCTCCTGTACTAAAAACTGAAAATATCTGTTCGTCTGTTAATGGTACACCTTGTTTTTCAGAAGCAGAAGCAGAAGCAGCAGCAGAAGCAGACATTTGTGATTGTAATTTAGCCAAATTAGATGCTTCAGCCTTTGCTTTCATTCTTTCTCTCATTTGAGCTGTTTTCAAGTTCTTATTCATTTGAGATTCCATTGCTCCCATATTCATTTTTGTACCTTTCCCACCTAGCCCAGGAATACCCATTTTACCTAACATTGATTGAATATTTTCCATTCCAGGCATACCTTTCATTTTATTCATAATTTCTGTAGCTTCTGAAATTAATTCACTTTCTTTAATCTCTCCAGATTTAATACGTGAATCCAATTTATCTCCAACACTCTTAACAAGACCCATAAGTTTTGTGGGATTTTTTACTAAATTACTAAATACATCTTTCATATCAGTAATATTTTCCATATCAATATTTAAATTAGCGGCTGTTTCTTCAGCAATCTCTTTGGCTAATTTACCTAATTGTCCATCAAGCATTCCATTAATATGTTCGTGAATATCATCCGCATTTGGCAAACCTTTTGAAGATGATTCATTAGGATTATCATTATTTGTATCAGTTTCAGGAGTAGGAATATCAAATAATCCTTGCATCTGACTCAATGTTTCCTCTAATTTATTTTTGAAATCGTCTTGATTTATAGCTTCAAATAATTTTGCGGAATCTCCAAATGCTTCTCTATTTTCCAAAGAACCAACAATTGAAAATAAGATTAACTGTAAATATTTCCAAATTGTATCACGTGTTTTTTGAGTAATGTCAAATTGCCATAAATTTTTAAAATGTATATGAGGTAAAAATTCTGTATCAATGTCAGAATCAACTTTAAACATTTCATCATTTTGGTACAAAACTTCAAAAAATCTAGGAGGAAATTTCTTTTGACAAAAAGAAAATAAAAACTTTATACTTGATTGTTGTGATTCCTCAAATGCTTTTGTTCTCTCTAATTCATCCTCAATATACTCAAATTCAGAACTTTCTTTCCACCACTTATTAATTAAAGGAACAACTTCTGGAAATGTTTCTTTGATATCTCTTATTAGGTCTTTAATAACCTTAGAAAACTCATCGGGTATTTTAGTTTCTTCTTCTTTTTCTTTATAAGTATCCATTATATGTTTAATATAAAAATATATTTTTAAATCAAACTAGTTTTAATATATATATATCCACTTTTTAAAAAAAGTGGAGCAAAAAAACAATTACAAAAATAAATGTTATTTTAATTTATTTATCATTTAATTATCATTTAATATAGTTAATTTTGTAAATATATTTAAAATATCTAAATAATAGTCTAATGAAGCTGTTATAAAATCACCATAATAATTTCGTTGTAATATAGTATTAGTATCATAAATTATATATCCAGAAAAGATTAATATTCCAATAGCAGCAAACATTTTAACTAACATTGTTGATTTATTAAATAGAGAGAAAATCTGAGCTATTATTAATATTAACAATGAAACGAATAAAAAAAGAGATGTTTTTACACCTAATTCAATTCCAGTTACTAATAAGATTGTACCAATTAAAAACATTATAGCAAAAATACCAATACTACCTAGCATTGCCATATTTATTAACTCATTATCATTAACTTTTAATTTAAAAGAGGCTAGTAAAATACCCCAAATATAAGAAAATGCTGAAAATAAAATTAATTTTAACCAACTAGGCATTGGAACTAGAGCTAAAAAATAAATAATAATAAATGTACTAATAACTAATATCCAGTATTTTAAACCATTGTTATCTTCTTTTGAAGCAGGTGTGTTAGTCATAACATAATAAGTAATTCCTAATTGGGTTATTAAATTGGCAAAAACCATTATCATTAATTCTTTTTTGCTGTTTAATAAAGTACTAAAATTTGAAAATGTTGATTTTATTTTAGAGCCTCCATTTTGTCCTCCTTTTCCTTTATAAAGTAAATTATATAATGAAGAATTTATCATTATATAATTATTATATATTATTTATTTATTTTTGGTTTATTTTTTTGCTCTACTTTTTTAAAAAAAGTAGATTAAAAAGTAGATTAAAAAGTAGATTAAAAAGTAGATTAAAAAGTAGATTAAAAAGTAGATTAAAAAGTAGATTCATAAATAGCAGCAAGCTTTGTTAAATTTTGAATATATTTCATTGTTTTTGCCTGTTCTTCCGCGTTCATAGCCTTAATAGGCATACGTAATCTATCAATTGATTCAATAATCTTATCTGGATTATTAGCATAAACTAAATCTTGCGCGTAATCTTTATATATAAAAAAACTAATATCACCCTTTTCAATCTCTGATTTATATTTTCCGACAATATATGTATTCCAAATTTTAACAATCATTTTTGGATTAGCTTTTCTGATGGCTAAAAGCGAATTTTTTGCTATTAAAATATCGTGGTCTTCTGGAAACACGCTTTGAATATCTGTTACAAATTCAACAAAATGGTCGTTAAATGCGGTTAGTATATTTGAAGCCATTATTATTTAAATAAAAATACATATGTTTAAATTAATATAACTATAATATATTAAATATTAAATATTCAAAGGTGGCTTATTTCCAGTTAATTTTTGTAAATCTTGCTCTCTCTGTTGTAATAATTTTTCAACTGTTAAATCACCCGAAATTTTACCAGCACTTTTATAATCTTGTTCATCCTCTGGTGTACTAATATTATCAGAATAGTTTAAATCAACATAATTATGCATTTGCCTTACACCTCCATCACCCTTAGCTGACAATGAATCAGAATCCATATCTAAAAAACTATATTGGTCGGAAGCAACATTTCCAAAACCTCCACTACCAAAACCAAAAGCCATTGGTTCTAAATTATTTTGAGTAGCTTTTTTTACCATTGCTTCTTGTTTTGGTTTTAAATGTTGAACGATAGCTTCACCATAAAGTACTTGATAACCTTGATTTAATAAAAGTAGAGCAGGAACTCTACTAACATTTTCAGGCATAATTATTTTTTGCCCGTTTTCTAAAATAATATAAATTTTATTATTCGCATCTTTTGTTCTTTTATCAATACAAATAAAATGAATATCCTTTGAAACATTTGTTTTTGTTATTGATTGTAACAGTTTTTTGGAATGTTCACAAAAATTACTATAATATAATATTGAACTCATTAATCTATATTAAGTTAATTGAATTAAATATTTAACTCATTTTAAAATTAAAATAAATAAATAATAATAAATAATAATAATAATAATAAATAATAAAATTGAATTAATAATTAAATATTAAATATATATTATTATTAGAACTATGAATCCTATTGTTGAACGATTTTCCGAAAAAAATGATGAATTAACTTTTACCATTAGTGGTATAAATGTTAGTTTAGCTAATTCTATTAGAAGGACAATATTATCAGATATTGATATTGTTGTATTTCGAACTTCTCCTTATGAAAAAAATGAAGCTAATATACTTGTTAATACAAGTCGTCTAAATAATGAAATAATTAAACAACGATTAAGTTGTATTCCAATATACATTAGAGATATTAGAGAATTTCCATTAGATAAATATTACATTGAAGTTAAAGTAGAAAATATTAGTAACTCATTAATGTATGTCACTACTGAAGATTTTGTGATTAAAGATACAGCAACTGACAAACCTATAAGTGATTCTAAAGCTAGGGAAATATTTCCTCCTAGCAATACCGGACATTTTATAGATTTTATTCGTTTAAGACCAAAAATTTCTGATGATATTCCAGGTGAATCAATTCACTTAACTTGTAAGTTCTCAATTGGAAATGCTAAAGAAGATGGAATGTTTAATGTTGTTTCAACTTGTTCTTATGGATTTACACCTGATACAGATAGAATTCAAGAAGTACTTGGTAAAAAAAGAGCTGACTGGAAACAAGAAGGCAAAACAGCTAATGAAATTGATTTTGAATCTAAAAACTGGGAACTGCTTGATGCTTTTAGAATAACAAAAAAAGATAGTTTTGATTTTATTATACAAACAATTGGTATTAATTCTAATTTTGAGTTGTTGGATAAAGCTTGTGATATATTAATAGCTCAATTTAACGAGCTTAATATTTTAATTGAAACTAATGAAATAATTATAAAAAAATCGCAAAATACCATGGCAAATTCATTTGATATTATTCTTGAGAATGAAGATTATACTATTGGGAAAGCTGTTGAATATTTATTATATGCTAAATTTTATGAAGGTATTAAAATATTAACTTACTGTGGATATAAAAAAATGCATCCTCACGATAGTGATAGCATTATTAGATTAGCATACAAAGAAAATGTAGACGTCCAATTTATTAAACAAAATTTATTGGAATGTGTGTCTGATGCTATTCAGATTTATAAAAAGGTAAAAAAAGAAATATTAAAAATTAATAAGTAATCCATTTTACAAAAATGGAGTTAAAATAAGTAATTTAATATTTTACACTAAAAATAAAATAAATAATATTTTTTTATTTATTTTACAATATGAAGAAATATATTTAATTAATTAAGCATTTGTATCAACACATGTATCAACCTTAATAAAATCAACATTTCGCTTTCTCATTTGAAAATTTAAACAAAACATTAACAAAGATGGATGAATATTATTAACATACTTAATAACAACCGTATTTGTTACATATAATTTTTGTTCTTTTAATTCATTCAAGTACTGTTTATGAATATTAAACATATGTGTTCTATACTGGTCTGGAAAATCAATTAATGGTTTTTCTTTTTTGATATAACAAGAAATATAATTTCCAAAAAGAGTATTTGTAAACAAATGAAGCTGATCTCTAAAATTAGAGAATTCCCTTTTATTCTCAGGAAAATACTTTAAAAAATCCCCAACCTTTCCCTCTTTTCTTAGACATAAATATTGATATTGTAATTTTGGTTGATTTCCTCGTAAATGTCTGACCTCCTCATAAACAGGATTTCGAATCTTTGTTCGTTCGCCGGTTTCATTATTATGAATTACAACACCCAAAATATCATAAGATGTATTCATAGAAGCATACTTATCAATTAAATCAGTATATGTAGTCCAACTATAAACAGCAGGAATTTTAACTGTAGTATTCGTGTGTAAATTTAAAAAATGTGACCTATCAACAGAATGAACTTTAATATTATTTTGGTCGCTATTATCTACAATATACATTGAAATTAAATATAATTGAGGTGATTTAAAAGGTACAACAATTCTATTTTCTGGATGCTGTAAAACAAAACTATAACAAAAATTTTTATGTAAAGAATCCAAATCTAAACTATTATTGGTTGCTGCTTCTAAAAACATAGTTCTAAATGTTTTAGAATTTTGGGACTTATAAAAAGAAGATTCAGCGCCAACCGTATTACGTGTAGAAATTTCCCATGCTCCAGATAAACCTATTTTTGGGTCCCAAAAAATATTAATCATTGTTCCTTCAACAAATTCCTCAGCAATTAAGCTATCCATTTTAGTATTATATTTTTTAATAAAACTATCAGAGCTTACTGATTTTGGTGGAGAAAAACAAACTATTTGTCTATCACTATTAACAATAACTGACCTATATATTCCATATGTAGGAATATTATCATAACATAAAGTATGTTTATTATATCTGATAACTTGATATGTTTGATTGTTTGAAGTTGCGCATTCTGTTTTATTTAAATTTGTTATCAAATCTGTAGGGTCTTTTGTAAAAACTAATTTACTAAAATCTTGTGTTTGAGATAAATAGTATACAATTGTATTCATTCTAATTTAATATTATTAATAATTTGTCTTTAAACTATATTTTTAAATTGTTTTTTACTTAAGCATAAAAATTTCTATAATAAATATAGAAACAAAATGTCAGAAGAAGAAATTGAATTAGACTATGAGGAAGATGTTTCAGACCCAGGTATTATTCTAGGACTACAATTAGGAGATATAATAAGAATTAAAAACCAAACAAATAAAATAATTAACGGACAAACATTTTTTATTGAATATATTGACCCAACAAAAATGAAATTAATTAATATTGATACATTACTTAAAACAGAATTAAGAATACAACCTGATAAAAAAATAGGCGACGGGACAATTGATGAAATTATTTTATTAAAAAGAAATCCAAATCCTGGTTATGCTAAGCAAAATGGTTTACTTCCAAATACTTGGATTACAATATATTTTGGAGGTGATGTACCAAGTGTAATTACTTGTAAAATTACAAATTTAGAAGAAGATATGATTGAACTAAAACTTTATCCTGGAGGAGACACAATATATATTAATTTTGATTTTCAAGGTCTTCCCGAAGACTTACCTATTGAGTTAATTGAAATCAGAAAGAAACCATCAGAAGCGGTATCTTCTGAATTAGAAGAAAACGCAAAAGAAAAAATTCCAGAACTTGAAGAAGAACACGAATTAATGAAAACCAAAAATATTATTCTAGAAGCGCCAATTCAAAATGTTAAAGCTCAATTGAAAGAAATAATTTTTAATGCAGACCAAATTAAATTTGGCGATGAAGATGTTGGTACTATTATTCAGTATGTTGATGTAAGTTCTAAATCACATAGATATAGTATTGAATCTCAAGTATCTGATTTACTTGATGGAATGTTATCAAAATATCCAATCGTTCAAAGAACACGAAGTGTTTTAAATAATATTCATTTAACAATAGATAGATTTAAACAATTAAGAGAAATTTATTCATCTTTTGATGAATTTAATAATATTACTGGGCCAATCGTTTATGGCGCAAATTATAAACCATTAGAAGATTATTTTGAGCATTTTGATAAAAAACTATTTTGGATTTTACCTGTTGTTAAAAATATAAAAAAAACATATGTAGCTAATGATTTAATTGGAAAGTCAGACGATATCATTAATAATGTATTAATGGAAAATCTTACAGAGTTCGACCAAGTTATTACAAGATATAAATCAAAAGATTTAGTTGTTGAAGAAAATAAGTATGCTTCTCTTTATAAAGAACTAAACCCATATTTTACACCATTTGATGATATTGATATTGAAAAATCTAATGATATATTAAATATAAAACAAATCAAAGAAAATACAAATACAATTGTAAATAATCTTGATAATTTTAATTCATCCATATTTAATAAAAATAAAATTAAACAAAAGCAATTTGTAACTCAACAATATAATTTAGGGTTAAATAAATTAACTGCTTCAAATTTTAGTGGAAATAAAATGTTATCAACTGTAGTTCCTTTAACAAATTCAGATTTATTATTTATAAGTTCATTTATAACATTACCAGAACCAACTATTAGATTTTCACGTATTAATTTACCTAGTTCTTCAATATTAGAAAGGTCAAATTTAAATCACACATTTATTAATTATTGGAAATTATTAAAAAAAAATGCTAAAGTACACAATATAAATATTAATAGTTTAAATAAAGAAATTGAATATGATGAGTATAATTTTGTAAATAATATAAAAAATTATGTGTTAAATTTAGATTTAAATGAATTGAAAAATGATGAAGAACTAAAAAATATGAACAAAGACCAAATATATCAAAAATTTATTAATACAATTATACCAAAAACAATTATTCTTTTTAATTTAATCAAAAAATATATCATTGGTAAGCTCTCTATTGTTGATATTATTGGTTATTTAGAGCCCTTTAATATTTATTCAAATAATTTGACGTACTTACAATACAGAGAAATAACCGAATTTATTGATGCAAAAATTTCAGAATTTAATAAAAAAATGCTAAGTCGTTTAAATAGTTTTTCTAAATTAAATTTGTCTTCACTAAGCAATAAAAATAAAAAAAATAATGTTTTTTCCATTATAGACGCATTACAACAAAAAGATAATATACGTACTGAAGTCATTGATGCTTATGATTTTTATGAAACAATACAAGATACAAATACTAATTCAGAAATTTTGCGTAAATTATCTATAAAAGACTGTAAAAAACTTTATAGTACTGCGATTTCCATTCAAAATATGCCACTAATGTTTCCACAAGATTTTTCGAACTTATTTGATGATGAAAAAAAAGGCATCGATGAAAAAATCAAAAATGAATCCGAGTTAAAAAATTGTAATAATATTGTTATCTCAAAATTATATAAAAATGAAGAAGAACTATTAAATGACGATGATATTAATATTTATTTTGATAAAAAATATGATACTACTAATTATGGAATTTTAGATGATTATGAAAGCGAAATGTTTAATATGCCTCCCGAACAATTTATTCTTTTTTTAATAGAAAAAATTAAGAAAAAATTCAAATTAAGCGATGATGAATCCGACTATTTAACTAATACTCTAATTAATGGACATAAACAGGTAATTAACGGCCAATATGCTATTATATACACTAATGATGTTGCGGATTATTATGTTCGAAGAGATAATAAATGGGTATTAGACGAAACTGTTGATAAATCCGCCGCATCTGATAGTCCAGACATAATTTGTAATTTACAAGAAAAATGTATCAGCTCTACTAGACAAACAATGAAAGATGATAGCTGTGAAAGTATTGAATTAAATAAATTTGAATTACAAAATAATCTTTTAAAAAATATAGTAAATGAGTTTGATAAAAAATATATTATGTCGAGAGATGAATTTAATGCCAAAATTACTAACCAATTTACATATAATATCAGCTTACTCCCAAAATTAATTCAAATTCAAAATGAAAAAATGTTAAAATACAATAATCAAAAACTTAAATTAAGTCATACAACAGAAGAAGGTATTATTGTTATTTCTTCTCCATATTTAAATTTAAGGGATATAATATTAGCACAGGAAGATTTTGTTAAAACACAAAATGATATTATTAGATTTGTTAGTAAATTTACAAGAAAATCATATTTTCCTATGACTGGTCCATTAGGACAAACTGAGTCACCACACTGGTTATATTGTATTACAACAAATACACCATTACTACCTAAATTTAAGTATGATATAGCAACCATATTTTTTAATTCAAATCTAAATTTTATAGATGAAGTTGATATTCTTATTCGCAAACTTGGTTCAAAACAAAGCGATGATGGTGACTATTGGGTAGATGAAAATAGTGGTTGGCAAATTAAAAAAATAGATTTTAGCGTAGAAGAAGGTTATGAATCTGGATTCAAAATTTCAACACGTTCAGTATTAGAAAAAGATGCTGGTAGTAGAATTATTACTGCTTCGGATGAACCTCTTAAGCCAGTTTCACCAGAAGTAGTAATGATAAATAATATAATAAACTCAATAACATTTGAAATGAGCATAAATATTGAAACGCAAAAGGATTTTATTATTAATACAGTTACTGAAACTTTGAGAAATTCGTTACCGAATGAATTTGACTATAAAAGACAAATTAAAGAAAGATTAGCTAGTGGAAAAACAATGCCATCATATGAATTTATACAACATAGCCTTGCCTTAAATTATACAATTGGTATGATTTTAATTGCTATTCAAACTAATATACCTTCTATTAAAACAAGAAAAACATTTCCTAACTGTAAAAAATCATTTGTTGGTTATCCGTTTGATGGAACCGGAGATTTAAGTAGTTTAGATTATATTTCTTGTGTTGTTTTTAATATGAAAAGTAAAAGTATTCCTTGGTACACATTATCTAGATTAAAACAAGAAGATATTTCTAAAAAAATTAAATCTTTTATTGATGAATATTTATTAGATTTACCAGAAGTTAAAAGAAAAATGGATGAAAAAACTGAATATCTTTTAACTAGACAAGAAATTGAAATATCAACAACACACGATATAAAAAATTGGAGTCAATTTTTACCTCCACTATTTTCTTTTTCAATTAAAAATTTAAATGATGTTTCATCCGAATTTAAAAAACAATTAAAACAAGATTTAATAAATGGATTGCCAGATCAAAGAGAAAAAATATTGGAAATTCAATCAAAAATAATAATGTTTTCATTAGCTATTCAAGAAAAAATCCAAAATATCGTTAATAAAAAAACTCTATTATTAACAAAAGCAAATAATGAAGCATATCTTGAAAACTCATGTTGTAATGAAAGAAAAAATCAAACAACAATACAATATTTTGAGGATGCTGACGGTTCAATAACAGAATATAATAATACTGTCAATAGACTTGCTAATCTAATGGTTGATATTGTTAATTACTCAAAAGCTACATTAATGTTTAGTAATATTAATACTAAAAATATTTATCCTCCCTTACCTCAAAATTTCGACGATAAAACTATTTTTTTAACATTTATTCATTTTTGTCATTATAAAACACTTGTACCAATTAATGAAAAATTATTGCCGTTGTGTATAGAAAAACCCGAAGTTTCAGAAAAAGATTCATCTGATGAAATTATTACAAAACTTAAATTAGCAGGCAAAAATTACTCGAATGAATCATTTTTAAGATTACTTCAACTAGTAAGTCAACAAAATATAATTCATATTGACATAAGCCTTCAAATTATTTCATCAATTGATAAGTTATTATTAAATTTAGATACAATTGTTCCAATTGACCCTGAAAACAATGGCGAAGGTAAAAAAACATTTAAAATGTTAATTAAAAACGCATTAGATACATTTAGCATAGCATCAGAGTCTGCTACGCAAGAAAGCAAAGATTTAAATAATTTTTTAATTAAAAATATTGCTAGTATGAAAACAGATATAATTGACTTTATAACACAAAATAAAGGTATTACAACTACAAAAAAAATTTTAAGTAATATAACTTTAACAATTGAAAATATTTCTGAATGGGAATCAATAAAATCATCTAGAAATGAAGATATTAAGATTTCAACGGATTCTTTATATGGTGTCATTCAGTTTTTCAAAACATTTATTCAAAATTTTGTCAATATATTTCCGAATATGATATTAAATAAAGTTGATTATAGTAATATTACTGTACCTAAGCATTGGGATGTTTCAGGAAAACATAAAAATGATATAATAAAATCAGTTAGTTCACATTATGAAAAATTTAGAGTTTTTTATGAAGATTCGTCATTATATGATATTTTAATGCAAATACAAAAAGTATGTCAAAATATAATTGTTTTGACAGATATTACACCAGCGTTTTCTTCAATTAAATACAAAGGAAAAGAAATAAAACCAATATTTGATGAAAGAACAAGTAAATTTTTATTTGAATATTACATTTTAAAAGTTTTAACTAATTATATTGATTTAGCCGAAAATGATAGAATGATAGTTAGAGAAGTTACTAGACCAGTTACTGTTGAAGACTTAGTTACTGTTGAATATTTGGACGACTTGACAACAGGACTTGATTTTGAATCAAGAACAAAAGATATTACATTACTTAAAGGGAATAAAAAGGAGTTAAAACAAAAAGTGTCTAATCTTTTAGTAGTGTTTTTACAAGCAATTGAAGATAACAGGCATAAAACAAATTACTCTTATGAAAACATTATGGATTTGACATTTAAAATAAGAGAAAGAGAGAAAAATAAAATTACATCAAGACTTCAGGGATTAACAGATGAAGAAAGACAAGCTGATACAATTTTAAAGGTTAATAAATTAGGTTTATGGAGTAAGGGTCTTCAAAAAGGATTAACAACATATGTAAAAGATAATTTTGATGAAGAACGTGAGGATATGGAACAAATGATGCAATATGAAAAAAAATTAACGCAACATAATAATTCTACCGGACAAAATGTAGATATGGACCAATTTATGGAAGATGTTGTTGAATCTGGTGATATTGATGATGAAATTGATAGGGAAAATCTTGATTTAAGAGGATTTACTGGTGATGATGGAAATTATGAGGAAGATGATAATGAAAATGACGAAGATTTTAATTCTTAAAATCCATTTTTCAAAAAGTCCATTTTTCAAAAAATGGAGTTAAAAATTTTAGGTTGAGCCAAATAAAGCTTTAGAAAAATATTGAGTAAATATAAATCAATATTTTTTATTTTTTAAACAATTTTGGCTCAACCTTTTTAAAGGTTGAAAATTATAAAAAATTGTTATAATTATATATAAATGTACCGAAATATTATTAGAGATAATGTAACTCTTGTATCAATTATTTTATTTGTTATTATTTTTTCTATGATTCAGATATCTAAGCCAATGTTTTTATATAATACTGATGGTAGTATAAGAGAATTTGGTGTTGGATATAAAAATAAAACAATATTACCTATTTGGTTATTGTCAATAGTTTTAGGAATTGTATGTTACTTAATTGTTGTATATTATATTGCTAATCCAAAATTTTTTTAAATTATTAATATTTATCTTCAAAATCATAATCATAGTCATTTAAATCATAATTTTTATTATCATTTATTATTTGTTTTACAGGTATTGTTTTTATTTGAATTTCTTTTTTTTCAATAACAGAAACAAATTTATTTTTGTCTATTTTTATAATATTTATATTTGATGATTTATCTATAGTATGTGGATTACTTGAAAATAAGCATTCCATTAATTTATTATCTGATTCTTCAACTAGTTTTTTTTCATTAATCTTTTTTATTTCACTAATAGACATATAATCCTTTAATATTATATTATTTAAGCTAATTTGAAAATATAATATATTTAATTTTTTTAAAAAGTTCTTTAAGTTACTTTTCCAATATATATTCTAAAAAGTGCAGAAAAGTGTCTGGGAAAGTCAATGGTCGAATCGATTTTGGACATTTATAAATGTCCATTTTTAGAAAGTGGCTTAAGACTTTTGGAAAAAGATGTGTTTTGCTGCATAATTGATTTTTATGGTCTCACGACTTTTTATAATTTTTCCAAATCGTTAGCATAATTTTTTATTATTTAAATTTAAAAGTATTTAGGAAGTTTTTTATGTTGTTAATATATAACAACAAATGACAACAATAAAACTTGAAAAAACCTCACCAAAATTTTTATGTGAAAAGTGTGACTTTAAATGCTTTACTAATACGGATTGGACTAGACATATTTTGACATCTAAACATATAAAAACAACGAAAAACAACGAAAAACACTTGGAAAACATGAAAGCAAAACATATATGTAAAAATTGTGAAAAAGAGTATAATGACAGAGCAGGTTTATGGAGACATAAAAAAAAATGTTTTCAAAATCAAAAAGAAGAAAAAGATGGTACAAATAATATAGATTCAGAAAATACTATAACACAAGAATTAGTAATAGAAATAATTAAACAAAATCAAGAATTACAAAAACAAAATAATGAATTACAAAAACAAATGTTAGAAGTAATTAAAAATGGTACAAATAATACAAATATTAGCAATTCACATAACAAAACATTTAATCTCCAGCTTTTTTTAAACGAAACTTGTAAGGACGCAATGAATATAATGGATTTTGTTGATTCCATCAAAATTCAAATGTCAGATATAGAAAGCATTGGAGAATTAGGGTTTGTCAATGGAATG
>Ga0214257_1000330_pt1 | contig 15881 bp, 15 predicted proteins | sample TroBogypolimnion_23_FD_153095 | JGI IMG/M metagenome (GOLD analysis project Ga0214257, IMG submission 153095) | Freshwater microbial communities from Trout Bog Lake, WI - 18AUG2009 hypolimnion | ecosystem: Environmental > Aquatic > Freshwater > Lake > Hypolimnion/Profundal zone | place: Trout...
TTATTATTTTATTATTTTATTATTTTATTATTTTATTATTTTATTATTTTATTGTAAAAAGTATATATATATATAGATGTCATCAGCTACAAAAAATATAGCTTCATATCCTTCTAGTAATTTGAATAAAGCAAATAATTTTAGTACAATGTTTGATACAGTGATACTTCCTTATAATAAGGAGTATAATAATTGTAGTAATACTTTATGCTATACTTATAGCAAAAATAATATTTATAAACCACATACCGCTTATGGTATGGTAGGAACATCAGCAGCTGCTTATTTAGGTCGAAGAAATCGTTTATAACTTATAATTAATTATTTAAACAACTTTTTGAATTTTAATAAAAACCTTACTTTCTTTGAAAAATAAACCCCACTTTGCGGTAATTAATAAAATAAATCCAAATAAATATAATAATAATTTAGTTTCAAAATCTAGTTTAGCATCTATAGTTGATCTAGGATTAAATAAGTATATCAATAGTAAGGACATTAGAGTAATAAATACAAATTCAACTCTTTCTTTCCAATAAACAATTTTTTTATCTGTTTCTGAGTCTGATTTATGCCTAAATTGTAAATATAAATGTGAAACTGCTAAAATAACAAATAAAACTTTAACTAAAATAATAAGAATAACATATTTGCTGAAATAACTCATTATATATATCTGCTTTTATTTTCTAGATTTGTTTTTGTGTTTTCTAGATTTAGTTTTGTGTTTTCTAGATTTAGTTTTGTGTTTTCTAGATTTAGTTTTACCACCTTTTCGTTGTTTCAAACGTAAAGCTGCTTCTCTTACAGCTTCAAAACCCTTTTTTTTGTAAATGTCAATAAAATTTGAACCAAACTTGTTTGAAAAAAAATCATATAATTGTTTAATAATTTTATTAACTACTTCTTTTATCATTTGAAAATTATTTCCATGCTTGGATGATTCTGGCATACTTGCTAGGGCTTTATCTGGGCGCCATGGGTCAGAAATATTTAATACAATAATTTTGTTTAAATCTTTAACTACTCCCAATGATGTAATAAAATCAGCGTGTGACCTATCCATAGCAAAAATAATATCAGCTTTATTTAATTCATTTAATGCGGGTTCACTATTTGTAATATTTCTAGATGAATGAACTGTAGATGGATTAATTTGTACCCCTTCTATATTTTTATTTAAAATTTCATTTACTTTAGGTGTTATTGGAGACCCAAATTTCTCTGAACGCATTATACCAGTTTCAGCTGAACTAATATCTGCTAAATTTCCAAAAATTCTACTGAGTACTTCTTGTCCGGTTGCTGAACGGCACGTATTGCCCGTACAAACACACATAAAAATAGGTTTTCTGTCATATAATATATTAAATATTTGTGCTAATTCCATTAATTCATTTTTCGTATCTGGAGAAATACCTAAATTATTTGATACATTACTAGGAGTTACATTCGGTATATTAGGAGTTACATTCGGTATATTACTAGGAGTAATATTATCAACATTCATTATATATATATATAAAATGAATTCAAATATTTTTTCTAATAATTTTAATTCATTGAACCATAACTTAGTTCAAACTTCTATAAGTGATGCTTATAAATATCAAACACATAGTGAATTTATAAAACAAATGAAAGTCCCTACTTTCTCTCTACAATGTATTTTTTGTTCCAGTTTAAAAACAGATTCTTTAATTAGTGATGGTTCATTTAGACGTTGTTCTAACTGTAGAAAAGATTTCAGGTCAACAATTATAAATAAATAAATAATTAATTAATTAATTTATTGCTCCATTGGATTATAATTGTACGCAACTTCTAATCCTAAATGTTGTAATCCATGAACTCCTACAAGAATACCAATGAGAGAAAGTATCTTAATAAGTTTTTCAGGAGTTAAATGATTTAGCCGATTAATATTATTGAATACAATTATCATTATAATTAAAATTAAAAATCCAGTAAATACTAATGAATAGAAAGATGGTTTCGTTAGAAGCATTTATAATATAAATATATTATTAAACACGAAAAGAATTTAAAGACATTTCAATCTTATAATATGGAGCAAGAAACAAGACAAAGACAGCGAATGGAAAAAGGTAAGTAAATTTATATTATGTTAAACATTTTATTTCATTATACTAATTTATTTTTATATATAGGTTATAAGTTTCATACAGCAATTTTATTTTTGATTAAAAAAACCCAAATGAAACTAGTACAAGGTCTACTGGCAAAATTGGATAATGCGCACGACTTCTAATCGTGAGATTGTGTGTTCAAGTCACACGTAGATTGGTATCATTTATGCTTGCGTAACTCAGCGGTAAGAGTGCCTGTCTTATGATAATAATATTATTAATATAAGTTAGCAGGAAGTCCAGGGTTCAATCCCCTGCGTGAGCAAAATTAAATATTTTTATTTAATAAAATATTTAAATACTTTTATTAAATAAAATATTTAAATACTTTTATTCTTTCTTCCAAATAAAACCGCGCGTGACTTAAGAACTCGTCAATATCTGTTTATGGGTTCGAATCCAATCTCATGCAAAACAATTATTTCCATACAGCAAACTCAAATTTTTCATATTAAAAATAAAACGGAAATAGCAAATAATTAGTGGTCTTATAGTGTAGTGGTTATCATCCGAGGCTTTGAACCTTGTGACCTGGGTTCAAATCCCAGTAAGACCTTAAATAATAAATAAATAAATATTAAACAACTTAAAGACAATACATATATTATTTATAATAAGGTTCCATACAGCAATTTTTATTTAAATAAATTAAAATAAAACGGAACCAGAAAAAATTATCAAGCGGGGTGGCGCAGAGGAAGCGCGTTGGCCCCATAAGCCAAATGTCGGATGATCGAAACATCCTCCCGCTAAAATTATAAAATTTGTTTTCATACAGCAATTTTTTCTGCGTCATAAAGCACTTGGGCTACAGTCATTTTATTATGACTTGAGCTCAGTTCGTAAAAAATGAAAACAGCACAATAACTAGAAATAGTTGAACCCTTCTTTGTAGTGCTTTGTTAGCTCAGTTGGTTAGAGCGTTCGGCTGTTAACCGAAAGGTCGCAGGTTCAACTCCTGCACAGAGCGAAATATTTAATTTTATAACAATTATAAAATTAAAATACTTAATAATATACTATAAATATTTATCTTTTTATATTAATGAAAATAATATAAAAAAATATTTTAATTCTTTTGGAATTTCTTCACGCACTCCCAAATCTTCTCAGACTCATCTAATTTTATATATTTATAAAATTAAAAATACTTATTATTATTTTTATAATAAAGATATTTAATTTTTTATTTTTATTCTTAAACGTATTACACGTCATTGAACTAAATAGTCTTCATACTTTATTATATAATATAAATAATATAATATAAATAATATAATATAAATAATATAAATAATATAAATAATATAAATAATATAAATAATATAAATAATATAAATAATATAAATAATATAATATAATATAAATAATATATATATGTCAAACCAACAACCTTTACAATATATATATAAAATTGGTTTTCCTAAAAGTTTTAAAATTGACCAGAATTTTCAAAAAATTAAGGTTGACCTCACGATAGAACTAATAAATCAACAAATTAGTGTAATTAAAGTAATTAATGGAATCCAGTATGATGTAACTGCCGACCCAAGAACTCAGGATTTGTATAATATAAATTGTTTTTATGGTGATAATGATATACCTAATAAATATTTTCTTTTATCACAACTACAATTATTTAAATTAAAATACATGGAATATGGAATTTATTTTTATGAGGCCTAAAATATGAAATTTATTTTTTAATACAATATCGGTTTGAATTTAATTTTTCTTATTAAATCTATTATATATTTACATGGCATAATTGGTAAATCGGTTTGTCTTATTGAATTCATCAAATTATTACACGGTATATTTGATTTTATTATATGGATGTATTCTAATTTTTCTTTTTCTAATGTTTCCAATTCTTTTATTTTTTCTGATTCCTTGACTGATTTTTTTTTATCTGTTAATATTTTTAAAGAGTCACTTTTGTTTATGTCAATGCCTAAATACATAGCATCATTATACGAAGGAATGATGGAATTATAGCTTTTTAATTTTGTTTTATATTCATTTTTATTTTTTAAAAAATCGGCAAAGATTTTATTAAAGACAGTTTCATCTTCTTCAAAACTCTTATTTTTTATATCAAAATTTTTATTTATAGATTGAGTAAGTGGTTGGGAGTTTTCAAATTTAATATATAAAGGCATATATATATATATATATTAGTTTTAATTTATAACATATACTAAATAGTATAATAATTAATTTACTTTTGTTAAGCTTATAAATTTACCATCATTAATTAATATAATATTAACTCCAGAATATAATGCAAAAGCAACAAGTGGTGTATCATTAGTTACAATATACATATTTGTTGGTTCAAAAGTAGAAGGAGCTGTGAAACTTATTTGTGTAGGAACAATAGGATTACTATATGTTTTTAGTTGTGCGCTGGCTGAATTATAATTTAAAATATATATAACTGGTAGCCAATCTCCAGATCGTTTAGATTGTATTTCACTGTTAAAAATTTCTCTATTTTTTTCTGCAATAGCAGTTGTAGCAATCATATTGTTTGGACCTGTTACATCAGTACCAGGCGATATATTTATTATAGGGTCTATTTTTTTTGCTACATTTGTTCTATTGTTAGTTTTATTTACATCTGAACGAGTAAGCACTTTATTAGCACCAGAACCAGTACCTATTTTTGAAAAACCACTCCAGTCTTGATCTATTTTTTCACCATTTTCATAACTTTTTATTGTATATTTAGAAAAAAAATCGTCTGACTTAGTATTAGTAGTAGCAGCAGCAGTTGAAAAATCTGCTATATCTATTACATTTATAAGATCTATTCCACTAGTATTTAAAAAATTAGTTTTCAATGATTTAGTATCAGTTAAATTCATTTTTGTTGCTGAATCGGCACGTACAACTACAGGACTAAACATATACACCTTTCTTGCTGTAGTACCATTATTACCAGTTTTTAAATATTTTGTTATACCCATATCTACATCTATTAACAATATAGGAGTAGGGGTAATAGTTGTATCAAATAAATTGTCAAATAATTTTATACCACATTCTGAATCATCAAATGTTCCAGGTGAACTTTCATTAATTTCAGTTTTAGATGTAATTTTAACCTTATATTCAAAACCATTTGATATTATAATAACTTTATCATTTAAAGTATTATTTTTTATATTTGCTTTAAAATTAGCCCCAGTTATTTGCGCTAATATTTCAGGTTCAGTATATTTTATAAATGTGTTTGAAGGTATTAAATTTACATTCGCACAACCGTTTAATCCATCTGCCAATATTTTATGAAAATTTTCTTTATTTTTGCTATAACGTTTAGGTGAAATTCCATTTATTTTAGGTTCTCCAATACCAGGTTCTATACTTTTAAAATCATGAATTAGTTCTGTTACAGCAAAATCACATAAATCTGTATCTTTTATTACTCCTTTTTTTTTTTTGACGGCGACAAACGGAACTGATGTTGATGTTGCCATATATTTATATATAAATATATATAAATATATTTATATATAAATATATATTTATATATAAATATATGTCTGACCCTGCTTTTATATATAGACAATACATAATAAAAAATTTAATTGTAAATAATAATGTGCTAATTTTAACTAGTGGAACAGGTTTAGGAAAAACTACAAAAGTTCCATTATTTATGATTGAGCTATTCACTAAAAAAGGATTATTGGGTGGATATAAAATTATAGAGCCTCCTGACCCCCCGCCCAAAGTTATAATCATACATACACCATTGGTAAGTAATAATTCTTCATATGATGATTTTAAAAAGGGACCACAACAGATGGACCATCAATATCCTAAATATGACTATAAAGCTAAATCATATAGTTTGTCATATATAGATGAAAAATCACACGTATTATGTGCTGTGCCTAAAAAAATATTAGTTTCTCAAAATTCTAGTCCTCAAAGTTTTCTTAATAAGTCTATTAAGAATAATGATAATGATAATAATAACGGAATAATATCAGGTCTTCCTTCAAATATTGGAGAAGCATTAACATTTTTAACTAGCGGTTACTTAAATAGTTTACTTATTAGGGATCCATATTTAACACGTTTTGGGGCTACAATGCACAACCCTGAAGGCAAGAATATTAGTTGTGTTATACTTGATGAAGCTCATGAAAGATCACTAGACATAGACATATTATTAGTTAATTTAAAAAAAATATTATTAATTAGGCCTGATTTTAAAGTAGTAATTATGAGTGCAACTATAAATACTGATTTATTTAGTAAATATTTTTTTAATGCTCCTGTATATCATGTAAATCCAATTAATGAACAATACCAAGTTACTGTAAATTATTTAACAAAACCCTGTTTTAACTATATATACGCGATTTTAGTTCAACTTGAAATACTAATCCAAAGTTTACCACTCGGCCAACACATTTTGATATTTGTTTCAGGAAGTAGTGATAAAAAAATTCTTTTTAAAGAATTAAATATTGATGAGAATTCGAATGAAGGAAATTTCATGTTTGGTCGTGCACATTATGATGTAAAATATGTTGACGCAAGCTATAAAGGTGAATTCGATTTTCAGAGTTCAACTATTTTTATAGCTACTAATGTTATCGAATCGTCTGTTACTATACCAAGACTAAAATTTGTTATTGATACTGGATTAGCATTTAATTCTAGTTATGATAGCAAACTAGATATAGACTCATTAAATATAAACGCAATTACTGTTCCATCAGCAGAACAGAGGAAAGGTAGAGTTGGGCGTACAATGCCTGGAGAGTGTTATAGATTATATACAAAACATTATTTTGATACTATTATGAAAAAAGAAACAATCCCAGAAATATTTAAGACAAATCTTGAAACCTTATTTATTAAAATATTAAATAAAAAACAAAATTTTTTAAACTTTGATTTTATTCAATGTCCTTCAAAAGAACAGTGTTATTATACGATGCAAAAATTGATAAAGTATAATATTATTCCAGATAATTATAATATTTGTACTATTTATGATGATTTGGATGTTAAAAATAAAAATAATATTCAATTTTATAATGATTTATCTTATATAAAATCTACAAAAAAACCAAATTTAACATTAACATTAACAATAGATAATATTTTATTACACGTCCTTAAAGACATAAGTGACAATGAGGATTTACAACAATTCGGTATTGATTTAATAAAAGTAATAATAGTAATATCTTTATATTTAACTAAAGATAATTTAACTAAAGTTTTAATTGAACCTAGATTAAAATGGGACCCTAGTGAAATAAGTAAAATAAGTGAAATTTTTTTTATATATGATAATGTTGTGAAAAATTTTGATAATATAACAAAAATTGATTATTTTTTAAATGATTTCGTTGATAAATTTGTCACCTTAATGGATCCGGATGATTATCCACTGCAGACACCACCAAACCTAATAATAAGCGATGACAACAAAAAAAACATAATAATTCAGATAAATAAAATTTTGATAATTCATGGACACACGTGTAAAATTGGTGAAATTGAATTTATGAATAATTCAGATAATCTATCAAAATACTATTTTGGTTCACAGAATATAGATTATACAAATAATTCCATTGATTATAACGCTAATTATACATATATTACAGGATTAATAATCAATAATAGTATAAAATTATCTTTGCTTTCTCCTGAAATTATTAGGGCTAACAGGGGAGGGGAATACAAAAATAATAAAGCTGAAGATAAAGCTGAAGATAATGATGAATATGATAATGAATATGAAGCCGATGATAATGAATATGAAGATAAATATATTAATTTTTAAGTATACAATATAATTTTAGTGTAAAATATTAATAATAATAATAATAATAATAATAATATATATGCCAACATTATTAACTATTGATGCTTTGAATAGTTATTCTAAACTAGTATATAATAATTCAAACTCAACTCTAGGTGCTGCTTTTGAATTACTTTTAGATTCAGATTATAATGATAATATATCAGTTGGATTTAAATATAAAACAACTATGTTCATTTTATATATATATACAATTATATATTTACAACTATTAAGTGATAGTGATAATAATATGTTATATTTATCTGGAAACAATAATGATTTAAATTTATTTGCTAATAATATTATTTATTTTTATAATAATCATTATGATAAAGATGTAAATATAAATATTGATCAACAACTAATTTGCTCAAATGATAGTTTTTATTATATTATATCTCAATATTTAAGTAATTGTGATATAGATGATACTAATGATAATGTTAATAATAGATTAAAACAAACTATAACTGAAAATACTTATGTTCGCATCCAATTATTTGAATCAAAAAATGAACTTTACGAAGATTGGAAAATATATATATATATAATTTGTTATAATTATATTTGTTTATATCAAATTATAAATAACCCTTTAATAATAAATTATATTTTAAATATAAAAGAATATTTACATTGTTGTATTATTGTATATTATATGAATATAATTATTTCATCAATTGAAATACGTGAAGATATAAATAAATTTTTATCAGACAACAAATTTTTATCAGACATAATAGATATTATTCAACTCATTTTTTACCTGTTGAGTGATGATGGTAAAACAACATCACTATCCGATTACGCAACTATGTTTAATTGCCCAGATTTATTTGAACAATTAGATGATTCTTTTCAAAATACAATATTAGAAATATTATTTAATAATTTGATTGGGTGTGATGATTTTATTAATGTTGATGATGATAAGCAAAATTTTAAAAAATTTCAATTATACCAATATAATTTATGTAAAAAATTAAATATACCTGAAAAAAACTTTATACATTATTTAAAAATAGTTAGGGGTGGATTAAACTATTATAAAAACGATGAACACACAAAAGTTCTATTCTCTTTAAAAGCATTAATTCATTTTTTTTTAAACCAATTTACTAAGAAAGAAAATGACGATGCAGATGATGATGATAATTTAATAAATAATGAAAACACGATGAATTTATACATTAATTTGTTTAATGAATGTTTTTACTCGTTAATGCTTAAATATCATAAAAAAGAAGGTGATAACGACTATGTTAACCAAATAATTATAAATTTATGCGATGATATAAATAATATTAGTTTAAATTACAATTTAAATAACATAATAAAAAACATATATCAACAAATAATTAATAATGTATCTTTAGATTATTATTTTTTTAATGAATTTAATATACATTTTAAATTACAACAACTTAAGGCTAATCAAGATTTATCAGATTTAACAGATTTATCAGAGTATTGTGATGCTTTTTATTTTCCAAATAATTTATCACTATTAAATTTTTCATATGTAGATTTAGAACAAACAACTATGGGTTTATTTAATTTGAGTGAAATAAATAATCCACCAATTAAATTGGAAACAACTATATTATTTGATCGGGATGAATATTGTAATTTAGCATATGTATTGAGAATAGAACCTATTTCTTTTACAACATAAATATTTAGAAATAAAATATATAAATTTAAATACATTTTAAATTTATTTAAAATGTATTTAAATTTATATATATAATGGATATATCTAAAATAGGATTAGAAAAATATTATGATTATATTTATATTAAAGAAAACCACTTATCAGATCCCGATATTGCCGCAATGAATGACAAAATCATAAATCAGAATTTTTATTTTATTAATAAATTTAAAAAAATAGATTTTAATAAACCATTATTTAAAGGCAATGATATATCACAAAATTGTAATCCAGTATCGTGTAGATTATTTATTTTTTTTACTGATTTTTTAATTCCATTTTTTATAAAAAATATTAATGGACCCGAAATTAATATTGTAATTAAAAATTTTACTGCTATATTTAATTGTATTTTTTATTTAATATTTGATAATTATGAAATAAATGAAAAAAAATGGATAGTGAACCAAATAGATAAAATATTAAAAGGATTAGATGAAGAAATTATAACAGATTTTAAAAACAAAATTTGTATTTCATTCAAAGAACCACCAATAATAAAAAAGATACCTTCGACGGATCCACCAGAATGTAATTTTAGTATGTATATAGTAAATGAGGATTTGATTGATGACTATTTATCTGATGAGGATAAAAAAATGATTTATGAGGATAAAAAATTGATTGATGATTTTAATAAAGATAATAATATATTATTTAACGAACTTGCCAACATATCAAAACATTGCTTTCCATTTTTGAATTTTTATCAAGTATCAACACATAATAATTTTTATTTACAAATATTGTTTAAACCTATTATTATTAAGCCAACTCTAAAAGTTTTGTTTCCTATAAAGAAAGACGAAGGAATCACAATTTTTACACTTTTTACTGATAATGAGATACTTTTAAATATAATGCAAACCGATTTAAATATTAGTGATTTGAAGAAAAGAATTGATAGTTTTATTATTGAAAAAAATGTTGAGTATAACATACAAATGTTGGACGATGTTAAAAATAAAATTATTAAAATTATATATTGTTTTTATTATTTTTTTTATTTTCAAAAACAATTAATTATTAGTAAAGAAAAAAAATATCCCGAAACGTATGAAGAAACATTTACTATTAAATATAATGTTTATACCTCCCAATTGGAAGACTTCATTAATCTAATGATTTCTAAAAAAATAGAAGGATTTTCGGATGACAGTGTGCCGGTTTTTACACCTATTGAAAAAAGGAGACAAAGGTCAAAACGAATAAATACATCACCACATCACACATCACAACCCAAACCATCAATCGGTTTAATAGAAAAATGCATAATAAGTACTACCAACGAAATAACAGTACAAAACGCATCACCACAAGAAGAACATAAAATAATAGAATTTAAAAAAAATCATGTAAAAAATCTCGAAAAAGATAATGAAAAAGCGTTTGAATTATTGAAATACCTCAATAGACACCGAACAATTCCGCCAGGCTGGGTGATTCGTTTTGACAAACAATTCGTTCGCTACTACTTAAACATAAACACAGGACAAATTGTATATCATACACCAAGTTCCAACTTACAAGTTCTAGACTCAAAGGGTGGTTCTTATTTTACCAAAAAAACTTCTATAAAAAAAAAAATTTTAAAAAAACCCAAAAAAACAATACGAAATAAAAATATATAAAAAAAATATATAAATATTAAATACTTACATATATATAATGGAAATAAATGATAACGTATATAGAAAAATAGACTATGATAAAATAATTATAAGAAATGACTCAGACTCACCAAGCATAATAAAAAAAATTTCTGAGTATCCAGAACAATTTAAGAAAATAAATTTGAATGAACCATTATTTAAAGGTTATGATATAACAGAAAATTGTAATCCATTATCGTGTAGATTAATCATATTTTTTACTGATATTTTAATTCCATATTTTATACAAAATATTTTTGAAAAAACACAGGAAACGAAAGTTATTGCGAATTTCACAGCTATATTTAATTTTATTTTTTATTTAATATTTGATAATTACGAAATAAATGAAAAAAAATGGATAGTATTACAAATAATTGAAATACTAAAAGTATTTGACAACGAACAAACCCCCGTCTCAACCAAAAAAATAGATTTTGTAAAGAAACTTTGTATTTCTCTTGAATCGCAAATAGTTGACAATTCTGTTTGTAATTTGAAAATGATACGCGATTCCCCATTAAATGATATATCAAAAATTAATAATCATTTATATTTTGAACTTATACAAGTATTACAAAATTGCGTACCATTTTGGTCTTTAATAAAAAATATTTATATTAAAGAAGAATTGGATAATACAATAGTGTTAAACCCCATCATTATTGATCCACAATACATAATTATATATCCTGTAAAGAAAGATATCGGAATTAAAATTTTTAATTATTTTGCGGATTCTAGTATATTAAAAAGATTACATCAAAATTCAAACGAACGGATAACTTTAAATTATAACATTTGTAATGATATCCGAGATTATAACATCAAAAAAATAAAACAATTACATTTGGGTCTAAATACTAATGCTGAACTAAAATTAGCACACTTAATAACAAGAATTATTATTGGTTTTTATATATTTTATATATTAGAAACATTGCAATTGGTTAAAAACGACCAGAACTATCCTGAAACTTTTGATGAATTATTTACTGTGTTTAGTCCCAACGATGACATGGTTGTAATACCCGGTTATGGCGTCCGTATTGATATACTTTTACAAAGATTTTTTTTTTTTTTACCACTATATGAGATTAAGCCAAAGGACGAAATTAATAAGGTTCAAACAGTCCCACTAGTAGAACAATTATTTAAAATAGCAATACAAAGTTCCCCACTAGAAATATCATTAAAAACATCCCGCGAAAATGCACTACAAAAAAAAATATATGACGAAAAAGAGCAAGAATATCGACAATTAGTCGGACAAATCAAGCTTCAAAAAGAACAAGCAGAAAAAGAAGCAGAAAAAATAAACCAAGCAAGAGAAGCAGAAAAAGAAGAAAAATTAAAAAAGTTCAAAATACAAAAAAAAGAAGAAGAAAAAGATTATCGAATATTTAAAGATTTAATGTGGAAGCACGAAAAACAAAAACCATATTATAATAAACGAATAAAAAACATAGCGGATGAAGAATTAGAAAAAAGAATATGGTTAAGCAAGTTGGAACCCCGCTGGGACAATATGACGCTAACTGATATTAAAGCAGAATATGAACGACAACAAGCAGAATATGAACGACAACAAGCAGAATATGAACGACAACAAGCAGAATATGAAAAAGAAAAACAAGATATTCAAATAATTAAAGATTTAATGTGGAAGCGCGAACAACAAACACATAATTATAAACAAATGAAATTTGCAATTGATAATAAAAGAAGAGAAATATTAAAACAAAGGTATATTATTGGTGAGAAAACATTAAATGAATACCTAAAAAAATACGAAAATTTAGAAGAAAAATATAAAAAAGATTGGTTAAACTATTGGGAACCCCGCTGGAACAATATGACGCTAAATGATATTAAAGAAGAATATAGACGACAATCAGGAAATTTGCTCGGTGGTTCTCATTCTGACAAAAAAAAATCTATAAAAAAAAGAATTTTAAAAAAACCAAAAAAAACAATACGAAATACGAAAATATAAATATAAATAAAATACTTTTAATATATAAAAAATTATATATTAATTAATGGTTTAATTCTTTTGAAATTTCTTCACACACTCCCAAATCTTCGCAGACTCATCAATAGAGAAAACTCCACGTCTTTGTGCCAAATTCAAAAATGACACAATAACATTTAATGCTACGTTTTCATTTACAATTTCAACCTCAGTCAACTTAACCTCCTTCTTTTCGGCAGCAACAACAGTTTCTTGATCCATTTATAATATATTAATATACTTATTTTTAAATCAATTTATCGTATTTATATATTTTCATTAAAGATTCAAATAAATTAACTTAAAGGGTTTCTTATATTAATATATAACATACAAAATGACAATTGCTGCTAATACGCTCTCAGGTAATACTATTATTAACATTAATAACGAGCTAAAATTATTAAATGAATTATTTAAATGTAATGGTTGGCAACAAATTGAAAATAATGAAAAATTCTCAGACCATATTATGTATGCTAAAACAGGAAATGAAACTGAGTTTTTTAAAATTGCGTTAGATAATAATAATATTTATGTTAGCGTACCACTCAAAAATAGTAATTTCCAATATAAAACAAAATTTGTTGATTATTATTCAGCAATTAAATATACAGAATCTAAATTTAATTACTTCATTGATAACACAATTATTAATTAAGATATTAGTTTTTGATTTTTTTAATAAAAAAATTGAAATTAAAAAAATGATTTAAACAAATAGTATTATTACAAAACAATGACAGCCTTAACTGAATCTCAAATTATTATGAATGAATTATTTCAACCTTTCTCATCAACTTCGGTTGATTTTGAAAAAATAATCGAAGGTATTCCAACTTTCGGAAAAATAAAATTAAATATTAATAAATTTCCAATTACTAAAAAGCATTTGGACTTAGAGTTTAACATTGATAACTCTGGGTCTATGGCTGATAGGTGCCTTGATGGAAAAACAAAAATGGTCCATATGAACTTTACAGTTGAAAATATACTGAGATACTTACAGGATCACAATGTATCAGCTACTGTTTGTGTGAATTCATTTGATGATAAAATAATAAATATAACACCTCCTCAAATATTAAATTCAGGAAATATCCAAGAAATCGCAGAAAAAATTCAAAAAATTAGACCTATTGGAGGCACAGATATTGGGAAAGTACTAAAAATGGAAGCAGACTTCAAGAAGCCAGAAGATTACTCGTTCGAGCGTGTGTTTCTTATGTTTACAGATGGCCAATCAGTTAACGGAATAACTAATAAAAAATTGTTAAAAGAAATAGCAGATAGAATTTCAGATACAACTACTATTGTAACAATTGGATGCGGGTCGGACCACGATTATGAGTTGCTAAGTAGTATTGCTTCCAGAAGAAATAGCAGCTACAAGTTTATTGGTAAGCTAGAGGAAGCAGCAATGGCTTGTGGAGAAGTGCTGGATAAAATCTTAAATAAAATTCTATCAAATGTAGAAATTTCAGTTCAAAATGGAGAAATATACGATTGGAAAACAAATAAATGGACGAATAAAATTCAAACTGAGAACATAGTTGGAGAGTGTGATAAAACTTATAATGTTCGCTCTCTAACCCCTGCCGAATTCAGCATAACTATTACTGGTACAATTGTCGAAATAAACGAACTATTCGAGTATTCAATTACTGACAAAAATATGGACCAAGATTTAAAAAAAGATGAATGGAGACAACAAACATTGGAACTATTATACGAAGTTAATGACTATAATAAGACTTGTAATAGAAAACCAGAATTGTCTAAAGAATTGAAAAGTAAATTGAAAGAACTTATGGTAAATATGAAAAAGTATATGGATGATAACAATCTTAGAGATGATTTATTTATGAAAATGTTGACTGATGATATATTCACGGCTTATACAACATTTGGAACAGCTTATGGACATATGTATGTAGCTTCAAGACAATCTTCTCAAGCAACTCAGGGAATTCATAGTAATACAGTTCAAGTTCCAAATAATAATTTTAATCTACATTCGCACGTATATTTATCTCCTATACCATCAATGATGAGGAAAGTAACACGTAATATTCAAGAAATGAACGAAGACGATGAATTAGATACGCCACAAATGACGAGAGCATTATCACAATACGTTCAAGCAATGAATGAAGATGAAGAGTCAGATGACAATGACGAAGAAGAAGAAGAAGATGATAACAATTGTGTAACTTCTGGTATGCGATTTTGTCCAAAACTAAAAAGGACAACTGGTAAAAGCGTTGGATTTGCTGAAGAAGACGATGTATTTAGCAGACACGTAACACTAGAAAGTGATGTTAGTCCTTATGCGAATCTTAAAACAATTTCACTTATGCGAGAAGTTAGTTATACACCAAATAAAGATGGATCTAGTTTACATTAAGTAGTTTACATTAAGTAGTTTATATTTTATATTTTATATTAAGTAGTTTATATTTTATATTAAGTAGTTTATAGTTTATTAATAATATTTTTTTTATAA
>Ga0214257_1000342_pt1 | contig 15383 bp, 11 predicted proteins | sample TroBogypolimnion_23_FD_153095 | JGI IMG/M metagenome (GOLD analysis project Ga0214257, IMG submission 153095) | Freshwater microbial communities from Trout Bog Lake, WI - 18AUG2009 hypolimnion | ecosystem: Environmental > Aquatic > Freshwater > Lake > Hypolimnion/Profundal zone | place: Trout...
GAAGATGAAGATGAAGAGGATTATACACATGATAATAACATTTCATCTCTTAGCCAACGTGTATGGGGTCTTGAATCGGCAGTTAGCGATATTAAAAATATGATTGGTACGTTAATATCTAGAATCAGCACTCAAACTAAACCACTTAAAAAGTTAAGACAGACTCAAACTCAAGTTTCGGAAGAGATTTAAATAATAAAATTATCAAATAAAATAAAAAATATATATATTGTTTTTATTTTATTAAATTTATTCAAATACTTATGTTTATGTTTATGTTTATCTTTATTTTTTACCAAAGAATTTTGTTAAGCTTTGATTTCCTTCTTTTTCATTATTAGTTACTCTTAAATATTCATCAAATAATAAAGTTTTTACTTCTTTATTTCGTAGCTGCTCTAATTTATCTTCAAATTTTTCTGGGTCTGTTGCCTTACGTAATGTTTCAATCTCTTTTTTAAAATTTTTAATTTTTAGTGTTTTTTTTTGAAGAATCCATATTTTTTCAAGTACTAGCGCAAATAACTGTTGTAATGGTTTCATTATTTGATTTGTAATGTAAAATGAATAATCTATCTTTAATCCATTTTCTAATATATATGTAGGTGTTTCAATTTTCTCTCCTTGTAGTGCTTTCTTATTTGTTGAATTAATATAAACAAATGGGATTCTATCACCAGAACTTGGCTTATTTCCTGGGTCACGTTTTGTTATTCTATCTGATAAAACTTTATGAGCTATCGAGTTTGGATTTTTATATCCTGAACGTAGTGATTTTGTAATAATTAATTTATCCATTGTCACTTTTTCATCTACTAAATTTTGTAATGAAATTTTTAAGAAATCAATTGCTTTTTGTATATCCTGTTCTTTCATTAATATATCAATAATCCCACCATAAATATCCTTTACTATTGGCGCATTATCTCTCCGTTTTAATACTATACCCATCTCTTTTCTTTTACACTTATTAGGGTCTGTTTCATAAAGCATACCAACATATCTTTTCTTCGACAATAAACAGAACGGCATAAATGTTTTTTCATATTCTAAATCATGAGGCCCTTTTAAAAATCCAGATGCTAAATGACCTGCTTCTTGAGCTAATTCAATTGTTATTTCAAGAGCTTCTTTTCCTCTGATGGGTTGCCCAGCAGGAGTTTGTAAATTAAATGTAAAGAATACAGAATCCGTGTTATGTACTATAATTTTTCCAATACCAGCAGCAAAATGATGGTTTTCTGTTGTTAAATCATATACATATCCTTGATAAGGAATTTCAACCATTTTTTTAATTGCGTTAGGATTTTTTCTTTGTTTAGATTTTGTCATTGTAACTCTATAAATATCTGGTTTATCTTTTCTAGTATTTAATGATGTATTCCATCCAAGATTAGATGCTAACCAACAAATATGTGAAGCACTAATTTGATTTTTTTGGTCTATACGCGTATATCCATTTAAATCTTTATCACCATCCGCATCATATAATCCATCAAAGAATGCTTGTTGGACGTCTTTGCTGTTATTCATTATTTCACTTGGAATTATTTTTGAATTATTATAATATAATTTTTCACGATACAGTCTCACAAAATTTACAATAGAACCATATTTTGAATTTTCATTATGTCTTGGAGCAATTTTATATACTCCAGAACTTTCTAATGTTGGCATTACAACCCAATCAAATTCTGGATAAACTTTTTTACAAAGATTAATGTATTTATCAATTATATCTGGAGAAGCATTATTTAATGCCCAGTTACTTTTTTTACCAGATGGACAATCATATTCACCACAACTTCCATCTCCAAAGAAGAATCCCATAATTTGAGCTTCTTCTTCGGAAATTATATTATTTATAATTTTATTTTGTGGTAACTGATTGTGTAATAATTCTGTACCAACTTTAACATCTTTTGGAGAAATTTCATTTCCATCTTTTGTAATTAATGAATGATCGTCTGTAACATCAACTAAACCAGTATGAGTTAAAATTCTAATCATTTTTTTATGAGAAGCTAGCTGATGGCGAATAACTCTATGTAACTTAGTCCAGCCTTTTTCAGTCCAAGTTTCTACTCCTTCTAGTTCACAAACTTCTTTTTCTTGCTTGCCTGGTTCTAAACATTGTATCCAATCATTATGACCGTATTTATTAGCTAAATCTTCAATTGTACAAATATCAATAGTATCATTAATTCTAACATATACTGGTGTGTAATTAGCGACACTGTCACCATATATGTACTCAGCTTTAGTCAGAACCGGGCCGTGATTTTTTGTATCACAAATTGCATCTCCATAGCACTCTTCAATAATTTTCTTCGCATATACTAATAATAATCGCCCTGTAGCTGTTGTAGCCGCAGCAATATCCATCTCGTAAAATGTACTAGTTTTAGCACCACATTGACCGTATAACGAATTAGCGGTTACTTTGTATCCTAGCTGACGCTTATCAAGTACATTTTTCATAAAATCATCTGTTTGTTGAGGAATCATTTTCCTAGTTGATTTTCTTGCGCTCAACAATTCTTCTAAAATTGAAGGCATAATAGCGCGTTTTCCTTCTGGAAACTGGGCGAATCGACACTTTTTAGTTCCAGATTTTACTTTTTCTGCTGCCGCTGCTGGATGTTTCCTAATATATCTGTATGTATCATATTCTATATCTACATACTCGTAGTCTGGTAAATTATCATAAATGAAATTACCATCTTTATCTTTTTCACCTATTTCTTCTGTAAGATTACCAGCTAAATCATATTCTTTAGACCATACTTTGCTATCGTGTGATAAATTTTCACTAATCATACAAGAAGGATAGAGAGAAGCATAATCTACACACGCAACTGGATTATCTAAATATAAATCACATTTAGGGTCTAATACAATTGCGCCTTCATAACCATCATCAAGCCCTCCTTTTTCTATTACGGGCATCAAAGTACGTTTCTCTCGGCATTTTTTCGCAATATAACTTGTTAATTTTATTCCTTGACCTCTCATTACCAAGAAATTAATTGGAACACTACAAATCTTAGACATCTCGATAAATCCTGTAAGAATATCCGCTTTATTAAATAAATAATGTACTAAGTTACAATCTTGAATACAATACTTCGCAATTATAGCTCTATCATCTGCGCTTCCATTAGTCATTCTAAAAATATCCTTAGGTGTCACATCATCTTTTGCTAAGCACCAACGAACTTTTTTACTTAAATCTGGATTTACAATACCTTCTACAATGAATTTACAATCTGCTTTATTTACATATATCACTTTAAACTTAGCACCATTAGCATAATAGTCTATTGAATGCCCGATTTCTTCAAAATGAACGAAACTTCCTTCTAATAAACCAGTCATATTTGATGTTTTTATTTCAGTTTCTCCAGATGATGTATGAATAAATGATTTAATAAAATCTCCAATAAAATGACCCGCAACATAATCTAATTTATAAGATGTCAAATTTTCTTCACGACGAAAGAAGTTATACAAGTCTACTTGTAATCTACCATTTATTTTAATAAATTTTAAATCGTGCTGTCCACTAGCAATTTGAATTGTACTTTCTTCTAGTTTATATTTATCAGTTTTTTTATCTTTTGTAGCACAAATTTCATTTATATTTCTCGATAATTTTAAGAATTCTTCAATACAATTATTTTCTTCAGCTCGTTTAAACATAAACATATAATCAAAACCAAAAATATTATAACCTATTATTATGTCTGGATTCTCTCTTTGAATCAAATTTTTCCAAGCTAATAAAACTTCTTTTTCTGTTTGATAACTCTCTAAAATACTATTTTCAACTTGCATGTCAGAACACGTATTCAAAGCAATACAATGATTCATATATGGGTCCTCGTCGCCATATTTCATAAAGGTTGAACCAATAAAGGTAACCTTATCTCCTTCTAGTTTTGGAAAAGTTGAATCTAATGAAACATTTATTTCTTCTATTTTTTCATCTCTTTCAAACTTTTTATCAAGTATTAAATCAATAATTGTAGCTTTTTTATCAAAATTTGGTTTAAAGTGTTTTTTATAAGTTGTTTCTTCTTCATCATCATCATTTTTAAATTTAGCAAATGATTTCTCTAATGTATTTATTTCATTAAACTCGTCTGATTTTACAAAGCTTCTTACTGGTGTTATTAACCATTTTTCACACATTTTTTCTACTTCTTGTTTTGTCTTTGGAGATTTTTTTGGATATACTAAATCAATTTCATCCATTTCTTCATAACCAAACGCAGCATTAATGATACGTTTTAATATATTTTTACATAATTCTGGAGTTATCTCCATTTTTAAATTCTCGAAGTATTCAACAATATTTGTTGTTAATTTTTTATACGTTTTAACAGGAATAGGAAAATCACCGTGACTACTACTCGCTTCAATATCAAAACTACATATTTTATAAGGAACTCTTGTTTCCTTATCATTTAATGGTATGATATGCTTTTGATTTACAACAAATTCAAAATCACACGAAGTTTTTTTACTAGTAATATTTATAACTTTTTTATTTGGTATAGCAATCCACCCTGATGGACTAATATCTTTTATATGAAAGAAACGTAAAAGTGGCGGAATATTAGCCTCGTATATTCTTGTTTCTGTATTATTAAAAATATACCCATTTTCTAGTAGTTTTCTTCCATCCTTAGTCCAATCAGAATACCATAAATTTTTTGCTTTGTTTAAAGCCGCAAAACTTGTAAATTCTAGTTTAATAAATTTATGTTCTTTTCCACCATCAAAACCATATAATTTTTTACGTTTTATAATAATACATTCACTAATTGTATTTTCATAATATTTACCCATTCTTGTTTTAATATTTTCTAAAAATTGGTCTTTAATACTAATATTCCAATTATCATTTACCATTACATAAAAGAATGGTTTAAAACCTTCTACAATGACTGAGAATGTTTGACCTAATTCATTTACACCAAATATTTGAATAAGAAATATAGTTGTGTCTTTATAAACAACTCTTTCTTCTTCTTCTTCACTTTCTGAAACATTATTAAATGTTTCCTTTTCACTATAAACATTAAAATCAAAAACTCGAAATGCTTGTTCCATTGTTATTGTTGTTATATATTAATTTCTATTTATTCTGTTTTATTAAATTCAATTTTATTTAATATTATTATATTAATAATAAGATAATAAGATAAATATATATTATTATTAATATAAATAAATGTCAAAAGAACCTATAATTGCTATTGCGGTTTTTAATAATGATAAAATTAAAGGAACCGTTATATTTACTGAAAATTTTAAAAATAATAACATTAAAATTGATGTTAATATTAAAGGACTTAATTCAAATAGCTTACACGGATTTCACGTTCATGAAGCCGGCGATTTAACTGATAAATGTACTAGTATGTGTGCTCATTTTAATCCATATAATAAAAATCACGGGTGTCCAGAAGCAAAAGAAAGACACGTTGGAGATTTAGGTAATTTAGAAACTGATAATAAAGGCACTGCTAATTATACTTTTTTTGATAGTGTTATTAAGCTTAGAGGAACTAAAACTAATATTATCGGCAGAGGACTTATTATTCACGCTGACCCAGATGATTGTGGCAAAGGTGATAATGCAGATAGTTTAAAAACTGGGAATGCTGGAAAACGTATAGCGTGCTCTGTAATTGGATACTCAAAAGAAAATTTTAAATAATATTTCAAATAATATTTTAAATAATATTTTTATTTTTTATATTTATTTTACACCCTTGAAGATTTAAAATGGCACATTTGTGTCAAAATCTAAAAGGTTTATCCATTTCAGGAATGTGTAAATTTTGGTTATGGAATTTCGTCTAAAATTCCTGAAGTTTTGGGTAGAGTTTGAATAATTTTCCTCACTCACTTGCCTTTTTATAAGACAGAAGAAAATCCTCTACTAGAGTAATTCATTACAGACTTCTTACTATTCATTACTAATTAAATAATAAAATTTATCTTTAAGTTGTTTTTGTCTTATTTTAAATCTTCAAGGGTGTAAATTATATGCGGTTATAAAAAAAACTATACTAAAAATAAATGTCATTACAGCAGTTATATACTTTATAGTTTTTTCTGTTATTTGAAAATGCTCGTCTAACACTAGTTTTGAACCAATATAACTTCCAATTACCATCGTGATTAATAAAATATTTCCAACAAAAAAGTTTATTTTTTTTGCCTTATAAAATTCCCATATTGAACCAAATGTTAATGGAAAAAGTAATACATATAATACTGTACCTAAAATTGTTTTGTAATCACCTACATCCAAAAATTTAAATAATATTATAAAAAACCCAAGTGGTAAAATACCTGTTAATCCCATTAATAAACCTGATATTAGTCCAATTAAACAAAGAATTATTATATTAAACATTTAATTTAATATAATATTTTATTTTATTTAATATAATATTTTATTTTATTTTCTTCTTATTTTCGAGTTCTTCTTTTAGTTCTTCTTGATTTTTTTGATTTTCTTCTTCCACTTTTATTTCTTTTAGTTCTTCGTTTTCTTTTTCTTTTTCCACCTTTTTGCTTAGATATTTTTGAGTCAATCCATTTTACAAATGAATCTATTTTTCTATCTTTATCTTTTACATCAGGACAATCGTCATAGTCTTCTGAAGTTTCTCCTTTATTTGAAATATATCTTATTGTAGGAAATCCTTTAGGCTGTGAAGTTAAGTATTTGATTTCATTTAAAAATTCTTGGTCTACATCAGCAATCACTAATGATTCATCTTTTCCATATTTATCTTTTAACGCATTTTCTATTTTCGTCCATTCTGGACGTGTAGCATTACAAGGCCCACAACCGTCTAAATAAAAAAGAACAAATATATGTTTTCCCTGTTCAACATACTCATTAAACATTTTCACATTTTTATTTTCTGGGTCTATATGTAAAATTTTCATTATAAAATAACAGTAGAAAATAAATAAACATTATATTTTACAATTTTATCACTATTAAATATATATTAAATATATAAATGTCTACACTTACATATTTATTTATAGTATTATTTTTAGCTGGACTATATTTTTATGCAAAATATACAGGAACTAAATATAGCGAAAAATTTACAAATAATAGCGGCGAAAAACGATGCCCTAATATATTAATACAAAAAGGCTCTAAATTTTATTTACATAATTCAAAAGTAGCAAAAGTGCCAGGAGTTAACCCTATAGAATTTGAGAATTTAGAAGATTATACCGAATTTTTAGATTGGCAGCATAGTCAAGGAATTAGATGTCCTGTGTTATTTTTACAACAAACATATGACGCACAAGGTAATCCTGTTTATAAAGTTAGACCTGGAGTGTCCGAACAACAAGGCGGATTACCACCTAGCTATCCTCTTCCACCAAATCCAACACTACTTGTTGATGCTACTAGAAATGACCCTCCTTATAATACTAATTCAATGCCTTCTTACGACCAGTCTTCTTATTATGTTGGAACTACTACACCACTTGATAAAATGAACAATAATCAAAATAGTACACAAGAAGAAAATATGTTATATGCTGGACCTAGCCCTAATCCAATGGATTCAAATTGGGGTGGTTCAGATTATACACAGGGATTAGTTGATAAAGGATACTATGCTGATAATGAAGTTAGTATTGCGGTACCTTAAAATAAAATAAAATAAAAATTAATTTATGTTTTATGTTTTATCAATAAATTTCATAACACTATTTAGAGCTGCTTTTGCTTGATTTAATTTTGCTAATTTCTCTAGCCCTACTTCAGGTTTTGACTGGTCGATTGTTAGTGTTGTTTGTAACATTAGATTATTCACTAAATCGTCCATATTTATTACTACATTTTCATAGTCAGCTCTATATTTACTTATTAGTGTGGTATCTTGTAATTTAATCACTTGGGCTTTAATATTAGCTCCATATGCTGCTGCTCCACCTGCTACTCCATTACTACTTGTTGTTGTACTTGTACTTGTACTTGCTGTTGCGGTTTCTAATCCTTCTTTAACTCCTATATTACTAAATACAAAATATGTTAAAATACAAACACTTATGAAAATTACTGAATTATATAAAAATGTGTTATTCATTATATTATATATTTTTAAAAATATTTTAAAAATATAATTTTATTGTTTTTTATTTTATTGATTAGTTTTGTGGTTGATATATATAATAAATTGAATATTTTATTTATTTATTTAGTAAAAACTTTATTAAATTTACTAAACACGTTTTATTAACTTTTCTTACTTGATTTTTTGAATTTGTATAACTAATATCTTTAAGACAATTTTCATTTTCTTGAATTTGTGATATTAAATTTTGAATTGTTTTAAATTTATTTAATATTGCTATTGCGGTAACAGAGCTTATTCCAGGAATCTGACAAAGCATAATTTCACCAATATTATCAGGTGTAATATTATCTTTTTTGATTTTTTTTACTACACTAACATAATCTTTATCTGAAGATTCTGGTTCTTGTTCTAAAACATTTTCTTCTGACGAAATAGGTTTCATATTTTGATAGTATGGTTGCTTATTTTCTGTCTCTCCTTTTCTTAATTTGTTAGCAGTATTACAAATGAATATAGCTGACTCATCAATTGAAAATGACCTAATAACTGAGAATCCTTTATAGTAGTTTAGAGAGAAAATAGAAGAATACAAAGTTAGTTTTTCCATTTTATTATCCTTAAATCGATTTACACGATTTAAATCACCTTCAATTAAATAAATAATGTTATGATTAGGATGATTTAAACCATTTAAGCGGTACGATTGTTCTTCATATCTTCCATCTTTAATACTAGAGGCTAAGTCATTAATACTCTTTCTCTCTATATACAACTTATCTTCTACATTATTTGAGATGATAACATCACCTAATGGTAAATTATCAACTTGTACTTCCAAATCTTTGAAAAGAGGAATATTCACAATAAGTTCTCTAATATGTTTTAATAAATCTTGCTCTCTATTATCAACTCTAATCTTCATTAATAAATAATTTAATAATTTGTTATTAAATTGTTTTTGTAATATATATTCAACCTTTTCCATCTTTAAAAAAGATGGAGTCAAATAATTTGATTTGGATTTTTTGGTTTGACCTTTTTAAAAAAGGTCAATTTAACCCATATTACCACCGTGTGTTGCATGATACCCATATTTCTGTGTCTGAATGGTTCTATTAGGAATACAGAATCTAGGAACGGATTGAGGAGCACCCACTAAATTAACATTACTTGACAAATACCAACCCACTCGTGGTGCGGTTCCTGATTTTTTTGCATTTCCTCCGCAATTTGGTCTATTAACAATTGAAGCCGCATTTCTAGCCATTTTTCCTGCAGACATTAACACCATTTTATATAATACAAAAATATTTTTATTTTATTTATTCAATTTTAATTACTTTATTCTAAATATTTAAAAATAAATCCTCCAGCAGTTTTTTGTTTATTATATAAAACAGCCTTAATATTACTTTGTGACATATTCAAAAAATTACTTGCTTCAATAATTGAATTAAAATCTTGAATTTTATTCATTTCTAAATCATATTGAATTATTTTTCTTTTATTACCTTTGTTTAATCCAAATTTATGACTATGTAAACTATTTTCACGAGGGGTATTCCATTCAATATTTTCTAAAGAATTGTTTGTTTTATTACCATCAATATGATTTACAAATGCTTTATTTTCTGGATTTTCTAAAAAAGTAAAAGCTACTAAACGATGTAAAGCGCACTTATCTATATTTACTCTTACATAAATATAACCACTATGATGTGGTTTATAATCCTTCATTATAATTCCTTTACTATTTTTAAATCTTCCTAAAGAAGATACATAATAGTTAGTTGTATCTTTATCCTTAATAATAACTTGTTTCCAAATTTCATTTTCTAAACTTATTTGTTCTACTAATCCCCATTTAAAACCAAAAGAAGAATTATACACATTTCTAAAAGCACAACTAATCCCCCCTTTTATAGAACTCATATTTTTTGATAATCCTTGTGTAAATACCCATTCCGCAGCTAATTCAATAGAATCATATTTCTCTAATTTTTCATTAGTATTTTCATCTAATCTATAAACAGGTATATGTTGATTAGTAGTTTGTGTAACTCCATTACTTCTATGAATACAATTTTCTTGGTGCGTATTCCATTCTAAATTCGTAACCATATTATTTAATCCATTTTTATCAATATGATTAACCTGAGATTTATTTTCTGGATTTAAAATAAAAGATTGGCAAACTAATCTATGAACCTGAAATATTTTTCCAGTTGTTTTTGATAAACCTACAACAGCATATCCACCTTTATTATAACTTTTTAAAATTCTACCAGTATTTTTATTTCTAACATTACCCATATTGCTAACTTCATAATTTTCATAATCAGATATGTCTTTATATTCTTCCGCAAACATTAGAGCTATATATACTATTATGAGACCTCTCTAAGTAGTTTATTATAATATTTAAAAACAATATAAAGTTTTCTCTCCATAATATAGTATACAAGATGACAGATAAACAGATTTCACACGATGATGATATTTTAAGAACTGATGAAGGTCTTATATTCAATCCTTACAATCCTCTAAATACTGAGATTTCATTGAACCAAGTTCAATCAATTCTCACTAAATATGGTGTTCCTTCAATTGTAAATAATATTGCTCTCTATAAGCGCGCATTCGTACATAGGTCTTATACAAAAAGACCGCATTTTGAAAATATGGCACAAAATATTACTATTGTAGAAAGACCGTCAGATTGTATGCCTTTAAGCAGCAAACATAATGAAAGCTTAGAATTTTTGGGTGATGGAGTTTTAGAATTAATTACAAAATATTATTTATATCGCAGATTTCCTAAGGAAAATGAAGGGTTTATGACTGAAAAGAAAATTGCTATTGTTAAAAATGAAGCCATTGGAAAGATTGCTCTTGAAATGGGATTACATAAATGGCTTATTCTCTCTAAACACGCTGAAGAGAAGAAGATTAGAACCAATTTAAAGAAGCTTGGATGTTTATTTGAAGCTTTTTTAGGAGCTTTATTTTTAGATTTTAATAAAATGGTTGTTAAGGATGAAGAGGGCTGGTTTCAAAGTATGTTTGTAACTGGTCCAGGATTCCAAATGGCTCAGAAATTTATTGAAAATGTTTTTGAGGCACATATTGATTGGATTGCTCTTATTCAGAATGATGATAATTACAAAAATATATTACAAGTTAAAATTCAAAAAGAATTCAAAGTTACACCTCATTATGTAGAAATAGAACACGATATTGACCTAGGATATAGAATGGGAGTTTATTTATGTCTAGGACAACAAATATTTAACCTTAAACATTCTGATTCTACAAATATTTCCAAGTTTAAAACATTTCAAGCAGTACAAGATTACATCTCTCAAAATGAAAAAATATTTTTATTTATGGGTGAAGGACAACATAAAATTAAACGAAAGGCAGAACAAGTAGCTTGTAATGAAGCTTTACAATTTATTAACTCAAATACACAAAATATACTTTAGTTATACTTTTTAAAAAGTATATTTGCTTTACTTCGTTATAACTTTTTTTAAAAGTAGATATATATATATTATGAATCCTTTAGAACCATTAATAAGTAATTTAAAAATTAAACCTATAGTTAGCGAGTATTCGCAAGTTAATGTTTTAATTAAAGGGGAATTCTTAGATGAAAGAGAGAATGAATTTGATATAGAATCTTTAATGAAACGATTATCTGAAGCTGACTTAATAAGAGTAAAAATTAAACCAACAAGTGTTCGCGAAGAAGAAGTTATTGCAGAAGTTGTTGTAGAACCCATAACTAAGAAAGTTATAGGTAAAAAAGGTAAATTAATTATTGAAGAAGATGAAGGTGAAGAACACGGCCAAGAAATTCAAATTGTTCTCCCTAAGAAAACTGAAAGGAAAACAAAACCGGTTGAAAAAGGTATTGCTGTTTTGGGCCCTGAAACATACGTACAAATCGGAGACACACCAATCAATCAACGATTACCTGTTAGAGAAAGACCCTTTAAACTTATTGCTAGCAGTTATTATATGAACAATAGAGAGAAATTCATTAACTTTATTAATTCATTATTTGCCCCTTATAAAGAAGAACTAAAAAGAAATGCTGAAAATATATCGTGTGATACAATTGGCAATACAAGTGGTAATATGTCACTTTTAATACATCAAGAAATTGTTAGAGATTATATGAATCTTTATACACCGTATAGAGGATTATTATTGTATCACGGTCTTGGTTCAGGAAAAACGTGTTCTTCAATTGCTATTGCTGAAGGTATGAAAGGACCAAAGAAAATTATTATTATGACACCTAAATCACTACGTCGTAATTATATGGAAGAACTTAAAAAGTGCGGTGACCTTATGTATAAAAAAGACCAATTTTGGGAATTTATATCTGCTGAATCAAATAACGAGTTATCTCATATTTTATCATCTATTTTAAATTTACCAATGGAGTATATTAAAAAGAAAAAAGGTGCTTGGTTTGTTAATATCACTAAACCATCAAATTATGCTGGGCTTGCCGCTAATCAAAAATCGTCGCTTGACGATCAGCTTGATGTAATGATAGAATCAAAATATATGTTCATTAATTACAATGGGTTGAGGGCTAGACGATTAGAAGAATTAACATCAGGATTTACTCGTAATTTATTTGATAATTCAGTTGTAATAATCGATGAAGCACATAATTTAGTTAGTAGAATAGTTAATAAAATTAAAAAGGAACCACTTGTTAATGAAATTAAAAGAGGCGATCAAGAAAGAGCCGCACGCGATTTAGCTAAAAAACTTTCTGATTTATTAGAAAAAATAAGTAATATTAGTGGATTAAGCAAAAAGAAAATAGATGAATTAAATGAGAATTTAAATGAATTATTATTAAATGTAAAAGTTAATCGTGAAATAAACGATGATGAAAGAAATATTCTTACTATAAATTTAAATATATTTTTAAAAGGTATTAAAAAAATTGACGACCAAACAAGTATACAACAGATTACTGATACTCAAGGACCAATTGGTATAATTATAACTAGATTACAAACAAATCCAGTTCTTGAATCAAGAGTAGGAGAAAAAGAGTATTTACCTAAATTCTTATCTTCAAAATTATATGAATACTTATTAAGCGCTAAAGATGCTAGAATTATTTTACTTACTGGTACTCCAGTAATTAACTATCCTAATGAGTTTGCTATTCTTTTTAATATTTTAAGAGGATACATTAAAACGTGGGAATTTCCAATTAGTGATACTACCGCACAATCATTTGATAGAGATTCTTTAATAGAAATGTTAAAAGGCGAAAAATCACTAGATTATATTGATTACGACCAAAATCTTAAAATTTTAACAATTACTAGAAATCCATTTGGCTTTAAAAATAAAATTAAAAAAGATGAAGGGTATAAAGGAGTTACTAATGCTAAGGAAGTCTCAAAAGGAGTTTTAGATATAGATACTGGGACTTTTGATAGTGATACTGAATTTGAAAAAAGAATTATTGGAATATTAAAAAGAAATAATATTGATGTTTTAGTTGCTGGAATTAAAATTAATAATAAAAAAGCATTACCTGACACATTAGATTTATTTGAAGGTCAATATATTGATAACAATACAAAACAAATTAAAAATGTACCAGCATTAAATAGACGTATTTTAGGATTATCATCTTATTTTAGAAGTGCTCAAGAAAGCTTACTTCCTAGATTCACTAGAACACTTGGCCTAGATTATCACGTTATTAGAATCCCTATGAGTGATTTTCAATTCAAAGTATATGAAGCATCTAGAGTTAAAGAGAGAAAAACTGAAAAACCATCTAAAGGACCGCAAAGTGTTGGAGGATTATTTAAGGAGTCTACTTCAACGTATCGTATCTTTTCACGTTTATACTGTAATTATGTTATGCCAGATAGACCTGTTCCAATTAGAGAATCAGCCTCATCTGCCGCTGCATCAATTAGAGGAGAAGAAACCGATATTGGTGATGTTTTAATCCAAGCACAACAATTAGCAGATAGAGTTGATGTTGATGGTGAAAATGAAGGTGAGGTTGAAGCTGATGAACTTTTAAATAATATTGGTGGAATAGCATATAAACAACGCATTGATAATGCTATTAAAAATATTGAAGAACATTCAAATGATTTTTTAACTCCTGAAGCGCTTGAAAAATATAGCCCCAAATTTTTACATATGCTTGAAAATATTAGTGACCCTAAAAATATTGGATTACATTTAGTTTATAGTCAATTCAGAACTCTTGAAGGAATCGGAATTTTTAGTTTAGTTTTGGAAAAAAATGGATTTGCTAGATTTAAATTAACAAAAACTAGCGCTAATTCTTGGGATATTGATATTAGTGAGGCTGACGCAGGCAAGCCAACTTATGCTTTATATACTGGTACTGAAACTCACGAAGAAAGAGAAATAATTAGGAATATTTATAATGGAGATTGGGATTTTGTTCCTACAAATATTTCTGAACGTTTAAGAGCAAAATCTAATAATAATAATACAGGTGATATCATTAAGGTTTTAATGATAACATCTTCAGGGTCTGAAGGGATTAATTTACGTAATACACGTTTCGTACATATTATGGAACCATATTGGCATCCTGTACGTTCAGAACAAGTTATTGGTCGCGCAAGACGTATTTGTAGTCATAAAAATTTACCACCAGCTTTACAAACTGTTGAAGTGTTTGTTTATCTAATGATTTTTTCTGATGAACAATTAGAATCTGATAATGCGGTTGAACTTAAAAAACATGATTTAAGTAAAATTGATAAGTTACCAGTTACTAGCGACCAATTACTATTTGAAATTTCTGAAATTAAAGGTAATCTTACTAGGCAATTAAATGAATCAATTAAAGAATCATCATTTGATTGCCAACTTTATTCTAATGGAAAGTGCGTTAATTTTGGAGAGCCTAATGTCAGTAAATTTTCATATTTTCCTGACTATACTAAAGAAGGGGATGATAATAGTTATAAACTTAATCAAACACAAAAAATAACGTGGAAAGGCAAACCAATTACAATAGGTGGAGTTGATTATGTTTATAAAAGAATAAATGAAAATTTATTAAATATTTACGATAAAGATAGCTTTACCGCGGCTCTTAAAAATCCTAGTGTTGAGCCGCTTCTAATAGGCACTCTTGAAACTATAGAAGGCAAAAGAGTATTCAAACCTGTATAATTCAACCTTTAAAAAAGGTTGAGTCAAATC
>Ga0214257_1000369_pt1 | contig 14654 bp, 5 predicted proteins | sample TroBogypolimnion_23_FD_153095 | JGI IMG/M metagenome (GOLD analysis project Ga0214257, IMG submission 153095) | Freshwater microbial communities from Trout Bog Lake, WI - 18AUG2009 hypolimnion | ecosystem: Environmental > Aquatic > Freshwater > Lake > Hypolimnion/Profundal zone | place: Trout...
ATTTGTAGGATGCAATCGTAAATTTGCTGAGCTTGTTCAAGCTGACCTACAAATTTGTGCAGTTTGGTAAGGTTCTGCAGGGCTTCCATTTGACGATAGTCGGGCTGAATGGACTCAGGGTTATTGAGAAGTGCTAGAAGTTGGGTGAGTTCAACCGCTACAGACCTAATAGCTTGCATGTGAGGATTGGTAGGCTGAAGATGTTGGTCTAAGAGTGAGTGAAAGTGTCGGCTGGTAGAATTGAGGGCATCTAAGGTTTGTTCGGAATAACATCGCCTTTGATAGGTCGTGGTGGTGAGGTGCCGGCTGGTAACTGCGTGTGTATACTGCTGAGCGGCGTTAAGGGTTGATGCTAAAGTGGTTCGGTCGGCTGAAGTAACTTGGTGTGCTACCACGTAGTTCCTACAGTCTGTCTCGGTAATGGTACTGCCATAATCCTGAAAGTTATGGGGTTGAGAAGGTTGTGTGTGGGAGGTGGGTGATGTGGGTGGTTCTGATAAAGGTGGGGAGTCTCTAGGGGTGGGTGGGTTTGGGGCTAGTGAGGCGGTGGTGGAATGCTGCTGGTATCCTGATGGGTACTGTTCGTGTGTTGGTTGGGATGAGGCTGATTGCTGAATCGGAGGATAAAGGTAGGTTGGTGGGTGTGATGATGTCTGTGGTTGAGTCTGCTGATACGAGTAGGGTGGTGGTTGCAATGACGTGGTGTGTGGTTGAGGCGGCGGTGTGTGTGGTGTCTGTGCTAGCGATTCCTGAAATATTTGTCGGATGAATGCCATCTGTTCCTGAGAGAGTGGTTGTACTGGTGGGGGTAGCCTCTGGGCTGGGGCTAGGGGTTGAAGCTGCGGGGGGATGGGCTGCAGTGTGTGTGTCGGCTGATACCTTGGTTGGGTGGCGTTCAACTGCTCTAGCAAAGATGTGGTCTCTTCATAGAGGTAGCGGTGTTCGGCGGCTCGGGTGATGAGCGCCTGGATTTGGTTCTGCTGAGTGCGTGTGAGGCCTGGGGTGGGGTTAGTATGTTGCGTGGGTTGAGTAGGCTGATTCGACATATCTGCTGATCGATGCGCACGCAAAAACAAAATGCGCAGGGAGGGTGGGGTTTACAACGGGTTAATTCTTTGGCCGAAGCCGTTCAAGGGTGGTCTTGGGATTGCCCTTGATGACAGCTGGGCGGCCTTTCGGCCGCAGCAGCGGTGGCTTTCACGATGGGCGGTGACCCGTGATGGTGTAGTTCAACCTGTGTGGGAAAAGAGTCAAGTGCGCAACATGAAAATGACTGTGCGCGTGGGGTGGGTGCTTCTTTGGGATTAGGGTTCACCTTAATACCATCGAGTAACATAGCCTCTGTCTGTGGCGGGTGGCGTTGGTGACGTTTGTTGCCGTTTACTATCGCTATGATAGTATTCCATCTAGGCTGAGGACGTAGTGTCGTGTTGTCGGCTGCTAGATAGGGTGGTTGTGTAATGATGGTTAATTTCTCCACTAGGGATCGAAAAAGATTGTACCATGGCGCGGTTGGCCATTCGGGAACAACCATCATGAGTCGGATGTTTTCACGAATCACTTTCCTTAACACTAGTGGGATTAGTGTCCAGGGAGGGTTGGCGTATGGGCGGGTCTCTTTCCACCAGGGTTGGTGAAAAGCATTGATGGCTGCTGCCCATGAGTCAGGTGATGGTGAAAAATAACGGTCGACTTGATGGTGTTGTCTAGAAGCAAAAAGGTCTACTGTTGGTGTGAAGTGTAGTGTGTGGCATGCGGTTTGAAATATTGTCGGATGAAGCATCACATCTTCGTTGGGGTTGAAGTAGGGTGATACTGGGTGTAATGCTGGAGGTTGCTCATCGTCTGTGTCGGATGATTCAAGGTTGGGTGGTTCTTTGATAGTGCTGGGCCTGGATTTGATAAATCTGTCCGAGTGTGAGGTCGGCTGATAAGTAATAGTGTGTACGTAGGGGTTAAACTGAACGTTTTTCTGGATCGGTTGCTTAGCGTGTGGTCTGCTAATAGGTTGTGATAAGGTTGGTTGTGGTGATGATGATCGTGGCAAGGGTAATAATGAGTAGGATGATGTACAGGCGGTGAGACCATATGGGGGCTCATCGTCGTGGTCGTCGTCCCAGTCATCGAACGCGTCCGATGACGGTTGACGGAGGTAGGCTGGAAGCTGGAGTTTTCGGAGGGCTGGGTCTAAAGGTAAGTTGGGGGGTTCTGGACGTGGACCAACGTCTGTGGGAATAGGGTGAATTGGATGGCGTATGTGGGGATCGGGTGGGGGAGGAGGTGGTAATGCTGATTGGGGTGGATCTGATGGTGGGGGTTCATCGGATGGGTCCGGGGGTGGATCCGATGGGGAGGGTTGGGCGGGTGGTGCCGGGGGTTCTGCTGGAGGCGGGGGTGGAGGTAGGCTGATCGGCACTCCGTCTGGTGGCAGGAGTGGTAGTCGAACTCGGTATGGGATCGTGTCGTACGCGTTAAAAACGTGGTTCTTGTCCACAACGCGTGTGAAAATTTCTGGTGGTAGGTTGAGTCGGAATGATGTTGGTGTGATCATTTCGGTGATTTCATACGGACCAGCTGCACGGGCTGCAAGCTTGCCCGGGCGAACTAGCTGTAAACGGGGGTGTTTCCTCATGGTTATGAGGACTTGATCACCACGGAGGTAGGTGTGATCAGCCCGTTTACGGTTTGCTGCTTTTGCCATTCGCTGTTGCTGTGTGGCAAAAAGTGAAGAGATGTGCTTCCAATCATCTCTAAGCCGTGATATAAAGCGTTTGGGTGTTTCCTTTAAATCGTGTGTTGGTATGCTGGCGGATGGCAAGTCCAGATACATTGCCGGGTGATAGCCGTATGTAAGGTAGTAGGGTGAATAGTCTGTGTCTACCAGTGGTGCACTATTGATGGCCATTTCTACGTAGTCTACTACGTCATACCATTTGCGGTTTTGGTACTCCGCACAGCGCATCAACTGCAACATGGTTTTGTTCGTGCGTTCTGCTAAACCGTTTGTCTGGGGGTGGAATGCGGAGCTGGGTCGCATTAAAATGTCATGATGAAGACAAAAACTTTTCCAAAAGTCGGACATAAGTCGGGTATCTCGGTCATGGATAATACTACGGGGAATACCGTGATATTTCACGACATATTTGAGGAAAAGTCGGGCGGTATCGGCTGATGACGCGGTTTTGGTGGTAGGGATCAGGTGAGTCATTTTCGTTGCACGGTCTGTGACAACGAGTAATGAGTCGTATGTTGTCCCTTCGTGTGTATAGGGTGGCATGTCTACCCAGTCCATGGCCAAACTCTGCCATTTGCGAACTGGTATCTGGATAGGTTCGATAAATCCACGTGGGTGTCTGTGGTCTGCCTTTGCCACTTGGCAGGTATGGCAGGTAAGTACGTGATTTTGTATGTGGTGGTTCATCTTGTCAAAGACGAATCTGCGTTTGATTAGTGATCGGGTGCGGTTGACACCCCAGTGTCCACTGGTGATGGCGTCATGGTGAGCTGCGATCACTTCCTGGATACGATTGAATGGCACAACTATCTTATCGTCCAGCCAAATACGGCCATGACGAAAACGGTGTGGTTTGGTGAGATTACCGTTGGAATCGAAGAATTCTTGACGAATCTTCGGATCATTCAAATAATCCTGCATCCAGCTATCATCATTGATGAGTAGCATGGGTGCAAAATTAAACTTGCAAATAGGCTGAGTAATGTAATGCTGGTAATCGGCTGGTTGGTGTGTGTGAGGTTGATTTTCGGATGGTTGGTGTAAGGCTGAAAGTGTGTTAATCTGAAATTTCAGGGGAAGGGCGCTTGTTGCTGAGTGTGTCTGCTCAGGTGTGTATAATGCTGGGGGTTTACTGGCCTGAAATTGCCGAGAAAGGGCGCTTGTTGCTGAGTTTGTGGTCTCAAATGTGTGTAATGCTGGGGGGGTGTTGGCCTGAAATTGCCGGGAAAGGGCGCTTGTTGCTAAGTTTGTGGCCTCAGGTGTGTATAATAATGCTGGGGAAGTTTGAAATTGCCGGGAAAGGGCGCTGGCTGCTAAGTCTGTCGTCTGAAGTTTGTGTAATGCTGAGGATGGATCAGTCTGAAATTGCCGGGAAGGGGCGCTTGTTGCTAAGTTTGTCGTCCCAGGTTGGTATAATGCTGAAAGTGTGTTTACCTGAAACTGCCTGGAAAGGGCGTCGGCTGCTGTGTTTGTCTTTCCTGGAATGTGGACAATCTCCACTTCGTAATTTTGGATTGTTTGAAGCCAACGAGTTTGTCTTTGTGTCGGATATTTCATGGTTTGTAGGTATCGTAATGATGTGTTGTCTGTGTGAACAACGGTCTTAGCTCCTAGTAAGTAATGATGCCAATGTTTGAGCGCATCCACCACGGAAAGAAGCTCTTTCTCGTGCGTGGGGTAATTACGCTCGTGGGTGGTGAGTTTTCGGCTTCGACACGCAATTAAGCGGAGGTTGCCGTCGGCATCGTGTTGTGATAATGTGGCACCCGTTCCAGTGTCGGATGCGTCTGTGTGTAGGATGTAAGTTCGGTTGTTGTCTGGGAATGCTAGAATAGCATGCTGAAGTAGAGCTGTTTTCAAGCTCTGGTAGGCTGATTGCTCTTTGCTTGTCCATTGCCAAGCATTCTTTTTGTGTAGTAGGTCGGTTAATGGTGTCGCCAAGGTGGCATACCGCGGGACGAACCTTTGGTAAAAACCACAAAGGCCTAAAAAACTTCGTATGTCTCGCACAGTTTGTGGAACTTTCCAGTCGTAGATGGCCTGGAGTTTTTCTGGTTGGGGTCGGATGCCTCCACGGCCTACGATGTAGCCGCAGAATTCTATTTCGGTTTGGGCGAACTCTGATTTGCTGAGCTTGCCAAACAGTTTGGCATTCCTGAGTCGGCTGAGGACTTCACGTAGATGTTGGATGTGTTCTTCGAGTGTGTTGGAAAAGATGACTATATCATCCATGTAGGCTTGTGCGTAATGCTGAATGTCTGTAAACAGTGCGTTCATCGTGCGTTGGAAGGTTGCCGGGGCGTTGCAAAGCCCAAACGGCATAACAAGGAATTCAAACGAACCGTATTTGGTTTGGAACGCAGTACGTTCCCTGTGTGTAGGATGAATACGGATCTGATGAAAACCTTGGGCTAAATCCATTTTAGTAAAATAACGTGCTTTAGCCATATTATCCAACATTTCATCTATTTTGGGCACTGGGCAGCGGGAGGGGATAGTAATTCTGTTGAGTGCACGGTAATCGATGCACATGCGGAGGGTATTGTCCTTTTTCTTTGCGAACAGGACTCCTGCTCCGTATGGACTGGTGGACTTTTGAATCCAACCTGCCTGGAGGTATGTTTTTAACTGTGTGCGAAGTTCTTCGTCCTCCTTTGGTGCTAAGCGATAGATACGGTGATTAGGGGGTTTTCCGTTATCTACCAGATCGATTCTATGGTCCGTGGCTCGTTCTGGGGGTAGGTGATTAGGAAGTTTGGTGGGGAATACGTCCTGGAATTCATCAACTACAGACTGAATCTCAGGGGGTGGTTTTGTGGTCGCCACAGGCGGGCCACATTTTGTGTGATCAATTGGCTGACGTGCCTTAACATAAAGTTTGGCTGGCGCATTTTCAGCGTGGGATGACGGTTTGGTAGGGTGAAGTGATTGAATAATCTCTTGTCTGTCTGCGTTGGTTAATTCAACTTCGGGGTTGTCGGCTGAAGTTTGTATGGCTGACAGTGTGTATAGGTTGTTGGGTAGCTCGACGAGGGGAATGGTGACGAAAAGTTCGTCAGGATCGTCGTAGGCTGATTCGGAATCTGTGATTCCGGGTGTGCTAGGTGATGATGTTCGTGTGGGTGTGTCTGGTGATTGTGGGGGTACTGATGGATCAATGTTTGTTGAGGTTAGGCTGATCGGCTGGGGTAATGCTGCGGATTCGTGCGGTAATACGCTGGGGGAGGGGGGATGTGGGGTTGGTGATGGGTAATCAGGTAATACTGGTAAAGTGGTTGATGTGATCTGCTGAAGTAATGCTGATGGTTCGTGCAGTAATACGGTGGGGGAGGGGGAATGTGGGGTTGGTGACGAGTAATCAGGTAATACTGGTAAAGTGGTTGATGTGATCTGCTGAAGTAATGCTGATGGTTCGCTCAACGGTGTGCTGAGGGGGGGTTTGGGGGTGAGTAATGGGGAATCAAGGGGTACTGATGTGTCGGCTGAAATAGGCTGGTGCAAGGATGGTGTCAGTGCGTTGGTTAGGTGGGCTGGATCATGCTCTTCCCGCAGAATTTGGTTGAATGATTTCTGCGTCGGTCGACCATGAAGGATTTGGTAGTATCGCTTGTGGCGCAGAGCCACGGTGCGATCTGTCCAGCTAGTGTGTGTGACATGTTCGTGAAGAAAGGGGTAACCAAGCACCAAGTCTAGGTGTGTGTCAATAACATGTAATGGTTGGGCTGGAATGAAAAGGGGTCCAAAACTGAGGGTTTCAAGCACATACTGAGTCAACTGAATGGGTTGACCATTCGCAACCTGAATCAGTATTGGCTTCTTGAGTGGTCTGGTGGGTAGCTGCAACTTGTGGACGAGGGCTGTCGATATAAAGTTGCCGGATGCACCTGAATCCAAAAGAGCATAGATCAAGGTTTGTCGGATGACCGTGGGGAGGAACAGCAGGTGGTGAAGAGGTGGATCTTCATCCATGATCTGCATGTCTGTTTTGAGTAGGCTGATAGTGTGTCCGGGTAGTATGGGGGGTTTGGGAAACCAATCATGGTTTGAGGTTGTCCTCTTGGGTGTAATGGTGGTGGGTGATAAGGTCGGCTGATGGGTTGGTTTGTTGCGTTTCTTTTTACTGGGGGGTCGCTTGTCGGCTGTGACAAGCTCTCCTCCACTGAGAGCTTTGTCGGGGTGTAATGATGTTGATGATGCTCCTCCACTGAGCATCTTTGCGGCGTCGGGTGTGAGTGGCGCTGCAGCGTGTGTATCTGGTGATGGGCGGGATTGGCTGATGGCTATTGCTATCTTTTGAAGCATACACACACATACCGCTATGAGGGCTAGGAGTGGAGCACGCACTAAGGAGAGATCAGGTGTTGCACCGTGCGGCAGTGCACGTCCAGGGTACTGGACGCTGGTCTCTGTTACTACGGAACCATACGCGGCGGGTTCCCGCGTCGATGGTAGCTTCGACTTGGGTGTACTGATGAGAACTCTGGGACTAGGGTGACACGGTGACGGATTTGATGTCCCGACGTGCTGCCTCGAGGACAGTGTCGGTTCGTCTGTATCTGTTCGTTTCCACCAGCCAGCTGAAGTGTACTGGTTATCCTGCTCCGCGCACGGCACATGCGCAGGTTGGCTGGTGAGCCGTGTCCCTAACAACAGTTGAGCAGATGTGTACTGGATATCCGGCTCCGCGCACGGCGCATGCGCAGGTTCAACTGTGTTAGTGTGTTGTAGGATGATGGGACCCTGAGCTAAAGTGTACTGGGTATCCGGCTCCGCGCACGGCGCATGCGCAGGTTCAGGGGCCTCTGTATCCTGTTTTCGGTGACATTGAGCAGAAGTGTGCTGTATATACCGCTCCGCGCACGGCGCATGCGCAGGTTCAATGTCCGAATTGGCTGATTCCGGGGGAAGGGTATGGTGGTTGATAGAGTCAGTCTGATGTTGTTGGAGTGTGTCGTCCTGTTCGAGACAAGTCTCGAATGGGATGTTTTCTAGCATCTCAGGAGAGATGAATCTACCTGTGGATGTTAGGGCTCCAAACATTAGTCCTAGGGGTTCCAAGTTGGGCTGGCAACCCTGGAGGGTTGTTTTGCACCTTTGCAAGGAACAAATGAGTTTCTGTGGTTTTTCCGAGATGTTGCTTGACGGTAGGGTCAAGACACAGTGCTCGGTGTTGTCTCCACTTGGGGACGGGGTTAACATACACCTATTACACGCGGTATCAACGTGGGGCAGGGGAGGGAGGGAATGAGACGCCCGACTCAAACCCCTTTCACTTTTCCCCGATCATCACGATCCGGGGAACGGCGGCCAGGTGACGGCTGCCTTCCGTTATCGGCTGATGTTCTGGTGTTGGGTGATGGTGTTCGGCGTGATTGATCACGCTGATCTCTGTGTGTAGGCTGATTGTCGCGTGGGTCGCGTCGATCCCTGGGATCGCGGCGATCACGAGTGTTCTGATAATCACGTGAATCGCGGGTGTCGCGGTATTCACGGCGGTAGGGTGGAGTAGGTGTTCTGGTGATTTGGCGAGCATTGTCGCGGTCTGGTGTGTAATCACGACGGGGCGAGCGTGTGCAATCGTATGTTTTGTGATTGGATGAGCCGCAATTTTGGCAACGGCGGGGTGGGGTTGGGTTTTTCCTATAGCGGGCTTCTGGACAGTCACGGGCTTCATGTCCGAGGCGTCCGCACGCATAACATAGGATGTGGGGACAATATTGTCGGATGTGACCACGGAGGCCGCAACTGTAGCAACGTGGTACTGGTTCTGATGAGTCTGCTCTGGTGTCTGGTGTGACTGCGTAATGCTGATGGGGTGATGGTGAACGGTTTCGCGTTTGGTAAGTCGTGTATGTTGGTGGTGTCCGGGGACGGTAGGAGTCGTGTGTGTACTGCTGATAAGTGGGTGTAATGGCAGCGTGCTGAAAGGTAGGATGAAAACTCGGATTGTGTGTAGGTTGATTCGGATGTGTGTAGGGTGATGGGGTTGGCAAAAGTGGGTGTAGGATGGGTGCCATTGAGTGTTCTGGTTGGAATACGAGGGGTCCAATGGTCTGCTGACGGTAGGATGGAGTATGTGTTGTCGACAGGGCGTCGATCTGCATTGGTGTCCTCTCGGTAGGTTGAGCTAGCCTAGCGGGAGTTTGTTGGTTGGTTGAATGGAAGGGGTGGGACGCGGTGGCTTGGGCCAAGTATGCTTGTGTGGCTAAGAGCTGTTGGCGGAGTGTGTCCATTTCCAGCATCCACGGTGGTCTTTCACCGTTAGCAATGCGGCGTGCTGCTTCGACGGTTTCTCGAAGTGTTGCGGGTGGGGTTTGTCGTAATGGTTGTTGTATGTATGGATCTAGTCCATCAATGAATAATGTTGATGCTCGGGCCTCTGGCATGTCTTCCAGAAACTTTTTGTAGCTAAGGAAGTTTGTTGTGTAGTGTGAAAAGTTTCCTTGCATTTTGAGTTCTTGCAACTCCTTTTCAATGTATCGGGTGTAATCATGCGGGAGGAAGGCGTTGATAACTACTCGCCTAAATGCTTCCCAGGTTGCAATGTCGGCTGGTCTGTTGAGCTCGTGGATGGTTCGAGCGTAGTCACCCATATGAGTGAGTGCTCGTGCCACTTTGTCTGCTTCTGTGAGTTGTCTGTCTGTGAATGCATCTTCGGTCGCTAGGATCCATTTGAGTAGGGTGTTTTTGTTGCCGTCCCAATAAGGGAGTTTGCTGTCTCTGTCTGGTAGGCTGACGCGCACTGGTTGGGTGAGACGTTGCTGGAGAACTTGAATGGCGTCTCGTGTGTTTTGGTGCTGCTGATTCAACGACTGAACGAGGCCTTGTTGGTTGGTGGCAAGGATTGCCTGAAGCGCTTCGCTCGTAAGGTGTGTCTGATGAGTCGTGTGTATAGGATGAGGTTGATTCTGAGGGGGGTCCATTGTTCCGGGTTAGAACGTGATGGAGAAAAAAAATTTGGTAATGTTGATGTAGGTTGCTGATGAAGGAGTGATGCTGAGTCTGATGATCGGATGATTATAGCTGGTCGGGTGATTATAGCTTAGGGGAAGGTCTTCACGAGGTAAATTTTAGTGTCCTGCTGAAGAAAAAATGAAAATAGAAGAAAATGTTGGTTGGAAAAAAGGAAAAACGGTTAGGGCTTAAGTCGGCTGACAGGGTTTTTAAACCCCTCTGCTACCAGGTGTAACGGAAGGTCCGGTTAGGGTTGCCTTCCGCCCCAGGGCAGAAGTGTCGGGTTAGTGGACCGTCCTGGGTTGCGTAGGACCGGTGGTATATATGCCGAAATGTACCCGTATGGCCGAGATTCTTCCTGCACTGCACTTGGAAGGTGGGAGTGGAAGACGTCACGGATCATATCGCACAACAAGGCACGACCTAGAGTATCTGTAGGACCTCTACAAAGGTCGTAATATACAGGTACATGCGATGCGCATCGTTATATACATCACCGTGCGTCGGATGTTCTGCTGAGGGTGCGACCAGCGGCATGGTTGCTTGCGCAGCCTTGTCGAGGTGCTGGGGGGACTCTCGTAGGTGTACTGATGATGGTAGGCTGTTGTATGTATGGTTGGCTGAGGTAGCTCTTCTACTGCCGGTAGGCTCGTGGTACCGCCATACCGGGGTCCGAAGGACGTACGGTAGCTTTCCGTTACAGCCTCCTCCACTAGCGAGGACAGCTGAGCGGTGCTCTGCTGGCTGAGCGATCAGCGTATAATAGGAAAGCTACAAAAGCAGAGTAGTGTGTACAGGTAGGCTGATGGTCCTGGTTGCAGGGTGTTAACCTGAATAGGTGGTGTGTATCATGATAATGTTGTGTAGCGTAGTGCTGAGTAAGTTGAAGAGTGCGGTCGTATGGATCGGGTGATTGAGTGTGTTTCAAGGCTAATCGAGTGTGTTGTACTGGTGGCGTAATGGTAATGCTGACTGCTAACGCTGGGGTCTGTTGACATTCGACGGGACCATGAATGGCGGCGTCGGATGGTCTTGGTGTCGGCGGCGGTGTATACGACGGAGTTAGGTCGTGGGTGGTGAAGGAGTTGGAGATGTGACCGGAGTGATCTCTCGTGGGACTTCATTTGAGGCTGTGGTGCGCTCTCGCGGACCATTTTACCAGGGGTTGACTGGTGGTGAGTAACTGTCAAACCGAGGGCGAGTAGCGTTGCGGGGTGAGGAGTTTCTCGTAAGGAGGGAAGTGGGGATGGTGTCGATCGATCGCAGTGGGCGGTTGGTCTGGGATGTACCGGGAATCGACGACGATTTGAGTGTTGCTGTCGGTGTTGTGGAATGGGCTTGTCGTGGGATGGTGTCGATGTTGGTTTAATTGAATGTCGTTACTGGAGTTGTCGAAGAGTTGGCGTTGGCGTAGTAGGGGTTCACGGTGGGTGATGCTGCTGATGGGCTACTGATGAGCTGCGGGTGTGTTGCTGATGTGCAGCTGGTGTACTGCTGGTGGGTGGGGATCCGTGCTGCCGGGTGTTGTGTGGGTAAGGAAGGGTGAAAACGACGAAGAAGACGAGACACATGCGAAAACACGCACGCATTCCACACCTTCACGTCACTCTCCCGTCCAGCTTGCCCTTCAGTGTCCGTTCGACCGTGCACATCCCTTTGAGAGGTGGCGGGCTTTGCGGCGGCTGAGGGCTCGTGTTGTTTCGGCCGGGCGGCTGCGGCCAGGGGTGTGCACGGGGTCCGGGGCACTGTCGGTTGGGCTGTTCGTTTGAGCGTTGTGGGGAGTAGGATGGTGTGTGAATCGGATGTGGGGTGCTGCTGAAGTGTGTGTGGGATGATTACTGCTGAAGTTGCCGGTGGGCGAGTGCTGCTTCTCTGTTGAGTGGGACGTCATGTTCAGAATGAAGGACGTGGTTGAGGTCGCAGATGGGGTCGTTGAGGAATGCTGTGTAGACGCATTTGGAGCGGTTATCGAGGATGGCGTGGACTGTGGTGCGGAGTTGAATGTCCATGGGTGATGGGGTAGTCGTTGCTGTGGTTGCTGAAGGTGTGTGGTAGATGATCTTGAGGTCGGACGGGTTGAACGGAGGTGGCTGGTTTTGTGTCCAGAGGGTGTAGTAGGGTGGGTGAAGTGGAATAAGATCGGGTGGGTGGTTGTTGAAGGAGGTCTGGTCAGGTTGTATGGTGAGTCATGGTGAGTTCTGCTGACTGACAGTGGCGGTAATTGGATGAATTGCGTCCTACGAGTCAGTTAGCACTCGAGGATGCAGATGGCTGTGGTGCCATCTGTATGTTGGTTGTGTCGGCTGAAGTGACGGATAACTGGACGACGGGGAGTGGGCCTAGGGGTGGGAGTGGTTCTTCTGGCTCGTCTGCGGTGTCGAGTGAGACTTCTAAACTAGGAGAACGGCTCTCCGTTCCATGTGGTGGTTCCTGTGTGCAAAGGGTGGGGGCTCCGGTGTTAATTGTGAGTGGCTGGGAGTGGACTGAATCCATGTCGTCCTGATCGGCTGAAGGTAAGGGGGTGTTTGTGAGCATGGAGGATGTTAGACCTCCGAATGCGGATGTTAGTGGGTGTGGTGTGTGAGTGTCTGGTTGTTCCGATGGTGAGGAACCAAAGGCTCCATAAGGTGTGCGTGGGTATGTGTTGTCGAGAACTGGAGACACGAATTCGGCTGAAACTGCTGGCACGGGGATAGCCGGGGTTGGTGCTGTGGCCAGGCTGGTGCCGGTTTCAGAAGCTGACTGAGGTGGGGTGTCGGCTGGTGCAGATTGTTCTCTGCGTGGGCGGGTGCCAGTGTTTGTCGATGGCGTGACGTGTGTATCTGGTGAAGTTTGTCGTGTTTGCTGATATGGTGGGCGGGGTTGAGTGGAGGGTGCCGGTGTGGTATGTTGGTGAGGGACGTATGGTCGGGTGATTGGAGGTGCTTCTCGCATGTATGATGAGGAGGTGGATGGCGGTCGTTTGGTTGATCGGCTGATGGCGGGGGATGGGGATCGACCGCGAGTGGGTTTGTACTCGGGGCGAAAGTAGGGAGGTGGGAATTGGATGGGGTTGCGGTCCTGATGTGTCATTTTGTGGATCTCGTCTGTGTAATGGCAGCGAAAGATCAATTGTTTGATCGGGTCGGCTGGGTTTGCTTCGTTGATCTCGGGGAGATCAAAAATAGTATGTTGCCATGAGGCGTTTGTACTGGTAATGTCGTGTGGGAGGAGTATGTCGTGTAGTTTGAGGTTCCATGGTGCGGATCTGATGGGGATTTGTGTCAGTATGTTACGAAGAATGGGTATGTATCCTGGGTAATGCTGATGTTCATCGTACGAAAAGAAATACGGCTGAATGCCAGGGATGGTCTGATCATATCCCGGAATGCGACGGTAGATCGCATTATAAAGGGCTGTTAGGGAGTCTGGTGTGGTTGGTACTGCTGGTCGCGCAAAGAATGGCGCGGTGTAGGGTGAGATAACCTTCAGCACTGCAAACAGTGCTTGTCTGATGTCGTATAGGATGTTAATGCGGTTCGGCTGATTGATTGCTTCGTATGTCTGGTCGATGCGTGTGTAAAATGTAATTATGGTGGTAAGTAGGTGGCAATAGCTGCCGGTGGGGGCTTCCCATGCTTGCGGGTACGCATGGTGTAGGTTGTGAAAGAGGGAGTTGAAGTAGGATGTGACACGACTGGTGATGTTTGTTGGTGTTGGTGTGTATGCTGCTGGGTTGAAGATGAGAATGGGGGCAGTGTCATAAGGGGTGGTGAGGGAGGGAAACGGAAAATTAATGCTTGGAAGAATGTGTTGGGTTTGTGGTGTGTTGGGAAGGAGGTGGGGGAGAAGTGAGTCGTCGATGTTCGACGTTTGAATCTGGTATTTGCTGGAAAGTTGTGCACCAACGTATGGAAGAACACAACGACCTTGCATGTCTTGAAAGCGGTTGTTGATGGGGTTGGGAATGAGGTCGTTTGGTGTACTGATAATTGGGTGCTGGTGACGAACACAAGGGACTTCTGGTTTATCTCGGGGGATGCCTTCCAAGCGTGGAAGATGATCCACGTTGGATGCAGGTGTGTGTGATGCTGGTCGGAATCGGCTGTGGGCTGGGGGTACCTGCTGGAATCCTTCTGAGGGTGGGGGTCTGGGCACCGGTGGTGGTTTTCCCTTATCTTTAAGTGGGGTTGGGGTCGGTGGGGGTTGGAGGGGTGCGATCACTCGTTGAGGTGGGGGTCTAGGGAACGTCGGATTGGGGGTGGGTAATCTAGGGAATGTCGGGGTGGGCTGTGGGGGTCCTGCTGAAGGGGTCGGCGGTCTAGGAAACGTCGGGGTGGGCTGTGGGGATCCTGCTGAAGGGGTGGGAGGTCTAGGAAACGTCGGGGTGGGCTGCGGGGGTCCTGATGAAGTGGTGGGTGGTCTAGGAAACGTCTGTGTGGCGGATGATGGTTCGGCTGACAAAAGTGATGGTCCCCATGGTTTCGGATTCGGCTGATCAATCGGCTGAGGTGTAGGAAGGTGTCGTTGTTCGTAACGATGACGATAGGGTGGGGGTTCAGTGTGTGTCTGCTGTTGACTAGCTAGGAGAGCGTCTAGTCGGTTCTGTCTTTTTCGGTTGTTACGAACGTTCTGTCCTGTACGTGATTCTTCCGGAATGTCCGGACGAAGGCTCTGTAAGTCTGATGAGGTGAGTGGTAGGGATGGGGTGTCTGTAAATTGGACTTCGTGTGCGTGTGCTTTGAGTTCCTGATCGAAGGGTCGTTTGATCCAGTGTGTAGCTCGGTTGTTCGATGGTGTGGGATTTGTTGGCTGGATAGTCTGGCTGACTTGTCTGGTGAGTTGCACTGCTGTCCTAATGGGGGACTGGAAGAGGGTGGCTGGTTGTATTTGTAGGATGCAATCGTAAATTTGCTGAGCTTGTTCAAGCTGACCTACAAATTTGTGCAGTTTGGTAAGGTTCTGCAGGGCTTCCATTTGACGATAG
>Ga0214257_1000371_pt1 | contig 14615 bp, 15 predicted proteins | sample TroBogypolimnion_23_FD_153095 | JGI IMG/M metagenome (GOLD analysis project Ga0214257, IMG submission 153095) | Freshwater microbial communities from Trout Bog Lake, WI - 18AUG2009 hypolimnion | ecosystem: Environmental > Aquatic > Freshwater > Lake > Hypolimnion/Profundal zone | place: Trout...
TGGCTCATCAACAACCATGAGGATGGCTTCTAAGGATCTGTTTAGTTCAAGTTCAGACATTTATTCCTCTTTTGTCTCATTATCAAGGGCCTCCACCGGTAGATCAAACTCATCGCTCACTGAAATCTCTTCATCCGCGCCTGCAACCCAGGTGATTTGAAGTTCGCCCAGGGCGACAACCTGTTCGAAACGGACCGCCCCCTCACGATATAGCTCCAGTACAGCCAGGAATCGAGCTACCACGACCAAAGTTGACTCGGCATCCCCAATGAGGCTGCGAAAGCTCGCCCTGCCGCTCTTACGAAGTGCTTCAACGATCTTGGTTGCTTCCTCGGCCACGCTCACGAGAGTCTGGTGAATATGGGCGATCGATAGCACGGGGGCTGATTTGGGCTGCAAGACCCTTTCGGCGATTGCTGCAAAGCGATTGGCGCCCACTCCAATCAAAACTTCAGGCAAGAGTGCGGCGAAATGGCTCTCCATGGCTACCAAACGAGGGAAGCTCTTCTCCGCCAATTCGATGCGACCATGAAATATTGCAGCGATCTCTTTAAAGGCGCGGTATTGGAGCAGCCGGGCAAATAGCAGATCCCGCGCTTCCAGGAGGGCAAGATCTCCCTCATCTTCAATCTCTCCGCTAGGGAGTAAACGGGCCGCCTTGAGATCTAACAGGGTGGCGGCTACAACCAGGAATTCAGTGGTCTGGTCGAGATCCCAGCCCTCCTCCGCACCCTCTAAAGCCCTTATGTACGCAATGAAATCATCGGTTACGACACCAAGTGAGATCTCTGTGATGTCCATTTTGTGGCGCGAAATAAGTTGCAGAAGGAGATCAAAGGGGCCATCAAAGTTGCTGAGATGAACTGAAAAGGCGCTCTCGCTCCCTTCAACAATTAGATCACTCATGGGGAGAAAGGTACTCATATCGCGCTTGCCTTGCTGACCGCATCGCCGTAAAGTCCGCGACATGGCAAATAGCACTTCAAAGGTTTCTCGACTGGCCGATAAATCGACAAATCGTGATGAGGAGCTCGCAACCACAGCAGCTGTCCTTGGTCGTACCCTCTTGGACTTTCCCAGCGCTGTCAGCACTCCAGAACCAGGATCTGCTCGAGTCATCTCAATCGTCAATCAAAAAGGCGGGGTCGGTAAAACAACGACCACGATCAACCTTGGTGCGGCGCTAGCAGAGTTAGGTCGGCGCGTTCTGCTTATCGATTTTGATTCACAGGCATCGATGACGACGGGCCTAGGAATTAAGCCCTCTCAAATCAAAGAGCAGTATGGCTCGATCTGGTACCTCCTCAACGATCCACAATCTGGCATCCAGAACTTTATTTTAAAATCAAATGTGCCGGGTCTTGATTTTGTGCGCGGACATGAAGATCTTGCCGCTGCAGAGGCCGCATTCGTTACTGAGATTGCCAAAGAGCACAAGCTGCGCAAAATTTTGGCTCCGGTATTAGACCAATATGACGATATCCTGATTGACTGCTCCCCTTCTTTGGGAACGCTGACGATCAACGCCTTAACGGCATCTGATGGAGTTCTCATTCCAATGGAGTGCGAATACTTCGCAGTATTGGGATTATCACTGGTTAAGAAGACAATCGAGAAGATCCGCGAGAACACTAACCCTCACCTGGTGATCGATGGAATTCTCGCCACCATGTTCGACCGTAAAACTGGGCACTCTCATGATGTCTTAGAATTGATCGATAAAGAGTTTCCTAAAGAGTTGCTAGACACAATTATCTCTAGAACCGTTAGGTTTTCTGAGTCAACCGTTAAAGGTGAACCCATCACAACCTATGCCAGTACATCGCTGGGGGCTCTCTCCTATCGCCGCCTTGCCCGCGAACTTATTTCACGAGGAGGAGCCAAATGAGTCGCCGTGTAAGCCTTCCAGGGGCTGAAGAATTATTCCGACAGACCACAACGCTAAGTGCCGTCCCATCTAGCAACCCAACTCCGATTGAAGATCAACCTCAAGCATCTATTCCAGCCACACCAAATAAGAAGTTGGTACGTACCACCCCGCGACGTCGTGTAAATACCTTTGACCGCTCCCCAAGCGGACGCGAGCGACATGATGAGAAGATCACCGTCTATCTCTCTCCTGAAGAACTCTACGATTTAGAACAGGCTCGTCTTGCACTGCGTGGAGATTTAGGGTTAGCGGTAGATCGAGGTCGCATCGTCCGCGAGTCCCTTGCAATTATCATCGCCGATTTGGAATCAAAAGGCGACCAATCAATTATCGCGCGCAGATTACGCGGTCGTTAATTTATTTCTTCTTTGCACGAGGATGAGCATTTGAATAATTTTCACGCAACTTATCAATCGTGACCAAGGTGTATATCTGAGTCGTGGTCACGGAAGAGTGTCCCAGCAACTCTTGAACAACTCGAACATCCGCGCCCCCATCGAGTAGATGAGTCGCATACGAATGCCGGAGCGAATGTGGAGAAACTTCAGTCTCGATCTGCGCTCTCTTCGCTGCTTCCGAGACCACCGTCCACATGCTCTGCCTAGATAACCTCCCACCGCGATCGTTGAGAAATAGGGCCTCTTTATCCTTGGTGACGAGTGATGGTCTCATTCGAATAAGATATTGATCCAATGCGGCACGTGCAAAACTCCCTAAAGGGACAACTCTCACCTTGCTGCCCTTGCCGGTTAAGCGCAGATTTGCTACTTCTCCACCATCGATTTTCATTACATCGCTCACGTTAAGCGCGACAATCTCAGAGATTCGTGCTCCAGTACCGTAAAGAAGTTCAACGATGGCATTCTCACGCAGTGCACGCGGATTGCCCGGCGAGTTGGTGGCGGATATCAGATCGTTCACCTCGGCAATCGAGAGAGCTTTAGGTAAACGCCCTTTAACGCGGGGAGGTTTAACATCTTTGATGAGGTTGAGAGATTTACTCTCTTTGCAAACAAATTCGACGAGATTGCGAATAGAAACGACGGCGCGCGCGATTGAGCTCTCTGCCAGTCCGTGAGCCCGTAACCTCGAGATATGACTTTCGAGATCGTGCGGAGCAACCAAGGCGAAGTCAGGTACATCGCAATCGGAGATAAACCGTTCCAGGTCACGTTGGTAGGAGGAGATGGTGTTAGTACTCAAGCCACGCTCAACGATCAGGAAATTGAGGTACTCGCGCAATTGCGAGTTAGCGAGCGTCATTTTCCTTAATCGCGGCAGCTATCAACCCCGCAAAGAGTGGATGCGCTTGAGTAGGTCGAGATAGGAACTCCGGGTGAGCCTGCGTTCCAACATAGAAAGGGTGAACCGCTTTATCAATCTCTACGAATTCAACAAGATGGCCATCAGGAGATAAGCCCGAGAATATCAAACCAGTTGCTGCGATTACATCACGATAAGAATTATTTACCTCATATCGATGGCGATGACGTTCGTTGATTTGAGTCGCACCATACAGGCTCGCAACGAGTGAGCCCGGTACGAGATCGGCTGGATAAAGACCCAAGCGCATAGTGCCACCCATATCTCCCTTGCCTGCAACGATATCTTCTTGGCTCGCCATTGTTGAAATAACTGGATCGGGTGTGTTCTCATCGAACTCGGCTGAGTTTGCTAATGGAAGGTTGGCCAAGTGACGAGCTGATTCGATGACCATGCATTGCAAACCAAGACAGAGTCCCAGAGTTGGAATTTTATGTTCGCGAGAATATTTGAGGGCGCCAACCTTGCCGTTGATTCCGCGAACTCCAAATCCTCCTGGTACACAGATTGCATCCATGCCGGCCAAATGTTCGGCAGCACCTTCATCGCTCTCACATTCATCACTGGCAACCCATTTGATCTTTACCCGTGCATTATGCGCAAAGCCTCCGGCACGCAGAGCCTCTGTAACCGAAAGATATGCATCTGGAAGATCAATGTACTTCCCCACTAGGGCGACCGTTACTTCGTGAGCAGGGTGGTGCACCTTCTCGAGCAAGGCATCCCATTCTTCCCACGCCACATCCGTGCCTCCCAGCGCCAGGCGACGAACAACATAAGAATCTAGTCCCTCAGAGTAAAGCACCTTGGGAATATCATAAATACTAGGGGCGTCGACCGCCGCGACTACAGCCTCGAGATCGACGTCGCACATTGCCGATATTTTCCGCTTCACCGCATCTGGAATTGGTCGGTCAGAGCGAATGACAATCGCATCGGGTGCGATTCCGATAGAACGTAAGGCTGCCACGCTATGTTGCGTAGGTTTTGTCTTTAACTCGCCAGAAGGTCCGATGTACGGAACCAGAGAGACGTGTAAGTAGAAAACATTCTCTCGACCCACATCTTGGCGGATCTGACGTGCCGCTTCTAGAAAAGGAAGAGATTCGATATCTCCGACGGTGCCGCCTACCTCTGTGATGACGATGTCGACTTCAGGACCCGCCATCGCCCTAATACGCTCTTTAATTTCGTTTGTGATGTGTGGAATTACTTGAACCGTATCCCCCAAATAATCTCCACGTCGCTCTCTGGCGATGACATTGGAATAAACCTGCCCGGTTGTGACGTTCGCAAAACCCGCTAAATTGCGATTAAGGAATCTCTCATAGTGACCCACATCTAAATCGGTTTCAGAACCATCATCTGTGACAAAAACTTCTCCATGTTGGAAGGGGTTCATCGTTCCAGGGTCAACATTGATATACGGATCGAGTTTCTGCATCGTAACCCGCAGACCGCGGTCGGAGAGAAGGCGACCCAGACTAGAGGCTGTGAGACCTTTTCCGAGGCTTGAGGCTACTCCGCCTGTTACGAATAGATGCTTTGTCACATGATTACTGCTCATGGGGTGCTAACTTATCACGCTTTCATGGACCATTTCTAATAGCTCGCGCGCGTGTTCACGGGCGGTCGCCGACTCCTCTTGCCCAGAGAGCATTCGTGCTATTTCGACACTACGTTCCTCGGCGTTGAGTGGAATAACATCTGAGATGCTCACGGTGCCGCCCTCACTCTTCCTCACAACGAGGTGATGATCGGCCCACACGGCAACCTGGGCGAGATGAGTCACCACAATTACTTGTGCCTCTTGTGCCAACTCTCGTAAACGACGTCCAACCTCTACCGCCGCTTTACCCCCAACTCCAGAGTCGACCTCATCGAAGATATAGGTTGCCACCGGATTAACCGAGGCTAGAACCACTTCAATCGCCAGCATCACCCGAGAGAGTTCACCGCCGCTGGCAACCTTGGCAATAACTCCAGGAGCAGCGCCTTCGTGGCTGGTAAAGAGCAGGGCTACCTCATCGAGTCCATGAGTTGAATATTCAGAGATCGTCAGACCAGTTGCGGAGAGAACGTCAACGATGATCGATGAGTGAGGCATCGCCAACGCGTGGAGTTCCTGAGAGATCTTTCCTTGCAATTCTAGCGCTGTCGCTTTGCGTAGGGCCCCTAAATGCGTTGCTCGTCTGCGCAGCTGATCGAAGATCTTATGCAGATCAATTTCTAAATCAACGATTCGACCTTCTCCCCCTTCGAGGTCGGATATTCTGCTGGCACTTTCTTGCGCGCGGATAATGATTTCGGCAAAGGCGGCATCTCGATCGCTCCCCTCTCCATACTTCTTAATCAGTGAATTAATAGAACTTTTTCGCTCCTGCAAATATTCTAAGCGCGAAGGATCAGCATCCAAAGCAGAGAGATAGCGATAAATAGCTCCAAGTGCTTCCTGGAATTCATAGAGTGAGTCGCCGAACTTTTGCGCCAGTTCATCGAGCAAAATATCTTTCCCTGAGACGTGATCGAGAGAGCGCTTGGCATTTACTAGTGCCGATGTGACAGAAAAATCTTCAGTGTCGACAAAATTCAAAGCAGAACTCACCGCTTGTTGCAATTCATCCACGCTATTTAATCGAATGAGTTCAGATTCAATTTCCGACGGCTCTCCCTCTTTTGGCAGGATCAGATTAAACGCCTTCATAAATTCGGTGAGTCGAACTATCTCGCGTTCACGGTTGGCTTGATCGTTGCGCAATTGAGAGATTCGAGCGGCCATCTCTTGGTGCTGCGCGTACAGTTCGGCGACTTCTGTCGCAACATTTTCATGCCTACCGAAGGCATCAAGAGTGGACCTTATAAAGGTGGGTTTTGTCAGGCGATTTGTACTCGACTGCGCATGAACTTCAACTAGATCTGCCGCCATCTGCGCGACCCTAGATGCGGTTGTCGGGGCGCCTCCAACGTGTATGCGCGACTTTCCATCGGATGTTACGGTACGAGAGATAAGAATAGATCCGCTTTCAACTTCCGCTCCCAATTCATCGAGGGATGGGAGCAGGGACTCTGAAATCACAAATCGCCCAGAGGCGAGCATTCTCTCGGCGCCGGTTCGGACTTTCTCTGAGTCGGATTTGCCACCCAGAATTAAAGAGAGTGCGGTCAGGACCATTGTCTTGCCCGCACCAGTTTCACCAGTCAGAACGTTGAGCCCCGCCTTGAACGCAATTTCAGCCGATTCAATAACGCCTAAATTGCGGATGCTTATTTCTTCTAGCCCGCGAAACTTCTCACTCACCGCGCCAGCCTTCAATAGGCAACTTGAATTTGGCAACGAGACGGTCTGTGAATACCGCTGATTCCACATGCAATATCTCTACGCGCTCATTGGATTTAGTAATGATCACGCGATCACCAGCCAGAAGCGGGAACTTACGCATTCCGTCGGCGGTAACCATCGCCTCGGGTGATTCAATATCAATAACTACTGTAGAAGCTGGGGAAATTACCATGGGCCGAGAGAAGAGGGCATGGGCCGCAAGCGGCAAAACCACGATCGCTTCGACTTCAGGCCAGAGGACTGGGCCACCTGCTGAAAATGCATAAGCTGTTGAACCAGTTGGCGTCGCGCAGATAACTCCATCGCATCCCCATCGAGAAAGCGGGCGGTCGTCAATTTGTACAAAGACTTGAACCATCTGCGAGTGACTTCGCTCAATAGTAAATTCATTAAGCGCCCAACCTTCAGCGATGACTTCGCCCCCTCGATGTACTTCGTGGCACAATAACAATCGAGACTCTCCGCGATAATCTTTCGCTGCAATCGACTGCGCTAAAAGATCGGCCGAGGGTCGATTAATTTCGGCTAAAAATCCTACGTTACCCAGGTTGATTCCAAGAATTGGAATATTGGTTCCTAAAACCAATTCGGCGGCGCGCAGAATCGTTCCATCCCCGCCCAATACGATCGCAATCTCTTCGCTGCGTTCAACAGACATACCCTCGGATTCAGGTAGCCCACCGGGATAATTGGTTGCACAGGTAATTCCTACCTTGCCAAGAGCCAGAATCAGATCTTTGGCAAAATCAATCGCCTCGGGTCGAGTGGGGTGGACGACTAAAAGCGCTTTACGCATCTGCCACTCCTTTCGTCCGGATAAGATTATTGTGGTCCATCAACGATCGCCGCCTCTAAAGCATCTGCAGATAGCTCTGCGCTACCCCGTCGGAGCCAGAGAAAGTATTCAACATTCCCAGCTGGCCCGGGAAGTGAACTTGCAACCACTCCCAAACAGCCCAGCCCCATATCGTACGCACAGTCTGCTACCTCTTGGACTGCCGCTTTACGCATCTGCGGATCTCGTACGACGCCACCCGCGCCTAAACGTTCGCGCCCCACTTCAAATTGTGGCTTTACCATGACGAGAAAATCAGCGCTCGGGGTCGAGACGCTGACAAGCGCTGGAAGAACCAGGGTCAGCGAGATGAAAGAGAGATCTGCTACAACTATCTCTGCCGCCTCACCAACTTGATCAAGAGTGAGATGTCGTACATTGGTCCGATCTAAAATAATTACGCGTGGATCTTGGCGCAGCTCCCAGGCCATCTGTCCGTATCCAACATCAACCGCGACAACATCTTTGACTCCACGTTTGAGAAGTACATCAGTAAACCCGCCTGTTGATGCGCCAGCATCGAGCGCCCGCTTCCCAGAGACAACTACATCACTAAAGTGATCAAGTGCGCCAGCTAATTTGTGACCACCGCGTGATACAAAATCATCCCGCTCGCCCTGAATAACAATAGAAGTTTCGGCATCGACTTGTGTTGCAGGTTTGCTCGCTGGAATTCCAGTGACTAAAACGGTGCGCGACTCGATAAGGTCTGCTGCGTGGTCACGTGAGCGAGCTAATCCACGGCGAACCAGTTCCGCGTCTAAACGAGTTTTCATTGGTTACTTACTTGCCATCAATCGATCGCAGCGCCTCTTCTAACTTCGTGTGAATCTCTTCATATGCTCGGGAGTGGTCGTTGAGTTCCAAAACCTGCACCAGGGCGATTGCCTCGCGCAGTTCATCAAGGTCGCCAGTCACGGTCTCTGCAGAGTTGTTCTCGTTCATGGTCTAACCGTACCTATAACCTGCGCAATTGGCTCGCTTCAACCTGCCAACGGCTCGCAAGTCCTGTTGGGGCTCTCCAAAATCGGTGGCGAATTGCACCATCGATCGAAACCCAATCATCAATCTGCAGCGCGAGGGCGCTCTTGCGCGGCCGTGAAAGCCAGACGGCTATATCTAAGGTATCGACCTCTCGTTTTGTTCCACGTCGATGCGCCCGGTCGATCACGATTCGGAATTCGACAACGTGATCTCCGCTCGGCAAGAGCTTCTCCAAGGGCGGACTACTGACTCGCCCCTCCAAGAAGACTTCATTTCGGGGATTGCGTAAGGGTCCGCTAACACTCGCCCTTCTCGCTTTGGTTACAGCCATATCAACCTCTCCTGATCTCGTGGCGAGAAGGTATTGATGTTCTCAAGAGGGAAGGAAGGGACTATTAAAGTGATGTGTACGAATTATAAATGTGCATAAAAAAAGAGCGCCAGCGTTCTGAAGTTAATCAAAACATTGGCGCTCTTTGTAAATGATGTCCGGCGGCGATCTACTCTCCCACAAGGTCCCCCTTGCAGTACCATCGACGCTGAGAGGCTTAGCTTCCGGGTTCGGAATGGGACCGGGCGTTTCCCTCTCGCTATGGCCGCCGAAACTCTTTCGAGTTGGCAGAACATCCTACTTACATAGGTCTTTGTACACACGAATATGTACATTTCGATATGTAGTTTTTAGTTCCCGACCGTAACTCGGGAACCACACAGTGAACGCGATTAATAATTAATGTAGTTAAATCCTCGGCCTATTAGTACCGGTCAGCTCCATAGATTGCTCCACTTCCACTTCCGGCCTATCAACCCAATGGTCTCTTGGGGGCCTTACCCGATAAATCGGTGAGAAACCTAATCTTGAAGCGAGCTTCCCGCTTAGATGCTTTCAGCGGTTATCCCTTCCGAACGTTGCAAATCGGCCGTGCTCCTGGCGGAACAACCGACACACAAGAGGTTCGTCCGTCCCGGTCCTCTCGTACTAGGGACAGCCCTTCTCAAGTTTCTTTCGCGCACAGAAGATAGGGACCGAACTGTCTCACGACGTTCTGAACCCAGCTCGCGTGCCGCTTTAATGGGCGAACAGCCCAACCCTTGGGACCTACTCCAGCCCCAGGATGCGACGAGCCGACATCGAGGTGCCAAACCTTGCCGTCGATATGGACTCTTGGGCAAGATCAGCCTGTTATCCCCGGGGTACCTTTTATCCGTTGAGCGACGGCGCTTCCACAAGCCACCGCCGGATCACTAGTTCCTGCTTTCGCACCTGCTCGACATGTCTGTCTCACAGTTAAGCTCCCTTGTGCACTTACACTCGACATCTGATTGCCAACCAGACTGAGGGAACCTTTGAGCGCCTCCGTTACTTTTTAGGAGGCAACCGCCCCAGTTAAACTACCCACCAGACACTGTCCCTGATCCAGATAATGGACCGAGGTTAGAAACTCAAAACGTTCAGAGTGGTATTTCAATGATGACTCCACGAACACTGGCGTGCCGCTTCAAAGTCTCCCACCTATGCTACACAAAACGTTCCGAGTACCAATATCAAGATATAGTAAAGGTCCCGGGGTCTTTCCGTCTTTCTGCGCGTAACGAGCATCTTTACTCGTAATGCAATTTCGCCGAGTTCGCGGTGGAGACAGTTCTCAAGTCGTTACGCCATTCGTGCAGGTCGGAACTTACCCGACAAGGAATTTCGCTACCTTAGGATGGTTATAGTTACCACCGCCGTTTACTGGGGCTTAAGTTCTCAGCTTCGCCTTGCGGCTAACCAGTCCCCTTAACCTTCCAGCACCGGGCAGGCGTCAGTCCGTATACATCGTTTTGCAACTTCGCACGGACCTGTGTTTTTGGTAAACAGTCGCTTGAGACTATTCTTTGCAGCCAACTCGCGCCACGGGAGTAAATCCCTACACGCAAATTGGCCCCCCTTCTCCCGAAGTTACGGGGGTATTTTGCCGAGTTCCTTCACCACGATTCTCTCGATCACCTTGGTATTCTCTACCTGACCACCTGAGTCGGTTTCGGGTACGGGCCGTTTTATACCTCGCTAGAAGATTTTCTTGGCAGCATAGGATCATTCACTTCGCCATTCGGCTCGGCATCAGGTCTCAGACAGTGGAATGCGGATTTGCCTACATTCCGTCCTACTCCCTTACCCCAGGACAACCATCGCCTGGGTTGAACTACCTTCCTGCGTCCCTCCATTGCTTGACTACTACCACCTTGGGTCGCGCGCTCCAGTCGACCAGGTAAACCCGGTCTTCCTTCAGGCACTTAGCATTGGTGATTCGCCATGGGCGGTATAAAGCGGGTACTGGAATATCAACCAGTTGTCCATCGACTACGCCTGTCGGCCTCGCCTTAGGTCCCGACTTACCCTGGGCGGATTAGCCTGGCCCAGGAACCCTTGGTCATTCGGTGGACGGGTTTCTCACCCGTCTTTCGCTACTCATGTCTACATTCTCACTCGTGTAGGTTCCACGGCTGGATTCCTCCGCCGCTTCACTACCTACACGACGCTCCCCTACCCATCCACACTCCTGGATCTTGCGACCGGGATAGTGTGTGAATGATAGAACGTCGGTGGCGTGCTTGAGCCCCGTTACATTGTCGGCGCGAAATCACTTGACCAGTGAGCTATTACGCACTCTTTTAAGGGTGGCTGCTTCTAAGCCAACCTCCTGGTTGTCTATGCGACTTCACATCCTTTTCCACTTAGCACGCGCTTTGGGACCTTAGTTGCTATTCTGGGTTGTTTCCCTCTCGACGACGAAGCTTATCCCCCGCCGTCTCACTGCCACGCTCTCACTTACAGGCATTCGGAGTTTGGCTGATGTTGGTAATCTTGTAGGACCCCTCGACCATCCAGTAGCTCTACCTCCTGTAAGAAACACGTGACGCTGCACCTAAATGCATTTCGGGGAGAACCAGCTATCACGAAGTTTGATTGGCCTTTCACCCCTAACCACAGCTCATCCCCTAATTTTTCAACATTAGTGGGTTCGGTCCTCCATACGGTCTTACCCGTACTTCAACCTGGCCATGGATAGATCACCTCGCTTCGGGTTTAGATGCTGCGACTATGACGCCCTATTCAGACTCGCTTTCGCTACGGCTTCCCCTCGACGGGTTAACCTTGCCACAACACACTAACTCGTAGACTCATTCTTCAAAAGGCACGCTGTCACCGAACAAGTCGGCTCCAACGGTTTGTATGCAAACGGTTTCAGAATCTATTTCACTCCCCTTTCGGGGTTCTTTTCACCTTTCCCTCACGGTACTTGTTCACTATCGGTCTCCAGAGAGTATTTAGGCTTAGCGGGTGGTCCCGCCAGATTCACACCGGATTACACGAGTCCGGTATTACTTGGGATCCCAGAAATAAGTTGCTGACGTTTCGACTACAGGGGTATCACCTTCTGTGCCGGACTTTCCCACGTCCTTCATCTACATCAGCAGTTTATGACTTATTGCTAGTGCGGCAGCACTAACGATCTGGTCCCACGACCCCGAACATGCAACGCCCGCCGGCTTGGCACATATTCGGTTTAGCCTCTTCCGCTTTCGCTCGCCACTACTAACGGAATCACGGTTGTTTTCTCTTCCTGTGGGTACTGAGATGTTTCACTTCCCCACGTTTCCTTTATCTGCCCTATATATTCAGGCAGAAATAATGGGACATGACTCCCATTGGGTTCCCCCATTCGGTAATCCTCGGATCGAAGCTCTGTTGGCAGCTCCCCGAGGCTTTTCGCAGCCTCATACGACCTTCTTCGGCTTCTGGAGCCTAGGCATCCGCCATTTGCACTTAATAATTTTTCTACATTGTTTCGAGGTTAAAAATCCGAAGATTTTTAACTTCAAAGATGCTCGCGTTCACTGTGTAGTTCTCAAGATACGGGCGGCCTTAGGAACGTTGACCGCTTACCAGGTTTCAATTGATCCCAGAAAAAAATCCAGGTAGAAATCGGCAGTTCGATCTGCTCACTAAGTCCAGAGGGTTCGTACCCTCAGGACCCAACAACGTGCATGAAGCAATCTCATAAAAGTGAACGTTCCACTCCGCACCTTACGGTTTGGTTGTACTAGTTATTGGATGATTTTAACTTCACAAATCAATGCTCCACTGTTCTTTGAGATCCGCTTTTGGCGGACTCCTTAGAAAGGAGGTGATCCAGCCGCACCTTCCGGTACGGCTACCTTGTTACGACTTCGTCCCAATCACCGATCCCACCTTAGGCAGCTCCCTCCTTGCGGTTGGGCCACTGACTTTGGGTGTTACCGACTTTCGTGACGTGACGGGCGGTGTGTACAAGCCCCGGGAACGTATTCACCGTAGCGTTGCTGATCTACGATTACTAGCAACTCCGACTTCATGAGGTCGAGTTGCAGACCTCAATCCGAACTGAGACAGACTTTTTGGGATTCGCTCCACCTTACGGTATCGCAGCCCTTTGTACCTGCCATTGTAGCATGCGTGCAGCCCAAGACATAAGGGGCATGATGATTTGACGTCATCCCCACCTTCCTCCGTGTTAACCACGGCAGTCTCCTGTGAGTCCCCAACTAAATGCTGGCAACACAGAACGAGGGTTGCGCTCGTTGCGGGACTTAACCCAACATCTCACGACACGAGCTGACGACAACCATGCACCACCTGTATACCGCCCTTGCGGACACAACATTTCTGCTGCTTTTCGGTATATGTCAAGCCTTGGTAAGGTTCTTCGCGTTGCGTCGAATTAAGCCGCATGCTCCGCTGCTTGTGCGGGGCCCCGTCAATTCCTTTGAGTTTTAATCTTGCGATCGTACTCCCCAGGCGGGGCGCTTAATGCGTTAGCTGCGTCGCAGAGACCGTGGAAGGTCCCCACAACTAGCGCCCACCGTTTACGGCGCGGACTACCAGGGTATCTAATCCTGTTCGCTCCCCGCGCTTTCGCTCCTCAGTGTCAGTATTGGCCCAGAGACCTGCCTTCGCCATTGGTGTTCCTCCTGATATCTGCGCATTCCACCGCTACACCAGGAATTCCAGTCTCCCCTACCAAACTCTAGCTAGCCCGTATCGAGTGCAGGTCTGGGGTTGAGCCCCAGAGTTTCACACCCGACGTAACTAACCACCTACGAGCTCTTTACGCCCAATAATTCCGGACAACGCTTGCACCCTATGTATTACCGCGGCTGCTGGCACATAGTTAGCCGGTGCTTCTTTTGCAGGTACCGTCACTTTCGCTTCTTCCCTGCTGAAAGCGGTTTACAACCCGAAGGCCTTCATCCCGCACGCGGCGTCGCTGGGTCAGACTTGCGTCCATTGCCCAATATTCCCCACTGCTGCCTCCCGTAGGAGTCTGGGCCGTGTCTCAGTCCCAGTGTGGCCGGTCGCCCTCTCAGGCCGGCTACCCGTCGTCGCCTTGGTGAGCCATTACCTCACCAACAAGCTGATAGGCCGCGAAGTCATCCTCCACCGAAATTCTTTCAAAACTCAGTGATGCCACTTATGTTTCAATATTCGGTATTAGCCCCGGTTTCCCGGAGTTATCCCAAAGTGGAGGGCAGATTCTTCACGTGTTCCTCACCCGTTCGCCACTAATCCACCCCGAAGGGCTTCATCGTTCGACTTGCATGTGTTAAGCACGCCGCCAGCGTTCGTCCTGAGCCAGGATCAAACTCTCCATAGAAAGTTGTGATCTGGCAAAAAACAAAACTAGCGTTTATAGCTATTTCGTTTTACCAATTGTTTTTGTTTTGTAATGATCTCAAAAAGAGAAAATACAAAGGAATTTGGACTTACTACAGACATGCGAACACGCCTATATAAGCCCTTTTATTGGCATTGATTTTTGCACGTTGTTGAGTTCTCAAGGTACGAGCGCGCTCCGCGCACGGTAATTACTCACCGTTTGCAGGGCAGACTGCTTAACTTAATGCACTATGGACTGAAGGTCAATTTGAGATAGACCAGGACCAAACACACGCTATTTCACAGAATTGTCGTCGCACGGCCTCTTTCAGTCCGTTCCGCGAGCGAGGTCGTACCATAACCCGTTTGGGCCCAAAGGGTCAAATTAGGGCAAATGCGGCGTTTCGCAACTCTCGCATCGATGGCTCAATGAGAAAAAGACCCTAAAACCATTGATTTATAAGGGTTTTAGGGTCTTTCAGAAAATAGCTCAAAAAACTGCTAAATCACCTCGACCGCAGCT
>Ga0214257_1000378_pt1 | contig 14432 bp, 15 predicted proteins | sample TroBogypolimnion_23_FD_153095 | JGI IMG/M metagenome (GOLD analysis project Ga0214257, IMG submission 153095) | Freshwater microbial communities from Trout Bog Lake, WI - 18AUG2009 hypolimnion | ecosystem: Environmental > Aquatic > Freshwater > Lake > Hypolimnion/Profundal zone | place: Trout...
CTGCTGCCAGTCTCGGCCACACCGAGGGCGAGGTCTGCCTGGCCCGAGGTCAGGGCCTGCAGCGTGCCCGACAGCGTTTCATCGCGCAAGCGGATGCGCGTGGGCGCGCCCAGCGCGAAGAAGCTCTCGCACAACTCCAGCACGGTGGTCCGGGCAATGATGCTGTCGATCGCGATCGTCAGCTGCGACTCCCAGCCGGTGGCTACGCGCTTGACCCGGTTCGCCACGGCGTCGATGTCTTCGAGCAGCCGGCTGCCTTCACGCAGCAGTTCGATGCCGGCGGCGGTCGGATGCGCCTGGCGCGAGCTGCGGTCGAACAGCAGCACATCGAGCGCATCCTCGATCTGTCGCACACGGTAGGTCAGCGCGCTGGGCACCAGCCCGAGGCTGCGCGCCGCAGCCGCAAAGCTGCCGCTGGCGGCGATAGTCTGCAGCATGGCCAGGGAGTCGGGGGTCAAGACATCGCGCGGCGTTGGCACTTGAGTGTCCTAGTACTCCGACACAGAAATATCGAAACATGAAAGCGCGCCTTCGCACCCATGCTGTCGTTGCAAATCCTCGCCATAGCCCGAGCCATGACTGCGGTTTGCGCCTAGGCCTGAGCGCGAATCCATCACTTTCATTTTGTTTTTATACCTCTGTGTCGGATTACAAGTGTTTCGAATAATTTGAATGATGCCATCAAAAGCGGCGCATTGCCGCTTTGGCGCGCCGGACTAAAGTAAACGGTATGAGAACACAGGAAGCAGAAACATGTTGACACTTCGAAAATCACTGGATCGGGGCTATGCCGATCACGGCTGGCTGAAGTCCTTCCACAGTTTTTCTTTCGCCGGCTACTACGATCCGAAGCACATGGGCTGGGGCAACCTGCGCGTCATCAACGAAGACCGCATTGCCCCCGGCGCCGGCTTTGGCACGCACGGCCACCGCGACATGGAGATCATCAGCTATGTGATATCGGGCAATCTGGCGCACAAGGACAGCATGGGCAATGTGCGCGGCATTCCGCCCGGCGACGTACAGCGCATGAGCGCGGGCAGCGGCGTGCAGCACAGCGAGTTCAACCATGCGCCCAACGAGACCACGCATTTTCTGCAGATCTGGATCGAGCCGAACGTGAAGGGCATCGCGCCGGGCTATGAGCAGAAGACCTTTGCGCAGGCCGAGAAGCGCGGCGCGCTCAGGTTGGTGGCATCCCCTGATGGCGCCCAGGGCTCGGTCACGATCCATGCCGACGCCGCCCTCTACGCGGCGCATCTCGACGGTTCCGAGCGCGCCACACTGGCGCTCGACCCCGCGCGCAAGGCCTATGTGTTCATGGTGCGCGGTGAAGTGGAGGTTAACGGCCAGAAATTGAGCGCCGGCGACGCCGCGCTGCTCGAGGGCGAGAGCCAGATCACGCTCAGCGCTGGCAGGGACGCCGAAGTGCTGGTGTTCGACCTGAGCGCCTGAACCAGCGCAGCTAAGATGGGCTGCAAAGATTTTCCCGGAGGCCTGCGGTGCAGGCTTCCATTTCTCAAACGTGTGAAGGAGATTTGAAATGGCAAAAGTAGCGGTTGTTTTTCATTCGGGGTATGGTCATACCCAGCGCATGGCGCAGTCGGTGGCCCAGGGCGCCGGCGCGGAGTTGCTGGCCATCGACGCGGATGGCAACCTTCCGGAAGGTGCCTGGGAGACCCTGGCGGCGGCCGACGCCATCATCTTCGGCTCGCCGACCTACATGGGCAGCGTCAGCTGGCAGTTCAAGAAGTTCGCCGATGCGTCGAGCAAGCCCTGGTACACGCAGGTCTGGAAGGACAAGGTCTTTGGCGGCTTCACGAACAGCGCCAATGTCAATGGCGACAAGCATTCGACGCTGCATTACTTCATGACCCTGGCCATGCAGCATGGCGGCGTGTGGGCCGGCACCGGCTTGAACTACAACAACACCAAGGCCTCGCAGCGCAACGACGTCAACTACCTGGCCTCTTCGGCCGGTCCGATGGCGCAGACGCCTGGTGATGCCAGCGCGGATGAAATGAACGCTGGCGACCTGGAAACCGCACGCCTGTTCGGCGCGCGCATCGCCGCCCTGGCCGCCAAGTTCCGCGCCTGAAGCGGCGGCGGAATCGACCGGGCCCGCAGCATGGCAGCCTGGCGGTCAGCGAGCCTTTTTTTGGGTCCTCGACTCCGCTTGTCCAAAGTGCGGACGCACTTTTCCGGGGTGCTGCGGCAAATGGACAAAATTGAGGGCTGAATACAAGCTAGGGAATGCTGCCTGACCCCATGCGCGATGTGCTTTGCCAGGTGGCGCCCCGGCATGTGCAACTGCGCCATTTCGAAGGCGCGGCATGGAGCGCGGCAGCATCCAGTTTCCGATGTTGCTGGCGTGGCTGTTGCCGTTGACCGTGATCTCGATCCTGATGGCCGGCATCTTCCTGTTCATCACGCTCGACTACAACGAGCAGATCAACAGTCGACGGGCACCCTTGTCCATGGCCTAGCACATCATGGCTGGATTGACGGCACTGGAGAGCATGACGATGGGCAGGTCAGGATGCTCCTGGCCAAAGACAATGAGCGCATTGAGTCCGTTCATGTCGGGCAACCGGTAATCGTGCAGCATCAGATCGATATCGTCGTGCTGGGCTGCCAGCTTTAACGCACCGGCGCAATTCACGGCCTCAAGCCCCTCGATCTGTTCGTCGAGGCCCTTAAGAACCTGGTGCAAACCTTCACGCACCAGAGCATGATCATCAACAACATGAATTTTCACAAGCTCCACCCTGCGATTTCGATTGTTTTAGTGCGTCTGCCGACCGGCGAAGGCGGGGAACTGAGACAAGTACCACGCCGTGCTCGCTGATTTGGCATACCGGAGAAGTTTCTCACAACTGCGCCGATTGCGGCGGCTGATGCCGGGCATGCCGTAAACCCCGATGGGGAAACAGATTGTGCGGGGGTTGATCGTCTGCGGGCGGTCCCGCAAATTAGAATGAAGCATGTTTGTCCATCTGCGTTTGCACACCGAATTTTCCGTCGTTGACGGCACCAACCGCATCGACGAGATCGTGCGCTGCGCCGCGGCCGACGCCCAGCCGGCGCTAGCCATTACCGATCTGAGCAATCTGTTTGGCACGATCAAGTTCTACAAGGAGGCGCGCAAGCGCGGCATTAAGCCGCTGATCGGCGCCGAAATTTGGATCGAGGGTCTGGGCCAGGACGCGGCGACCCTGTCGCGCATCGTGCTGCTTGTGCAGAACCGTCAAGGTTACCTGAACCTGTCCGAACTGCTGGCGCGCGCCTGGACCCGCAATACCGGCGCGGCGCAGGCTTTTGTCAGGCTCGACTGGCTCAAGGAACTGGGCGAGGGCCTGATCGCCCTGTCGGGCGCCCAGAGCGGCCCGGTCGGGCAGGCGCTGGTGCAGGGCGACGCCGAGCGTGCGGCCGACGTGGCGCTTCAACTCGGCGCCATCTTTGCCCATCGCTTCTACCTCGAGCTGCAAAGGGCCGGGCGCGCCGACGACGAAGCCCATGTGATCGCGGCCGTGCAACTGGCCGCGCGCCTGGGTCTGCCGGTGGTCGCCACGCACCCGGTGCAGTTCACGCTGGCCGATGATTTTGAAGCGCACGAGGCGCGCGTCTGCATCGCCGAAGGCGAGATCCTCGGCAATCAGCGCCGCGTGCGCCGTTTCACTCGCGAGCAGTATTTCAAGTCCTCGGCGCAGATGCAGGCGCTGTTTGCAGACTTGCCGTCAGCGCTGGCCAACACGGTGGAGATCGCTCGGCGCTGCAACCTGACGCTGGATCTGGGAAAGCCGCAGTTGCCCGACTTTCCGACACCGGAAGTCGACGGTCGGCGGATGTCGCCGGAAGACTATTTCCGCTACGCATCGCACGCTGGGCTCAATGAGCGGCTTGCGCACTTGTACCGGGACGAGGCGCGGCGCGAGCGCGAGCGGCCGCGCTATGTCGAGCGCCTGGAGTTCGAGATCGGCACCATCCTGAAGATGGGTTTCCCGGGCTACTTCCTGATCGTCGGCGATTTCATCAACTGGGCCAAGAACAACGGCTGCCCGGTCGGTCCCGGGCGCGGCTCCGGCGCCGGTTCGCTGGTGGCTTATTCGCTCAAGATCACCGATCTGGACCCGCTGCAATACAACCTGCTGTTCGAGCGTTTCCTGAACCCGGAGCGGGTCTCGATGCCCGACTTCGATATTGACTTCTGCCAAGGCAATCGCGATCGCGTGATCGACTACGTCAAACTCAAGTACGGCAAGGACTCGGTCAGCCAGATCGTTACCTTCGGCACCATGGCGGCGCGCGCCGCGGTGCGCGATGTGGGGCGCGTGCTCGACATGAGCTACACCTTTTGCGACGGCATCAGCAAGCTCATTCCGAATAAGCCGGGCACCAGCGTCAGCCTGCAGCTGCCGCCGGCCGAGCGGCCGAAGGACGACAAGACGATCTACGCCAGCGAGGCCGAGCCGATCCTGGCCGAGCGCGAGCGCAAGGAGGAGGATGTGCGCACGCTGCTGGAGCTGGCGCGCAAGCTCGAAGGCATGACGCGCAACGTTGGCATGCACGCCGGCGGCGTGCTGATCGCGCCGGGCAAGCTGACCGATTTCTGCCCGCTCTACCAGCAGCCCGGCAGCGACTCGGCGGTGAGCCAGTTCGACAAGAACGATGTGGAGGCGATCGGCCTGGTGAAGTTCGACTTCTTGGGCCTGGCCACGCTGACCATTCTCGAGATCGCGCGCGAGTTCATCGTGCGCCGGCACCCGGGTCAGGAGAACTTCGCGTTCGAGAACCTGCCGCTCGACGACGCCAAGGTCTACCAGCTGTTCTCGGACGGCAAGACTGAGGCCGTGTTCCAGTTTGAAAGCCGCGGCATGCAGGGCCTGCTCAAGGACGCCAAGCCGACGCGGCTCGAAGACCTGATCGCCATGAATGCGCTGTACCGTCCTGGCCCGATGGACCTGATCCCGACCTATCTGGCGCGCAAGGCCGGGCGCGAGGAGGTGGTGTACCCGGACCCGCGCGTGGCCTCGATCCTGTCCGAGACCTATGGCGTCATGATCTACCAGGAACAGGTGATGCAGATGGCGCAGATCCTGGGCGGCTACTCGCTCGGCGGTGCCGACCTTCTGCGCCGCGCCATGGGCAAGAAGGACGCCGACGAGATGGCTCGGCACCGCCAGATCTTCCGCGAGGGCGCGGGCACGAAGGGCATTGCCGCCGAGAAGGCCGATGCCGTTTTTGACGACATGGAGAAGTTTGCCGGCTATGGTTTCAATAAGTCGCACTCGGCCGCCTATGCGCTGCTGGCCTACCACACGGGCTGGCTGAAGGTCCACTACACGGCCGAATTCTTCTGTGCCAACATGACGGTGGAAATGGACGACACGGACAAGCTCAAGGTGCTGTTCGAAGATGCCATCAATATGGGCCTGGGCTTCGAGCCGCCCGATGTGAACCGGGGCTTTGGCCGCTTCGAGCCGATCTCCGACAAGATGATCCGCTACGGCCTGAGCGCCATCAAGGGTTCGGGTGCGCAGGCGATCGAGGCGATTGTCGCGGCGCGCGAAGGCCGCGGCGTCGGCCCCGCCGGCGCAGAGGTCGGGCCGTTCAAGAGCCTGTTCGATTTTTGCCTGCGGGTCGACCGCAGCCGCATCAACAAACGCACGGTGGATGCCTTGATTAAGGCCGGCGCCTTCGACTCGATCCAGCGCAATCGCGCCAGCCTCGCGGCTTCGCTCGACCGCGCTTTTGAATTTGGCGCGGCGGCGCTGGCCAACGCGAACCAGGGTGGCCTGTTCGACATGGGCGGTGAGGACGACCATGGCTCGAGCACGCAGGAACTGGAGCTGGTGCAGGCCACGCCCTGGGGTGTCAAGGAGCAGCTCACCTACGAGAAAACGGCGGTCGGTTTTTATCTGTCGGGCCACCTGTTCGACGAGGTGGCGCTCGAGGTGCGGCGTTTTGTGAAACGCCAGATCGACGACCTGATCGACACGCGCGAACCGCAATTGCTGGCCGGCATCATCACCGATTTCCGCGTCATCAACGGGCAGCGCGGCAAGCTCGCGTTGTTCAAGCTCGACGACAAGTCCGGCGTCATCGAGGCGCGCGCGGACGAAGCGCTGATCAACGCGAACCGGCAGCTGTTCAAGGACGACGAGCTGGTGATCGTCATGGGCAAGCTGCAGCCGGACCGTTTCTCGGGCGGCATGCAGCTGACCGTGACGCAGATCTGGGACTTGGAGCAGGCGCGCTGCCGCTTTGGAAAATTCCTGCGCGTGGCGGTCAACGGCAGGGCGCCCGATGTGGCACGCATGATCAGCGAATTTCCGGCGCGCCGCGAAGTAACGGAGCAGGGCGAACTGGTGCACGGCCTGGCGGTGCGTCTGGCGCTGGCGCGGCAGGCCGAGACCGGTGCGGCCACGGCGGAACTGCAGTTGGGAGAGGCCTACCGCTTCTACCCGACCAACGCTGCGCTGGCCGGTTGGCGCGTGCAGGCCGATGCGGGCAAGGCCGAGATCGTCTACGACTGAGCGGGTGTTCTGCGGCTCAGTCCTTGGGCCGGAAAGTGATGATCAGGGAAGGGGGTACCCGGCCATCGACATCGCGCGGCAGCGTGCCGAGCTTGTCGAGTGCTTTGAGTACCGCTTCGTCCCACGCCTTGATGCCACTGGACTTCTGAAGTTTGGTGCCGATGATGCTGCCGTTGGGCGCGGTGCGCACTTCAACTTTAGCCTCCGGGTTGCCGGAGACGCTCTCGGTGAAGACGATGTTGGGCTTGATGCTGGCGCGGATTCTGCCGGCATAGCTGGCTGACGGCCCGGACGATTTCAGCGCGGTGCCGGTTGACCCCTCGGCTCCGCTGGCGCCGGCCAGTCCGCTCATGCGCTTGAGGTTTTCCTGGCGCAGGCCTTCGAGCCGCTTGGCATCCTGCTGCGCCTGTTGCGCATCCTTGCGTTGTTTGTCCGCAGCCAGCTTCTGCTTCTCCAGTGCCGCCTGTTTCTCCTGCAAGCGCTTCTTCTCCAGTGCCAGCTTCTCGTCCTTCTGGCGCAGCCTTTCGCGCTCGAGCTTTTCGTTCTTCAGCTGCTGCTTTTCCAGCGCCAGCCTTTCCAGCTTTTCCTTCTTGAGGCGCTGCTTCTCGCGCTCCATCGCGATATCGACCTCGGCGGGTTTTGGCGGCTCGACCGGCGCAACCACGGGCGGCGGTGGCGGGGCCGGCGGCTCGGGCGCGACTTCGACCAGCCTGGGCGCGGCCTGCTGCGGCACGGCGGACCACAGTTCGGCCTCGGCCGTGATGGTTACGGTTTCGCTGTGCCATTGCACGCCCCAGGTCAGCGCCGTCACCAGAAAGAGGTGCGCCAGCACGGCCAGACCGAACGAGCGCAGCGCACCGGGTGTCGGCGGGGGGCTGAATTCAAGTCGATCGCTGGCAAGCACTGCGCTCATGGCGATGCGCTTCTCAGGGGTTGGCCAACTGCACGGACAGGCCGACGCGCTGCACGCCGGCGCGCTGCAGGGTGTCCATGATCTTGACAACCGCTTCGTACTTCACGGCCTTGTCGGCGCTTATGACGACGGCGGAGTCGGGTTTCTCGCCCTGCGCCTGGTGGATCACGTCGGCCAGATCCTTCAGGCCCAGCGCGCGCGACTTGTCCTGCAGTTTCATCTCGAGCGACTCATCCTTGCCGATCACGATCTGGATCACCTGGTCCGGCTGCTTCTTCGCCTTGCCGATGCTGGGCAGGTCAATCACGCTCGGCGTGATCAGGGGCGCGGTCACCATGAAGATGATCAGCAGAACCAGCATCACGTCGATGAAGGGCACCATGTTGATTTCGTTGATGGTGCGCCGGCCGCGTCCGCGGCTGACCAGGGACGGCATGTTCAGTCTCCCTTCACTGGCCGGAGGCCGATTGCGCGCCGACGTTGCGCTGCAGGATGTTGGAGAACTCTTCGATGAAGGTCTCCAGGGTGATGGCGATGCGGTCGATCTCGCGCGCGAAGCGGTTGTAGGCGACTACGGCCGGTATCGCCGCAAACAGGCCGATGGCGGTCGAGACCAGCGCCTCGGCGATGCCGGGCGCCACGGTGGCGAGCGTGACCTGCTGCAGCGAGGCCAGTCCGTTGAAGGAGTGCATGATGCCCCAGACCGTGCCGAACAGGCCGACGTAGGGCGAGACCGAGCCGACCGAGGCCAGGAAGGAGAGGTTGATTTCAACCACGTCCATCTCGCGCTGGAAGCTCGCGCGCATGGCGCGCCGGGCGCCGTCCATCAGCGTGCTGGCATCGGTGATGCGCCGCTCGCGCAGCTTCTGGTACTCGCGCATGCCGCTGGCAAAGATGCGTTCCATCGGACCTGACAGGCGGGCGTTCTTGGCCGCCGCCGAAAACAGGTCGTTCAGACTGGTGCCGGACCAGAACTCGCGCTCGAACGTTTCGTTGAGCGCCTTCACGCGCTTGAGCGCGAAGAGCTTGCGAAAGATTGCGGCCCAGCTCGAGACCGAGATCAGGATCAGCAACAGCATCACCAGTTGCACGACCAGACTGGCGTTTAGCACCATGTGGAGGATCGACAAGTCTTGGTTCATTTCAGGATTTCCAGAAGGGTCTGCGGTATTCGCGCCGGCCGGTGGCTCGTGGCATCGACCCAGCCGACGCGGATGGTGGCTTGGCACAGCAGGCTGTTGCCGCTTGCCGTCGTGCGCCACGCCTGCTGCTGTATTGTCAGCGATGCGCGGCCGATTTCGAGCGGCGAGGCTGTAACAAGAAGTATGTCGTCCAGGTGCGCCGGAAGGTGGTAGCGGACCTGCGCCTCGCTGACCACGAAGATGCAGCCGCTGGTGCTGCGCAAGGCGCTTTGCTCGATGCCCAGCGCGCGCAGCCATTCGGTGCGGGCGCGCTCGAAGTACTTCAGGTAGTTGGCGTAGAACACGATGCCGCCGGCGTCCGTGTCCTCCCAGTAGACGCGCACCGGCCAGCCAAAAGGGTGCCCGGATGCGCCACTCATGACAGCAGAACCTGCAGGCGTTCGATGGCGACGCGCAGTTGCGCCATCGAACTGGCCGTGGAAAAGCGGATGAAGTTCGGGGCGCTGGCCAGGCCGAAATCGCGCCCGGGCGTGACGGCGACATGGGCGCGCTGCATGATCTCGAACGAGAGGTCCCAGCTGTCCGAGACCTTGAGCTTTTCGAAGACCGACGAGCAGTCGGCCCAGGCATAGAAGGCGCCGTCGGGCATCACCGGTACCTTCAGTCCGAGCGCGTTCAGCGCCGGGATGAAGTAGTCGCGCCGGGCCTTGAATTCGGCGCGGCGGCGCTCGTATTCGCTGATGCTGTCGTGCTCGAAGCAGGCCAGCGCCGCATACTGCGAGACCGTGCTCGGGCAGATGAAAAGGTTTTGCGCCAGGCGCTCGATCACGCCCACGAGCCGCTCGGGAACGACCATCCAGCCCAGGCGCCAACCGGTCATGTTGAAGTACTTGCTGAAACTGTTGATGCTGATGATGTCGTCGGCGATGGCCAGCGCGCTGTGGCCGTAGCGCGAGTCAAAGCTCAGGCCGAGGTAGATCTCGTCGACCAGCGTAATGCCGCCTTTGCCGCTGACCACGCTGTGGATGCGGCGCAACTCGTTGGGGTCGATCGAGGTGCCGGTCGGGTTCGAGGGGGAAGCCAGCAGCACGCCGCGCGTCTTCGGGCCCCAAGCCGCATGCACCTGGTCGGCTGCCAACTGGAAGCGCCCTGCGGCCGTAGTCGGCAGCAGCACGGCCGTGCCCTCGGCAGCGCTGACGAAATGGCGGTTGCAGGGGTAGCTCGGGTCCGGCATCAGGATCTCGTCGCCGGTTTCCATCAGCGCCAGGCAGGCCAGTTGCAGCGCGGCCGATGCGCCAGCCGTGAGCACGATGCGGCTCGCCGGAACCTTGATCTTGAAGCGCTGCCAGTACCAGTCGCTGATGCGCTCACGCAGCGGCATCATGCCTAGCGCCTGCGTGTAGTGCGTCAGGCCGTCGCGTACGGCGCGGCAGGCGGCTTCCTGCACCAGCGGCGGCGCGGTGAAATCGGGCTCGCCGATGTTGAGGAAGACCATCGGCGAATCGCTGTGCGCCACTTCATGCGCGAGTGTCGCCGCCGCCTTGGCGACCTCCATCACGTAAAAGGGCTCAATGCGCTGGGCGCGAGCCGAGATCCTCATGGTCGCGTCTGGCCCCGGTCGGCGTTGACTTCGGCGCCGCGTAACTGCGGCGCCAGCGCGTTGAGCACGGCGTTGACGTACTTGTGGCCGTCGGTGCCGCCGAACTCCTTGGCCAGTTCAACACATTCGTTAAGCACGACGCGCCAAGGCACATCCAGGCAGTTCTTGAGTTCATAGGCGCCGATCCACAGCACACCATGCTCGATCGGTGAGATTTCGTCGAGCTTACGGTCCAGCAGCGGCACGATCAGGGCGTCGAGCGCGTCCCGGCCAGCAGCGCAGCCGTGCAGCAAGGCGTCGAAGTGCAGCGCGTCGCACTTGGAGAACCCGGCCAGGTCGCGCGTGAAGGCGTCGACGTCGGTGACGTCATTGCGGCCGACCAGCGTCTGGTATATAGCCTGCAACGCGAATTCGCGCGAGCGACTGCGCTCGGACTTGCTCGCGGCCTTGCGAGCGCCGGTGCTGGTAAGGCCGGTGCGGCTCTGGCGCGGCGGGCGGCTGCCGGGGGCGCGAATGGGTTGGTCGGTCATCAGTCTTGTTCCATCAGGTTGGCCATTTCAACGGCAACACGGGCGGCGTCGCGCCCCTTTTCGGTTTGCCGTGCCACGGCCTGTTCCATGTTCTCGGTGGTCAGGATCGCGTTCGCGATCGGCAACTGGTAGTCAAGAGCGACCCGGCTGACGCCGGCGCCTGATTCATTCGCGACCAGTTCGAAGTGATAGGTTTCGCCGCGGATGATGCAGCCGATCGCCACCAGCGCGTCGTATTCCAGTTTCTCCGCCATAGCCAGCAGAGCCACGGGCACTTCGAGCGCGCCGGGCACCGTGATCAGCCGGATGTTCTGCTCCAGCACGCCGAGCGCAAGCAATTCCGCCTTGCAGGCGGCGCTCAGCGTGTCGGTGACGGACGTGTTAAAGCGGGCCTGCACGATGCCGATGCGCAGCTTGCGGCCGTCCAGGCGCCAGTCGCCTGCCTGTGGTGTTCCCTGGTCTGCGTTTTTCATACTCTGTTCTCTCTTATCAGTTGGCGACAGAGCTCGCTCGCTTCGCGTAGCTTCGGTCTGTCCCGCAAATTCATTATTTCGTGATGTATCCCACAATTTCCAGGCCGTATCCCGTCATGCTGGGCATACGCCGGGGGTTGCCCAGCAAGTTCATCTTGTGCACGCCGCACTCGCGCAAAATCTGCGCACCGATGCCGTAGCTGCGCAGGTCCATGCGGCCGCGCTCGGGCCCATGGGACGCGCGCGCCGTGCCGGCGACCTGCGCGAGCACCTGCTCGGCGTTCTCGGTGCAATTGAGCAGCACGACGACGCCTTGGCCGGTCGCCGCGATGCGCTCCAGGCTGGCGTCCAGGCTCCATGAATGCATGGCGCGGCCGACTTCGAGCGCGTCGAGCAGGGAGGTCGGCTCGTGCACACGCGCCGCCACCGTATCGCCGGGACCCCACTGGCCCTTGACCAGCGCCAGGTGCACGCCGTTGGTGGTCTTGTCCTTGAACGCATGCAGGGCGAACTCGCCGAACGCCGTGTTGATGGTGCGCGAGCCCACTTTTTCAACCAGGGACTCGACCCGGCTGCGGTGTTCGATCAGGTCGGCGATGGTGCCGATCTTCAGGCCGTGTTCGGCGGCGAACAACTGCAGGTCGGGCAGGCGCGCCATGGTGCCGTCGTCCTTCATGATCTCGCAGATCACGGCGGCCGGGCTGCAACCGGCCATGGTCGCCAGATCGCAACCGGCTTCGGTGTGGCCCGCGCGCATCAGCACGCCGCCTTCGACCGCCTGCAGCGGGAAGATGTGGCCCGGTTGCACCAGGTCTTCAGGTTGCGCGTTCCTGGCCACCGCGGCCTGCACCGTGCGCGCGCGGTCGGCGGCCGAGATGCCGGTGGTGACGCCTTCGGCGGCCTCGATCGACACCGTGAAGGCCGTGCCCTTCTTGTCGCCGTTGCGCGCCGTCATCGGCGGCAGTTCGAGGCGCTCGCAATGCTCGCGGCTCAGGGTCAGGCAGATCAGGCCGCGGCCGAATCGCGCCATGAAGTTGATGGCCTCGGCGCTGACATGGTCAGCGGCCATCAGCAAATCGCCTTCGTTCTCGCGGTCTTCTTCGTCAACCAGGATCACCATGCGTCCCGCGCGCAGGTCGGCCACAATGTCTTCAACCGGGGAAATGGCCACAGGGGTAAGGGCGCTCATGCAGTAGTCTTTCAAAAATAACAGGGTTGCAATGCGGGCTGGGATCAGGGCGCAGGTGCGCCGGCCACTTGCGGATCGGCGCCCAGCATGCGCTCGACGTAGCGCGCGATTAGGTCAATTTCGAGATTGACCGACGCGTCCACTTTGAGCGTTCCGAGCGCGGTATTTTGCACGGTGTGGGGAATCAGGTTGATGCTGACTTCGCAGCCGGCATCGATGTCACGGATCTGGTTTACCGTCAGGCTCACGCCATTGACCGTGATCGAGCCCTTGTAGGCCAGGTACTTGGCTAATGATGGCTGTGCCAGGACGCGCAGATGCCAGCTCTCGCCGACCTGCTCGAACTGCGTCACGCGGCCGACGCCATCGACATGGCCTGACACCAGATGTCCGCCCAGGCGGTCGTTGGCGCGCAGTGCCTTCTCCAGGTTGACGCGGCCGGTCTGGTCCAGCGCGGCGGTGCGCGCCAGCGACTCGGTCGAGATCTCGATGGTGAAGCGGCTTTGCGCCGCGTCCAGCGAGGTTACGGTCATGCAGGCGCCGTTGAGCGCGATGCTGTCGCCTAGGCCGACGTCGTCGAGATAACCCCTTGGACATTCGATGGTCAGGCGCTTGCCATGGGTAGAAGAGCTGCCTAAGGCGTCTACGGCGACGATGCGCCCAACGCCGGTGATGATTCCGGTAAACATCCGCTTATTTTCGCAGGGAATTGGCCGGTGGCCGGGCTCAGGGGCAAATCTTCTGTCCTAGAACGGGTCATGACCTGTGACGCGGGCCAGGATTCGCAGATCCGGCCCGATCATCGTGCTGCTGCTGAACTCAAGTGGTAGCGCATCGGCAAGCGTGCTCAGGGGCGTAATGCTGGCCATGCCGCGCCCCGGCCCCAGCAGTTTGGGCGCTAGGTAGACCAGTAGTTCGTCCACCAGGCCGGCTTGCAGCAGCGCGCCATTGAGCCGCGGTCCGGCTTCCACATGCAGTTCGTTGATCTCGCGCTGAACTAGGTCGGCCAGCATGGCGGTCAGATCAACCTGCAGCTGAGAAGCAGGCCGGTAGATGATGCTCGCGCCGCGCGCCTGCAGCGCGGCCTGCTTCGCGACGTCGGGCGCGGCGGCGTAGATCAGGACGGATCGACCGGGGATGAACAGTGGCGCATCCGGCGGTGTCTGCAGCTTGCTGTCGACGATCACCAGGTGTGGTTGGCGCGGTGTATCGACCAGCCGCACATCGAGGCGCGGCCGGTCCGCGAGCACGGTGCCGATGCCGGTCAGCACGGCGCTGGCGCGGGCGCGCCAGGCGTGGCCGTCGGCGCGCGCCGCGTTTGACGTGATCCACTGGCTCGCGCCGTTGTGCAAGGCGGTGCTGCCGTCGAGCGAGGCGGCGACCTTCAGGCGCACCCAGGGCCGCTGGCGGATCATGCGGCTGAAGAAACCAATGTTGAGCTCGCGCGTCGCCACGGCGGCCGGGTCGCCCGGGTCCAGCACTTCGACTTGGACGCCGGCGGCGCGCAGGCGCGCAATGCCTTGTCCGGCGACCAGCGGATTGGGGTCCTGTTGCGCTACCACGACGCGCGCCACGCCCGCTTCGATCAGCGCGTCGCAGCACGGCGGCGTGCGGCCAAAGTGCGAGCAGGGCTCGAGCGTCACACAGGCGGTGGCGCCGCGCACATCGTGGCCGGCTTCCTTGGCCGCGCGCAGCGCCATGACCTCGGCGTGGGCCTGGCCGGCGCGCTGGGTATGACCTTGGGCCAGCATGTGCCCTTGAGTGTCGATCAGCACGCAGCCGACACGCGGATTCGGTTCGCAGAGGTAAGTGGCCTGTACGGCCTGTGCCAGGGCGTCTTGCATCGCGCTGTCAGTTTGTGACGGATCGGACATAGGCCCCGTTTTTACCATTTGTCCGGAATCAGGCGCTGCCAGTCGGTCCGTTTTGGCGTTAAGTAAAGTCGTGCAACATCAGTGTCGTCCGGTTAAAAATTGAACAATTTCAATTGGTTAGCGTTGGGCAATATTTTTGGTGTACTGGCATCAGGCTGCAAGGCGCATGAAATCT
>Ga0214257_1000384_pt1 | contig 14189 bp, 14 predicted proteins | sample TroBogypolimnion_23_FD_153095 | JGI IMG/M metagenome (GOLD analysis project Ga0214257, IMG submission 153095) | Freshwater microbial communities from Trout Bog Lake, WI - 18AUG2009 hypolimnion | ecosystem: Environmental > Aquatic > Freshwater > Lake > Hypolimnion/Profundal zone | place: Trout...
TCGGCATCGCAGTTTCCCGCGGCGCCACATGGTGCATCTCCAACCTCGAAGGCAGCATCCTCCAGCAATCCGTCGTCTTTCGGACTAATCCTCCTTCCTCGTGCGCCGCCTCCGATAGTGACCTGGAGATAGCCGATGAGGGCGCCGACGGCTTCATGCAGTTTCACCCGTGGATGATGAAGATGCAAGGCGAGGGGGTCCTCGTGCGGACCCATCTCCAGTCCTTCCGGTCCGCTTTTGCGCATTCTTCACCTCACAGCGTTTGCTGACACGTTTGGACACAGGTACTTTGCCTCCTCGGGCCTCCCCTTTGAGCTGCGCTCCATGGCCTTTGGCAGGGAATGGGTCGCGCAACGCGGCATTCGGATCGGGATCCACGTCCGCCGCACCGACCAGCTCACAGAAGCCCACGGCGGCAGCGACCCGGGCGTGGAATACTTTGAAAGGGCCCTGGCCATGCTCCCTTTCCCCCACCAGGCCGTGGTATGCACCGACGACGTGGCCTGGGTCCGTTCCCACCGCGTCTTTGACAATATGCACCTCCGCGACAGCAGCGATCCCGCCCACGAGGATATGGCCATCCTCGCCGCATGCCACCACATGATCATGTCCATTGGCACCTTTGGCTGGTGGGCCGCGTACTTGCGCGCTACGGAGGGCCAGACTATTTATTACGCCACGCCCTTCAAGCGCCCCATGAATTACCAGGACCACTTTCCCGCCCACTGGACGCCCCTCTCATAGCGGACAAAGCATGCAGCTCCTGATGCTGGCCTTTGTGCTGCTGCCATGGATCGAGGGCCACCGAAAGCTCACACAGTCATCATCGTACGACCCCACAAAATTTTCCGTGCAATGCAAGAGCGAGGGCACCGAGGGCACCTGCCACTTTGAAAACGTCTGCTTGAGAATGGAGGATCCGCCCACAATCTTGGTGCCCCACGCCGTCGAACTACCCGCTCTCGGCTTCAGGGCATATCCCACAGGCAAAGACCACGCGCCCAGCCACGCCGTCCGCGTTCAGGTCGACCCCCAGCCCCACTTGGACTGGGAGCAGCTCCAGGGCGTCGTCACCTTGGTCTCCAGATACTACCCGCCCAACTATGGCCACGTCCTCGGCGATGAGGTCTGGGCCATGTGGCAGCTCCTGGCCACATGGAACATGGAGGCCCGCCTCCAGGACGTCTACGTCTACACCGAGGGCGCATGGACCCCGTCCCTCCAGCAATACGAGGCCTTGCTCGGCAAGGACACCAATCGCGTGCTTTTGGGCGGACGCAGCGTGTGTGTGCCGACGCTGCTCGCGGGGGTCGCGCGCATGGGCTACGCCCTGGGCATGACGTGCCCCGCCGACGGATCCCGCCGCCTCGACTGTCGCGCCGAGTACCTCCCGGAATTCAAAACCACCATGGCCTCGTTCCGTGCCACCGCCCTTGCAAGGCACGGCTTGTCGGCTGACCCGTTTCACTACACGGGCAGAATCCTCATTCTCGAAAAGGACCTCTCCGTCGCCGCGCATCCGGCCTACATCGCCAACGTCCCGGAGCTCGTGGCCGCCGCGGGGCAGCACGCCTTCAGCATCATGTGGACCAAGGTCAGCCTACGCGAGCAGATGCAGTACGTCTCCACCGCGGATGTCCTCGTCTCGCTCCCGGGCTCCGACCTCATGACCGCCGTCTGGCTGCCCACGCTCTCCGAGATCATACAGCCGTGCCGCTACGTCGAGGGGCAGATCGACTACGGCAACGAGCAGATGATCTGGTTCCATATCACCCACCACGTGCAAATCTGGTGTTCCTCTCTGCATGTGACAGAGGGCAAGCTGACCCTTCCCGTCCGCGAATTTGTCACCCGTGTCCACGCCGCCTTGGCGCGTGTCTGGGATCGCAAACATAACAAAAAACTGTTTTAGATCTGAGCTTTAGGCTCTCTGCTTTAGGCTCTTAGCTTTAGGCTCTTAGCTTTAGGCTCCTAGCTTTAGGCTCCTAGCTTCAGGCTCTTAGCTTTAGGCTCCCAGCTTTAGGCTCTTAGCTTTAGGCTCTGAGCCTTAGGTTTTCAGCCTAGATACGTTTTAGTAAGTAGAAGGGAGAGCTAGTAATGAGCATAGGATGGACCAGCACCTTGATAGTCATTGATGCTCTTCTCAATACTGTCCAGCTCATCAATCAGCCAATCATACCTATCCTTCATAGCCTTTAGCTTGGGGTCAAGATCCTGTGAGTTATACTTTACGCGCCTTGTTGTGGGCAATGGATCATCATGAAGAAGGTAAGCAGGCGCGGCAAACGAGTCATAATTAGGGAGATGTTTAGGGCTATGATAATGGTCCATCTCAAAAACACAAGGGACTCAAAGATTTATATACCAGTAGACTCCTCAGCGTCCACGTCAGGGACAATCGGTGCGCAACAACTCGGAAAGGAATCATGCTCATAGTAGGGCACCTTCAGGCCCTTGTCAAGGGCCATCAGACACTCATTGTCCGGTCCGCGCTTCCGAAGGAGAATGGGCTTGTAGACCTTGGCCTTATACTCCTGCTTGAGCCCCTCCAGCCCAAACGGCTCCTCCAACAGCTTTTCGATGCGGATGCGGTCAAAGTTGTAGTATTTATTTCCAGGAAAGCGCATGTACATCCCGCCAGCGTCCACCTCCACATAGTGGTTCTCACGAGTCGCCCATTCCATCAGGTCCTCCAGCGGCACCTTCATGCATTCCTCGATGAACTCCTCTGGGTACTTCAGGAGCGTATGCTTGCAATACGGAATGTGCTCCTCAAGAAAACGGATGACTTTGTCGGACATGCTTTGTGCTCGAATCGGGCGAGCTCTTCTGCTTTTATTCTGTTTTTCGGGATTTATTTTCGGAAATTCCATTCTATTCTCGGGAAATTCTATTCTATTCTCGGGAAATTCTATTCTATTCTCGGAAAATGCAATTTTTGGAAAATTCGAGTTTTTGCACTTGGAAAAAAGCTGAAGTTTGGCTATAGGTATATATGATGATAGGATATAGCACAGTGACATGACACTCCTCCTCCTACTCCTCTTGATGATGCCTATCCACAGAGCAAGAGCTGCATGCCTCTACGATCCGCATCAGCAGGCCTCGACGGACGAGTATTGCCAGCACTTGAGGGATCTTGTTTGTACAAAACGCAATGTGTCATCCTCCTATTACATAGGGCCCTCCTACAGCCTCTTCTATTACGAGCACTCCCACCTTATCCTGCAGTACCCGTCCAACACCACTATGAACTCCAGTGGCATCCTCTGTTCTACAAACGCCACCACCACAATGATACAGATGGCTGTGACATCCACAACACAGCACAACACATCGATAGGGAACACCCCCCAGCAGACCACCCCCAGAAAAGCCCATCATAAGCCGAAGCAGCAGCAACAACAGAATGACAACCAACAGCAGCAGCTGATTGGCAGCCAACAACAACAGCAGCAGCAGCAGAACACAGAAGTGCAGGCTCTAAGGCTCAGCTATGTGATTGTAGGGAGCCTAGCGCCACTGGCAGGCATTGTGGCAATATTGGGCGTTTTGATACACCGTGAACGAACGGCAGTGCTCTATAGCGGATACGAAGAAGTGCCTTTCCTCCCACAAAAAGTCGTGGATTAAGACGTATATGACAGATGAGCCCGCAGAATGGTAAGGCGTATACGTAAAGCTATCAAGGCTGACAGCTCGCTTGGAAGATAGGCGTACAGCCATTGTGCAGCCATCCTAGGAAAGAGCCACGATTTTCTGTCCCTTGGTTTGTTGGCGTATTTCCTGACAAAGGCTGCGTACCGCTGGGCATATGCTGCCAACCATTCTCGATTCACCTGCTCGAAAACTCCTCTCTTGACACCCTCGAAAGCTGGATCCCTCCTCAGTTCAGACCATTTTTTCTCAAATTCTTGCTGTGGATGCCGATAATATTGCTCCCAAGAATCTGAGAGAAAGGCATGCACCATGTCTTCTACCTCCTGCTGTGACACGATGGGCTCCGTGTGTTTTTGACGCCAATAGTAAAAGAAACGCCGAAATGGTACTTCAGCCAGCGTATCTGTGAGCTTGGCCTCGTCCACGCCCACTTCATGAAGCGTGATATCAATGTATCTCCGAATCGCCCCATCTATAGACATTTTCTCAAGCATCATCCATCCCTTCGTATATATACTCTAGCATATCGTTACTTTGTCCTCTTGGCCCTCGAGAACAAACGCAACCACAAACCGATTCTGTGCACGATTCCCCGACATTACCTCCAGCAGCATACCTGGCTCTTCCATGGGAATTGGGAACGGGAAGATGTAGTCGTCGGGCCACTCAATGACTGTGTCGATGAGCTTAAGATGCTCCAGATGAAAGCAACCCACAAGACGCCAGAAGAATTGGCTGGTTATCGGGCTCATGCGTATGTTTTGAAGACAAAGGGTTTTCAACTTGGCTCTTCGAAACCAGTCTTCTATTCGGGCACCCTCGGCGGGAATGACGGAGCAGCACTGGGAGGATAACCACGCCTGGAAAATCTCGTGATGATAAGGTGCGCTGGGGGCCAGGATGTCGCTCAGCAAGCTCTTCCACCCTATGGCATGGTCTTGGATGGTACAATCCCTCAATGTCAACGTTTCGATGCTTGGAAGGCCCCGGACCGCAGTACGCAGGAGCTTGCTGAGGGATGCCATGGCTCCTCTGTATTCACCTCCCTCACCAGGAGCTCCTCTGTATTCACCTCCCTCACCAGGAAGAAAACAAAACGTGAGGTGAAACTCTCTGCATTGGGTCGCCTTTTGAAACGCTGCCATCATGGCAGCCTCGTTCAACCCTTCGGAATCCCCGGAATTAAAGACGAGAAAGATACAGATCGAGTCTATGAGATGAGCGCGCCCTTCCTTGCTCAGCGCCTCAATCTCACCTTGTATCTCGAATTCAACCAAGTATGGAAAGAATTGGTAGTAGCCAAGTTCCTCTACCTCAGACAAATCAAGGGGCATATTCGCATTCAAATCCAAGGAAAGGGGGGTGTTGTCCAAATGAATGATACCAGTTTGGGGATCCGTGACATGACGGATTACTCCATAAAAACCTTTCCTCGACTCCATATTTGCGTGCGCATTGGCTCCGTGCAAGTATATATACCTGCCATTGTCGTAAGGCGCATACCTATGAACCAAAATGCTGCGCTGCTGCACGCTTGCAGCGAGCTCATCACCTCCTTATTCGTCTGCCTCCACAAGGATGTGGCTGCCCTGCTCTCCCATCCCACCTCCTTACTATACAGGACCTGGATGGACGTCAGCATCATGTACGCGTCCGTAAACGGGTTTGAGAACATGAGCACCATGATCAAGCTACCTCAGGATTGGAAAAAAAGGCTTGGCGGATTCCTTGTCACGAAAGAAGAGAGGGCGTACAAGACCCTGACCATGGCGCACAAAGCCCTCTATGCTGAGTGTCCAGCGGTCTTGAGGAATATGGAGTATATCAACGTGCTGAGAGCCCAGGTCCGTCATTTTTGCACGGCTGTGCCCTCCCTCAACCAAAATGAGCTTGTATGGCGCAATAACGGCAATGCGCTCATCGAGACATGGTACAATCCACAGCAGGGGAAGAATGTGATCTGGGACAATATTTTCAGCCTCATCCTCAATTTGGAGCACCGCGCCTCGAGCGAAGGCATGACACAGATCTTGAAAGACATGAGTTCCAAGAACCAGAATATACTCTTCCCTGCTGCAGCCCTCGACGAATTTCACCACACGTTCTGGGGCATCTACTTTAGTCAAAAGGGCGGCCATCAAGAATTTGAGAGAGGCCTTCACATCCAACATGCAAAATCCTGGCTCTATACACACTATATACATTGGCTGAAGTACGACTCCCAATTCCATGATGAGCTGAAACCCACAAGAGATAACTATTTTAGATTCATTCCACCACTATCATGATAAAAGGAAAAGTACCATGCGCAGCCCAGGGCAAAGCCCACCGCCAAAGGGCCCAGGCTCAGCGCAGCGCCCCACCCTGCCAGGCCCATACGCGCCCACGGCAGCATGTCGTAGTTGGGATCATGCTCGGGAAGCAGGACAAGCGAATCCGAACTGTTGACTGGCTTGTACACGGGGTAGGTGTAGCACACGAAATCCCCACTCTGATCCGAGGCGATGAGCCGCCCCAGAATATTGACATACGACATGAACATGAGCATGCCGTGAGCCGCCTTGTAGGAAAACATCACTTGATACAGCGTTTTCTCCTCGTCCTCCCCCATCTCCACTTTCGCCTCGTGGATTGCAGCCCCCAGATCAGGGTTGTCGGGATCGACCCGTAGCAGAGCCTCCTTTTCAAAGGCACTCTGGTGCACCTTGATGAGGATCCACGCCACAGTCAGGCCGCCCAGCACCCACACAAACGAGATCAGCACCGCTATCGGCAGGCCGGTGTTGTGGATCAGGAGCGACGTCGCCATGCACCACATCATGCACAGAATGTAGCCCCTCCCAAACAGGGCATGGTACGGGCGGAGCATGGGCACGGCTCTGCACACAAAGCACATGGTCCCGCACAGTATCACCAGGTACGCTAAGGACACGTGCAGAAAGTAAAACTCGCGGACGCAGGACACCTTGTCCATCTGATACGTGTAGTCCATGGACATGCTTGCTATCAGCTTATGACTTAAGGCTTATGCACTGCAGCATATATACACTTGTCTATTCCCCAAGGTATTACGCAGACTGTCTGTCACGCTGGCTTACGGCTCTTGCTTGTGGCAATGGCTTGTGGCAATGGCTCACGGCAATGGCTCACTGCAATGGCTCTTGCTCACCAATGCTGAATGGCTATAAATAGATCGAGATTTTAGCTTGAAGCTTTGATGATACTTGAATTTGGAAAGCACACTGGTAAAAGTTTCAAGAATTTGGAATCTGAGGACCCTCAGTATTTACTTTGGTTAGCTGGTATCACTAGCATTGCAACCATGAAGTTGGATCCAAAGGGTGCTATGTATGACCAGCTAAAGGTAGAGCATCCTAATACTGTAGCTGCTGCCAAGGATTGGGTAAATAGCAAATGCCGTCGCTGTTGGAACCCAATAGACCCAGACCAAGTTGCCAAACATCTATTTTATTGCAAAGTGGCAAATCCAAAACAGTCTCATTATCACTATCATCCTTATGGTAAAAGGTAGATTTGCCACCAGAAAAGTATAAAAGCAAACTGCATGCAAAAGGCAAAAACTAAGATACACAGACCCCTCCTTCAAGGTCTTTATGAGTCTGGCTTTCCAAGGCACAAGTACAGAGACATCGACGCGCGCATGCGTGCGTGCTTTTTTACTCCTTAGGCCTCAGCCTCTAACGGAAATAAAGCAAGGCCTGCTTCGCGCTGATCCGATCCTTCGGATGGAACACCACCAGCCTCTGCAGAAGGCCCCCCATCTTCCCATCCGTCGGAGCCATCGTCAGCAGCCGCTCCACACCTCCTTCGCCTCCACATGCTGGAAAGTCCGTAGAAAAGGACGGCAGCGCCGAGACCCCGGGCCACGTGTCCTCCGTGGGGGTTCCAAACTTCTGAAACATCCGCATCAGAATCTCAAACTCCGTGCTGCATTCCATCAGGGGCCTCATCCCGCCATTCATCATCTCCCCCAGCACACACCCAGCGCTCCACATGTCCACGGCGGTGCCGTACTTGGTGTCCCCGAGAAAAATCTCCGGAGGACGGTACATGGCCGAGACGATGCACACCCCGCTGTACCCGTCATCCCGTAGCGTCGACAATAGCGGACGCGAGGAGCCAAAGTCCGAAATCTTCAGCTGGCTCCCGTCCCCATTCACCAAGAGGTTCTGCGGCTTGATGTCGCGGTGCAGAATCAACTTGCCGTGGCAATGCTCCAGCCCACAGAGCAGCTGCCTCATCAAGCTCTGCACCTGCCCCGCCTCCATCCTTTCCACCCCCATCTTGCGCAGCCGCGCCATGTAGGCCCCCAGGCTCATGTCCATGAGCTCCAGCACCAAAAACACATGATCCTGCACGAAAAGGACATTCTCCAGGTGGAGGATGTTTGCATGCCCCGAGAGCGCCTTCATCAGGCTCATTTCACGCAGGAGCCAAAAGTGCATCCCCTCCTCCGCCGTCCCGCTCTCCACCTGTTTGAAGGCCAGCGCGCTCTGCGTGCAAGTGTCCACGACCTTGTACACGTGCCCAAACGTCCCGTTGCCCAGCTTCTCGAGCACCCTGTACGAGCTGCAGCCAAGGTCAGGCGCATCTCCTCATAACCATCATGCAAATAAAAGACCTGGATCTGATCTGGGACAGCTGCGTTTGGATTAACTTTAGCTCTGCTGTCTTGGGAGGAGACGGCGACCTGGCCCGTTTCTTGCTCTGCATCTTTGCTTCAGATTCCGAATCTGCGTTTTCTCAGCGCTTTTATGCCAAAAGCTATTTCCGCTGATTTATTTTCGGGAATTTCTTTCGTTTGGAATTTTAAAAAGATTCATGCTGATTTTTATTTTATTTTATTTTATTTCAAAAAAAACCAATGATATTCACTCATCAGTTTCGACGATGAAAAGGTCCTCATGCAGATTCACATCATGCATATAAAGGTCACCATCGGAGAGTCTGCTTACAATAGTCCCTGTATGGTCAACAACACATGCGAGGTAGAGCGTCCTACCCCCACCGTCACGGTCACTATCATTCCAATAATAGACAAGGTGTCCTGGACGAAGGTCATCAGGACTAGCATGGCGCATCACCATTCGATCATACGTCATTGGTTCTTTCCCGATTCTCGCCTTGATAGGAGGAGGCACAGTATCCAAAAAACGAATGAGCTCAAGGCTCTGAGTCGAAGGGTAATCATGTGGATTCAACCTAAGGTGATGCACTTGCGCTAAATGCAATTCTTCCAGTCTCTTCAGAAAATTCAGAGCAGAATTCTTTACTTGTACATCGCTAAAGTGAGGATTGGATGCAAAGCGACTCAAATCGCTGCGCGCAGCATCAACATGCCTTTGATAAATATTCCCGTTCCCAAAAGGGATACTACCAGCTCTGTAATCACCCATCTATATCTTGTACTCGCTTTCAAGTGGTGTTTAAATAGTCTAAAGCACCCCAACCATCAAGAAAAACGGACTTTTTTTATTTTTCAACACAGCTCTCAAAGAGCTCGACATACGTCGGCATATGCACCGCCCTGTTCACCTCCGCGACCCTCTGCAGCTTGGCAGCAATCGCCTTGATCCGCGGGAAAAGCACAGCCGACCCCAGCCTGTTCTCCGCGTTCCCAGTCTCCATCAGCTCCATCACCATCCGCTTCATACGTGACTGCATCAGCCTCTTGATCGTATTCTTGCGCCGCGAGCTCTCCTTGAGGTTCCTGCGCAGCTTCGCCTTCCACTCCTCCTCCTTCCTATCAGCCTTGACAGCCTCAACCATTTCGACGGCCTCCTCCACCATCCGCTCCACCACAACCTTCTCCTCCTCCACCATCAGCCTCTCGGCAAATTGCTCCATCGTAGCACTCGGCACCTGCTTCACACAGTCGAGAAGCGTCGCCAGCATGCTCGCCACCTGCGAAATCTTGTCCACAGTCATCCGCATATCCCGAAGTCGCTTCACGTCAAAGTACAGCGTCTCCGGAAACGGCCCCGCCTCCTCGTCCATCACCAGCGAGACCATCGCACGATTGTGCACACTCGCAAGCTGGCCCCCCTCCTTCGCCGCCTTCTGAATCCAACCACGCGTCACCTCCACGCACGTCAGACCCTTCGCGACCCGTTCCGCAAACTTCTTGCGCTCATACTCCACCCCACTGCAGTCTTTAGTACTTTCCTCAATGACTCCCATTACAGAGGCTTTTTCCATCTCATGCACCAATTGCATGCAAAACCTGAGCGCCTTACAAAAGACAACCGCCTGGTCCTCGGTCCTCTCTGGGCATCCTTCCAGCTCCTTGCGCATTTCGCCCCACTGGACCTCCTTCACTCGCAGCACACGCCGGATCGCCTCCATAATGGCGTGAATCAGTTTCACGCTGCTCTCCCAAGAATAGATCCCCCTCTCCGTCTGCTCCTGGATAAAATCAATGTCCATGGCCTCCAAAAGAAAACCCACATTCACATCCTCTCCCGCCATCCTCTGGATTTTACTGCGGATGTCGCTCAATACATCGAGCACCCTCGCGTAGCATGGCAGCTTAAGGTCTTGAACAAGACTGTCCCAACACGTCTGAGTAAAATTGCTTCGAATTGAGCCCAAAATACCATACCGGTATTCCATGCTGAATTCACAAGTGGGATCGAGATTCTTCTCATGCACAACCACCTCGCACGCTTCGATCTCCATACTCTCAGCAGAGGGAATCGCCCATTCCTCCTCCTCCATCTCCTCCACCTCGCCATCCATCGCCACTGAGCTCACCAATGCCACATTTTCTTCATCAAACTGCTCTAGGCTAGAAGCCCCACCTAAATTGGACAACTTATACCGCAGACGCTGAATCTGATTCCTCACGTAAACCCGCATCCTCGACGTGTACGGCTGCACCTTGGAGAGCGCAATCTCTGATTGATACAACGCCACAAGCCCAAATCGGATACGAGGCAACAGCTTAGCGAGGTCCGGCGTCTGCCACGCCTTGAAGCACTCCAGATAGTCATTCAGCAGCCCGCAGAAACCCGCCGTGACTTCCTTGGGCACCTCCGCAAAGCGCGATCCATTGAGATACCTGAGAATCCGGAAAAACGATTCCAACATCAACCCCCCACTCTTCAGCAAGGCCCTTTCGTTGACGCCCATCCTCTCGAAAACTTCACCGGGATAATACACGACCATAAAGCTTGCAAGAAAGACCCTCACATTGACGTTCTGCGCATTCGTCGAATTCCCATGCCGCGAGACACACAGAATGTGGATGCGGCGGAGCAACCGCGTCATCGCCTTCACTGTTTCTGGCAGCCTCACGTACTCCTTGACGTCCTCAAAGGACTTGAGCTCCATGATGAGCTTGTCCTCTGTCAACCCGTTCTGGTCAATGTAGATCTGCGTAGTAGCGCTCACGGCCCACTTCCGCCAGTTGCGCTGAATCTTACGCGCGGCCCCGCACTTTGCTTGCGTTTCGCTTTGCATTTCGCGTATCTTGTTTTGCTCTTCTTCCCTTTATCTTTCATTTAATTCCAGAAATAGATTTTTTTTTTAAAATTGGATTTTTGCCCAATTTAGAAAATTAGGCAAATGATTATTAAAAAGTATTTAAACTTTTGCCTTTTTTGGCTGCAAGGAAAAGCCTATGGATCGCTTGAAGCGCCCTCGCGCCGATCGCGATCAGGACTGCGCTCCTTTGCTTGCTGATCTCTCACCCATGCAGCTGGAGGAGTTTGATGGCAATGAGTGGGTCGAAACACCAGTGCAGCCTTTAGACAATTTAACAGTGGAGACCATGTGGAAACATGTTATCGACACAAAGAACAAGACCAACGCCTTCAATACAAAACGAGCCTCAGGCACCTTCGTAGCTGAAGGCTTCCGTCTCATCGTGCAGTCGAGGGAGACTGTTCACCTCGTGGATCTGAAAACCCGCCAAATCTTTCATCTCGTGCACTGCAAGACGCAGGAGGATGATCGAGAGACGGATATTTGGTTCTTCATTGAGGCACTCAAGTACTCCATGCATCCCCGCGGCCATCGCAAGGTCTCCACACGCCTCTATCACCGCGACGCGTTGGGGTGCACGCTGACCATCTCCTTCATGAGGGAGCCCGAGGACGTCAAGACCTTTGTCGTGGCAGGCAGGCTCATTGCCTAGAACGTATCCACGATTTGAAGAGCCCTGTGGGCCATTTGGAGAATCGAATTCGCGGTTGCTTCGCTTGACTTGAAGGCTGTGTCGCTTGAATGCGCGGTTGGTACGGGCGATAGAGCATAAACAGTCCATTGTCAAGAAATAAATACCGTGAGGCCTTAGGATACGCAGTCTTGATGAGTCGGATGTCATATGGTGAGTAGCCATGAACAAACACGTCCACATTATATCCATCCACCACCTCATGCACTGCATTCAAAGAATCCGTCAGCACACTCGGCGGATTCTGAAAAAAGCCCTGCCCCACCAAGGTCAGGTGTAGGGGTACCCTCCCTCTCCCGAGACTGAGGCTCAGCATTACTGCAAGCTGGGCTATGGCCCTGTACTGGCTCACCACCAGCATGTTGCAAATACGTGCGCCCACGGAGCCCTCCGCTGGCATCCTTGCGCCTTGATATGAGGGGGCCGCAGTGAACACTTGGAGCATGGCATTGCCGCCTCCCAGCTCGGGAAAGCCCCACTGCGGCAGAATCCTTAGCATGCCGCCGAAGCTATTGATTTTTGCTTCCAATTCCTTGAGACCATGTGGATCACGATCGAATTCAAAGAGCTGCAAATACCCATTCTGATACTGAGGAGGCCTCAAATTGCAAAACAGTGGCTGTATATCGCCATCAGCCATGCCCTTGAAATAGTGGTCGCGCACCATCAGAGCCGCCAGCGAGCCCAGCGAGGCCTGTGCGCCCTGTGTATGGTCATTGAAGTAGCCCATGATGGGATTGTGGGCGGGGGTTAGCGCTTCCAGGAAGTTGAACTGGCTCGCCACCTGCACCACGGCACACCCAGTGGATGCCGATGGCGCCAGCGCCAAGTACCTGGCATCCACCCCCTGCACCAGATGGAAGAACGCCCTCTGCCCCCTGTGGTCGATCCTCGTTGCCGAGTTAAACTTGCGCTGAATATCTCCTACAGAGATGCCTTGGGGCACCTCCCCAAAATCCCTGAAAAATGAGTGTTCTAGAGATAGCGCTGTCTGCACATAGAGCTCCCAGTCTGGATGATCTGATAGGATATGGTGCCTGTGCTGCCGAAGGAGATGGTCGATAGATGTGATGAGAGTTGGTATTCTACGTTGAAGGACAAATTGAAGCGCCTGTTCATCTGTAAAGGTTTGCCCATGTGTTTGAATGGGAGCAGGTGGCATTCTGACAGCCTGCACATACCTGTCTTCGGAATCTAGTTTATGGCTCAGAATTCGGTAGTGGATGGTCTCTGTGAAGGCTTGGGCCACTTCCGCTGGATATCTTGTGTCCTTCTTACGCATACTCTTGTACACATTTGTATAGGAGTAGGCTGTGACATGGGCTGAATTCAAGGCAACTGGGCCTTTGAGGACGGCTGCTACGTTAGGCAATCCGTGCTCTTTCAAGCCCAGATCCTCCACCCATAAGAGCACGCTCTGCGACTTGAGTTCCTGTCTGTGGATCCTTGGAAAGGTGTACTTATTCATATCTTTGGCAAAGGTCATGTAAATATGAGCGGGCCACTTTCTCATATCGGGCCAGTCTAATTGAATCAGCCAAACTTCCTCCATTTTTCAATTACGAGCCTGAGGGCTTATATAGGCTGTAGACGCCCAACAAGGGGCCCTTCTTTCCAACCCCATCCCTTAAAACCCAAAACAAACACAGCCTTAGCACATGGAACTCTTTCCCCTCATCGCAGCCCACATCACGGATATGGCAGACCTGGGGCGCCTCGCCTGCACATGCCGCCTCGCCCGCGACACCCTCCGCGATCTCTTGGAACTCACCCAACACCGCAGGCGGGCCTGTGCGCTCCTCATGAAGGATCTGGGCTTCACCCCCTATCACTTTTGGAGGGACGGCTCCATGCTATGGAGGCGCTCGGCCTACATCTCCAGCCGAGGGCGCCTTGTCATCAGCGAGCGCGCGGGATGGGAGGGCCGCTACACCAACCTCTCCATCATCACCCCGAAGCCCCACCCGCTGGTTACCCGCGGATACATCATGCACTTTATCACCATGCCCTCGCACACGGCTCACGTCACACACCGCTACAAGAACAAGGAGGAGCTCTTGGCCTACCTGGGAAAGCACACTATGCTACGTCTCGAGCATAACAAAAGCGATTGCATGAAACTACCTAGAGCAACTTAATGAAATACTAAAGACATGTGATTGAATGCAATACTACTAGGCTAAAAGACATGTGATTGAATGCAATACTACTAGGCTAAAAGACATGTGATTGGATGCAATACTACTAGGCTAAAAGACATGTGATTGAATGCAATACTACTAGGCTAAAAGACATGTGATTGAATGCAATACTACTAGGCTAAAAGACATGT
>Ga0214257_1000385_pt1 | contig 14138 bp, 15 predicted proteins | sample TroBogypolimnion_23_FD_153095 | JGI IMG/M metagenome (GOLD analysis project Ga0214257, IMG submission 153095) | Freshwater microbial communities from Trout Bog Lake, WI - 18AUG2009 hypolimnion | ecosystem: Environmental > Aquatic > Freshwater > Lake > Hypolimnion/Profundal zone | place: Trout...
CCAATAACAACATTGAATAAAAAAGAAAATACAGTATGTTATATTTTTATGTTTAGAGTTTTTATAGTTTAAGTAAATCTAACAGGTTGATTTTAGGATAAAAATTGAAATAAAATTCTATAAATTGAACTCAACTTCTGTCATTTGTCACAAATAATTTCAATGGATAAAATGATAACACCATGATTTTTAAAATATATATTTAGTTATCTTTTGCCATAGTTGATTTCAATCGTGCCATATAATATTTCAATATATAGTTTTCTTGCCATACTTAATTTCAATAAATAATTCTTATTATGTTGTATACAGAGAAATTTATAAGAAAATTAACAAAACTTACAGCAGGTAATGTCGTATCTTAGTAACTGGTTGATTTTTATCATTGAAATCAACTATGGCAGATTGAAATTAACTGTGGCAAATGACAACAAATGACAAGTATGCTTTTCACCAACAACCGCCACTAATCATTATTAGCAGCGGTTTTATGATAAAATAATACTATTTGTATGTAATTGTTTTTAATCAGTCGGGAAACGAAAAAGCAACAACTGGAAAAAATAATAAATTATGCTATATTGTTAACAACGCTCGTGTGGTGGTATTGATCTGTTAAAGACTTTGTTGCGTAGCCCCTACAACCAACTAGCGATTTTGTTATGCATAAAATAAGCAAAACTACAAAATATATGGGTTACGCAACAAAGTTTTGTGGTAGCTATCATATCAGGTTGTTTAATATACGGATTACTTAACAAATGGTCTTTAAAGAGGGAGCGGTTTATAGGAGTTTCAGAGCATTATTCCGGCTGCCACTGTACTTAGACCGGACAACTAGCATGTTACCAACAAAAGATGAAAAATTTTGTGCAAAATTGCAAACAATGTGCTATAAATAATGTAGTATGAGTTAAGATTTCCTGAGGCATATGAAGAATGTCGAATGCGTTATGTTAGAACAATTTTGCTCTATATAAAATTGCTTTGATTGGAGGGTAATAAAATGAAGAAAAGTTGTTTTTCATTCCTATGGGTTGTGGTTATTTTTTTTGGTTTTGGCTCTCACGTTTTTGGCGCAACAGTATCCATAGAAAAACTTTTAGGCGACCTTAAAAAGGGGCCAGTAATTTTTACAAATAATGATAGTACATATGAAATACACGAGGTTAGTACCTCTTCTGTTGGTAGCAGCAGGTACCATTTAGCCATTGGCACTGGCTGGATAGATGATAAAAGTTTTTTCAAAGCTAATGCATGTCTTGTTTTGCTTCCAGGTGATGACGAAACTGTGGAAAAAAATATTGTAGAATCAACAGGTAATGATGTTACAGATGAACATACGCTGTCTTCATGTGATTGTTACGACAAAAATGCTAAAAAAACAAAACATTATGATGGTAGTTCGAAGATGTATAAAGAAGTTACGTGTCATTACCAGTGTTGTCTAGTCGATAAAGAATATGGCTATCAATGGGGTGGTAATATTGATCCGTCGGCGTCTTTAGAACAGTGTAGGCCCTGACGCGCATTGACACTCAACAGTTAAAATGCTTTATGGGAGTGAATAAAAATAGGCTCTTATGAAAATGATAAGTATCAAGAAGTACGTTTTTTTGCGATTGGTTTTACCACTTTTGGTGTTTGTTTCATGCTGCGTCGAGGCTCAATGGACAAATTCAAAATGTGAAAAATGGCCAAAAGCAGAACCACCCAATTACGAAACTAATAAAAATTTAAATTATCCATATTCTAACAAACCATTTCAAAACGAACTTCCTGATTGTTCTGATCCTTTGAGGAAGGAAGGTGGTTATGCTCCCTGCATAGATTCCTCGTCTGCCGATAATAAAATACTGGATTTTTGGGGAGAGGGGAGAATAATTACAAATAAAGGGACAAAGAAAGAGATGATAACTGGTTTTGTAGACTCATATAATGTTAATCATCAATGTCAAGTGATATCAAATGGCCCGGATAGGAATCGAAAAATACCTAATAGAATTCCAACAAAAGGGTATGATCTTGGTGATTATAGTGATGTTAGCTTGACTAAATACATTGCGGATAATTCGTTTGCTATTATTACTACTACGGGTTCTCCCATTACAGAAAATATGATAAAGGAGATGCTCAGGATAATTAAAAAAAGTGCTTCTTCCGCCATTATAATTTATGGTTATGAGGAAAAAGATGCATTACGAAAGTTGCTGAAAACTAAATTGGAAGAAAATAAATTCATAGAAAATCCAAGCTATAAGTTTTCAAAAAAATTATCGGAACCTAGCTCGAGGCCTATAGTAGCTTTTACGTACAAAGTAGAGCAGGAACAAACTGAACAAACTCAAGTAAAACCTGGGTCACCTCGGCAGGAATTTGATACGGAGGTTAATCCGCGGAGTCGCCGTTAACTCGTTAAACATTTAGGTGTGGCGTCCTGATTTCATAAACACCCATTCCTGCAATAAAGTACAAATTTTGTCCGGCTTTAAATGAGAATATAAATTATCTCAGTCCGACTTTAATTGAGAATATAAATTTTCATTCCGGCTTTAAGTGATTCTATAAGTACTCCGTTCCATGTTTATTTGCGACTATCCTGTAGTCAAATTCCAGCTTTATTTGCGAATATCCTTAAAAAAGGAGGTTCGCAAGGATCTTTAATTATTTATCTAATTAAACAGCGATACCAAGCTTAAGAATTTCTTTATCAATCTCCTCTATTCGGCTTGGTGCTAATTGACCACGCAAATAGGCCCAGTGTTAAGGTACGTGCGACCAGGGGCCACTTTGGGGTGTTTTGAGCAGCCCCTCCATACTGCCTGGTCATAATTTACTAATTTTTTAAGTTTATATTATTTTATTATAAACCAAGAAGATAGAAAGATGATTTGTCTATAGGCTGGCAATAAATAGCTCCAATATTATTTCGTATTGTATTTCATTAAACAGTATATTACGTTTAGTAAAATTTTTTAGAGATATTTTTAGCCAAAATATTTTTGTGATAATGATGGTTATCATGCCTAATCTTAGAACGGTTGAAATTCTTTACTGGGTGAGTAGAGCTACCAGATCACTCTAGCAGCCCCCTCCTCAGAACCGGACGTGCGGAACTACCGCATCCGGCTCCCGATAATACTATGTTGTGTTCAGCAAGTTGCAAACATCGATATCGTTTTAAAGTTATTTGGATAATTTATTCTTTTCAATAGCATTCCAAACTTTTCCCAATTCATCTTACGCCTTCCACCTTTGCGATTTATCCAGCTAAATAAGGCTCTTTTACTTAATAATATAAATGAGTTTACCCGCCGTGCGTTGTCTGAGACAGCATTATAATTCACCCATCCCACTACAACTTTCTTTGCCCGCTCCAATATCTTATGCGTTTCTTCATTGAGATTTTCTTTGAGATATTTTCGAAGCCCATTGAGTTTCCCAGTAAATCGATCAGATCGGCTTTTGAATTTTAATCTCCACCAACATTTTCGACTTTTACTCCAATAACAAATAAAACCTAGAAATTTGTATATTGGCAACCGGTCGCCTCTTTTATTGGCTTCTTCTGCTGCTTTGCGCCCAGATATAATCATACTCGATTTATCTTCGTGCAATTTCAGCCCATATTTCTCAAGTCTTTTTGGAAGCACTTCATAAAATTTCTCCGCATCTTCTTTAAACTGAAATACAAACACCATATCATCTGCAAACCTTATCTCATTCGCTCTACCTTTTAGATAAGCTTGACTGATTTTATTAAACCAATCATCCATCACATAATGTAGATAAATATTTGATAAAATCGGCGAAATGATAGACCCTTGCGGACAACCGACCCTGTTGAGTGCTGCTTTTCCATTCACCAATATCGGTGCTCGAATTAGTTTCTCAACAAGTTTTAGAAATCTTTTATCAGATATCTTTTCTCTCAAAATACCCTGCAAATCTGCATGTGGTATTGAGTTGAAATATTTTCTTAAATCAATTTCTATGGTTGCTCCGTTTAGATTTTGGTTGCTGTATTTCATCAAGGCGCGCAACGCATCATGCGCATTCATTCCTTCTCTGTATCCATAGGAACAGGGAAGAAAATCTGGTTCAAATATTGCCGTTAGAATCTTTGACACCGCATGTTGAACAATCTTATCTTCAAAACAACTAATTGCCAACGGTCTTGCGCTTCCGTCTTCTTTGGGTATTTCAACCAAACGTGATGCTTGAGGCTTATATGCATTTCTACGAATTCTAGCTAAAAGATTTTGCAAATTTTCATCTAACTTTATTCCGTAGTGCGCCTTGGTAACTCTATCTATACCGATAGCTTTATTTCCATCCAGCCGTCGATAACTTTCGCTAAGCAAATCTAGGTCGACAACATACGCTATGTTATTAAACACAGTGTCTTTCCTAAATTTTGCTCGCTTGCCTATGCGATCAAGATTCGTTGTCTTCTGATTACCGTCCACAGTTAGTACGGTCATAAGTTTCCCTCTCACGCTATTATTATCTGCCAGCTCTTGGCTCCACGATCATTACTCGCTTCTCCGCTACTACAGCTGACTCCGCCATCCATAAACCCATCCTCAAAGCCTCACGGTTTCAAGCCGCTTGTACTTCGCCTACTACATCCTTGTAGAGATTTATGGACTTCCCAAGTTCCTACGCTCATCTTTATCGGCTCGCTGACGCCTACGACCCCGGTGATAGATTATTTGCAATTCCCGATTTAGTTCTGCAAATATTCTGTTGCTTGCTGAGACATTAAACTCATCTGCTCTCACAAATATCGTCTTTCGAGGCTAGCTTACGTTCACCCTTTGCGATCAGGATTTCGGCTCGCCGATTTCGCTGTCTACGCTTCGGGCCCGTTGTTACCTTCGGTAAAACCCGCAAGACTCGCTACGTAGTGAGATCGGTTCCTCTTCTACGGTAGGACTTTCACCTACAAGATGCGCTAGACTTCAACCACTTGGCGCACTAAAATTTACGAAATCCCTGATTATTGCATTATTTTAACTTTGGCTGGAATACCACCCGGTTTTGAATAGTCTCCTACATTACCGTTTGGTTAGTTGGTCATACCAGCTTAGCTAAATTCATAGATAGACCGTCAAATATAGCTCTTGCTTCGCGTATCCAAGTACGTTGCGAGCTTAAACCAATCACAGATAGCGAGTCTTTTAAAAAGCTACTCTCACATGCATTTACGCAAGCAGGTTGCACACAGACTCTGTTGTCAGATTCTGCTATTGAAATAATACGCTTAGCTTCAAAAGGAAATCCTAGACAGGCTAATCATGTGATTGTCACTGCTCTGCGTTTGGCAGCAGATAAAAATGTTAATCATATTCCAGATGATATTGTTAAAGAGGCAATTGAAATTTTAAAATAATAGTTACAAATAAAAATGTTCTGGTGCGAAAAGGGCTGGTGTTTTTTTACAATTTAAGCAGCTTGTCTCATGTAAATTATATTGAGACGGTTCACATAAATAAGCCCAAGACGTAACAGTGCACGCGTAACCTGGTGCAACATAGCAGTTTTACCGAGTCCTGGATCTGCAGTTAGTAATCCTATTCCCGGAGATTGCAGCAACCATTTAAATTGCTTTTCAAATTTTACAATCTGGCCACTATCCCATAATTGGGTACAATCCTTACCAAGAGGGTCATGCTTTAATCCAAAGAATTGGCGATACATATAATTATTCCTCCTCTTTTCTGGGAATGCCACAAAGCTGGCTGTATTTTTTTAAGGCCAACTCGACTGAGTTTGTGCCAGATTTTAAGGTTGATTTTGGCACGCTGTAGTGAAATGGAAATATTAATTTGGAATGAATGTTCTCGTTTGGTAGCAAATGCAATAATTTATTATAATGCTTATCTGCTATCACAAATACTGATAAGCAAGGGAAATAAAATAGATAAAAAAATGATAAATCTATTGAAAAGAATATCGCCCATAGCATGGCAGCATATTAATTTTTTAGGTATGTATGATTTTAGCTTTAAAAACGCTTTAAATATTCAAGAAATGCTAGATATAATAGGGAAATGTTTTGATGAAGAGCTGCTAAAATCCAGCTAAAAAAATTTGCGTTTTTACAACTCAAGAGATAAACTACTTCCTGTAGTTTGTTTCTACTATCCAGATCCTTTATTTATAGCATGTATTTTGATTATGGCATGCGCCAAATTTAGCAGCCACATTAACTTTTTGTGGTGAATATAAAAAATGCGATGTAATAAATTTTGCTAAAAAACACGAGAAAAATAGCCTCAAATACACCTAGATGTCCGATTTATGCGGCAAGGGCCTAGAACCCCAAGAAGAAACACCAGACCCATCTAGGGGAGAGTAATAGTAATCAGCAACTTCACAAGTAGCCAACTCGTCGGCCCTCGGTACTTACCGAACGGCAGCGAATTTCAAAGTAATATTAACTACAACCAAGTACACGGTCGTTGTGGTAATGGCAAAGTTCGCGGCAAGCGTCCATATTCGGCACATTGCCTACATGCTTTCCTGATAACGCCAATTCCGGGTAAGGATATTAATAAGGAGTCCATTACATTGGTTTTAGATGGACTCGGAGTATGCTGTTAAATTACATTTATGCTTAAAATAGACTTAAAAATTCGTTGATTTCATAATTGGCAGGAGTAAAATGTATCATGAGTGGCAGGTTGGATTTGTCCTCTATTGCGAAAAAAAGAGAAGTGGGGTATTGATGAAAATTCTACTCGTTTTCTTTATCTTAGAGGACGAAGCAATTGATGTCACGGAAGGTCCGGTAAAGATATTTATTGGGCAGAAGCTGGTAGTTAATAAATGGAGAATTATATGAAAACTATAGATAGTTGGGAAATTATGGCAATTAGTGGTGGAAATTACTGTGCTTGTATATCCAAAACACCGCTGCGTGGAATGTGGGATGGGGTCACGATCTTGGGTATCGCATACGCTGCTAAGTGGGTTTATGAGCAGGTAGATTATCAACTAGCGGCAAAACGTTGTAGGCAAGACAATCAATGTATAGGAGTTGCAGATGGCGTGGAAAAATGCCGAGAATATCTTGGTAAGGAAGAGTTCTTAAAGTGTACTTGACAATGTTTTGTTGCATATAACCTAATGCCAATTAGTGGTATTTTAGAGTAGCATTTCTTATAATGATTAATTGTGTGTTAAGAGAAGACAGTGTTGGAGACCATCTAAAAACGGGTGGTCACAATCCGTTTTTAGATGGTCTCCTATATTAAAAATAATCGTGGTTTAATTCCTAATTATGGTGATAGATGGAGGTACGGTGAAACTATCACTATCTATTGCAAACCAGGACTGCAGTATTAAATGGTGATTTGGCAAAATATTTGTAATAGCTCAGGTACCAACCTAAAAAGGGGATTAAAAACCGAAAAACTGTAGTACTGAGCCATTTTTTTGTTACTTTTTGTGGAAATTTTAGCAGAAAAAGCTATTTTGTTCAATATTTTCACTACGGTTTTAAGTTTTTGTAATAGCTCAGCCCCTATGCCGATAGGGCTGGAGGGGCTGTAGTTTTTATAAAATAATTTTTTAATGTCCGACAAATAAAAAGGTGGCACCCTCTCTTATAGCAAAACGAGCCCCGCCCACCTTACCTTTTCTCCTGTAGTCACGCCCACACTTAGTCCTGTCCGATCCACCCGTATCTGCTGTTCTCATTCTTCCGGATAAACGATGCCCCTCGGATGTTTTTAGCCGCACCTTTTATTATTATGTGTTTTTCACCAATAGGACGAATGGTAGTTTTTAGTTTGTTGCTTTTCATAGTAAGTCTCCATAATTCGTTTAAGAACGAGCCGTATATTCACTGGCCTTTGGCGCCATTACTTCATTGTCAAAACGCGTGAATGTCCAGTCCCCTACTTCGGAATTTCCGAAGACGGTGACGATTTTACAATATTAGCCATTAAAGTCAAATTATTTTTAATCATCCCTTAAGGCTGTGTTTTTCTTTATGATTTTAACTGATGCCTCTCGAAAAATTCTGTCCATTTCCTCAACGCCCAATCCTGTGATTTGCTTTATTACTTCCTTGATCATACCAGCATTTTTCATGGTTTTTGCAACCTCAATCTTTCATTTCAGAAAAATTTGTGTTCGTCGAAATCGACAATATCTATATGATTTTCTGGTGTGTTTTTCTTGTTTTTGTGCATAATCCTGCTTTTTGCCACCGAGTAGACCAAAGGATTTTCATCTTTTATAATCAGTGATCCAACTAGGCCTAAAATGACGCATGGGTTCAACTCCAATAATTCATAAATATTTCGGCACAAATTAAGCTGGTTACTGGCCATTGGCATTCTGTTTGACCATTCATTACCTCAAACATGCCTATGTGTAATCGCTCTTTGTTTATCAATCCTTGTTTTACCATTTTCCCCTCTAAACAAAGATCCAATATTAGTTTTTCATTCTTTTTTAAACCTCTTTGCGTAATACCGCTAGTTTCTCCTTTATCTTTTCTCCAAACATCGTTGGTTTTAAAAGTATCGCTTATCGCCTTTCTAAACATATACCTATTATATCCATCTCGATATGATTCATACGTAGGTATAGATAACACCAATTCTAACAAAGGTTGCGAAAACAACGGATAAAAAACCGGATTAGTTCCGCCGTCTCTTATATCTGTCTTTATGGTAGATAAACCGTTATATATAACATCTATAAGTCCAAATTTTCCTGGCAAGCTTTTGGTAGTATTTTCTTCATAAAAAAACGGATGGTATCGCACTTGTTTTTCTAATAAAAATACTTCTTTATTAAACCAAGGAGCTTTCTTTCCGTTATCAACTGCATACGCAGATCGATTATAATGTGAATATAAATAATAAAAAATAAATCCTTTAATCATCTCTTGCAGTATTGGAAACAAAGGTTTACGAAACATAGTGGATATTTCTTTTAATTTTGTATTAAATCCATCCCTACCATGTTCTATTAAATAATCACAAAGCGATGCTACTGGTGGAGGACACATAAATATGTGGTCGCCACCATGTCCGCTCATGTATATGATATTTCTGTTTCCTTTTAGTAATAAACCCACGTCATCTTGTACCTTTGAATAAGTTAAACAGGATGTAGGCCAGTTAGGTTTAAAGAGTATTGCTTTATCAAAAGAGTCGTAAGGTAAACTTTCTGAATGATCAAATTCTATTAAATTTAGGCCTAATCCTTTTGCGGTTGCGCAAGCATACTTTCTTTCATCAGAAGATGAAACATCAGGATGAAACATATTGATAAGTTTGATCTCTTGATTTCCGCTCAATACTTTATTCAATAAAAATAAAAGCCCTGTGGAGTCGGTGCCACCTGAAAAATCTAGGGACACTACTTCCGCGTCTCTAGTCCAACTTTTAATAACATTGGATGTTATATCTATGATGTTATTTTGTGCGTTTTCTGGATCTTTATAGCCTTGGAAATAGTCTAGTGGGTTCCATACAACAGAACGCTCCATCGTCTTGTTAACACAATTAAAAGAGAGTTGGCATCCATGTGGCAATTCATAAATCCCATCAAAAGCTGTTTGCTCCGTTGTAATAAAAGAATGTAACATGTAGGAGGAGAAATACTTCCAATTAAATCCAGGTTTGTTTTCCATCATGTTAATTAAGATTTCTATCTCCGATGAAAATAAATACTCGCCTGAATTTAATTTAGTATAGAAAAGTGGAAATTGCCCCACTGGGTCTCTAAGTATTGTTGCTATTTTGTCTTTTACCTTTACGTAAAGATAATTACCCCAGTATTTTTTCACAAAAAGTTGGTTAGGAATTTCTGATTGTTGCTCTAGCTCTTCTTCTGTTATTGCTTCATAACTATTTTTACTAAAAACCTTTCCTACCAATAAAGCATCTCTAAGTTTTAGTATTCTTCCTTGATCTACGGTAGAAGCTGTTTTTCCTACAACAATATTCACGAAATCATTTTTAAAATAAGTTATATCCTTATTTATTTTTCCGCTTGTAATTGAGACGAGTTTTTTAAATGTATTTTCGTTAACTTGGTTAAAAACCCCTGCAATAATCACTAGACTGCTCCTTCAATAAATGGTTCTGATAGAATTACTGATAATGTTTTTGGTAAATCTGCTGTATCCGCTATTATCTCATCGTTAGCTTTTACCCATGCATGAGCGGCGAAGGGTAAATTTTGCACCCCTATTTCTATATTGCACTTCCATTTTCTTCTTAGCCCCATAAAAGCTAAAGCTGCTGACCACTCTAGACATTTTGTTCTTACAGGAAAATAGAAGCACGCCTTATTTAAGGCGGTAACAAGAACATTAAATTCTTTAGAATTCTTTTGAATACAGCTATTTTTTCCCTTTCGTTTGATGGCTTTTATTAAACTACAAAATCCAAATACCTTTAAAATAAAATATACTTTTATAAGTGAAAAATATGCTTCTAAAACCATTTTTTTGGGGGCTTTATTATCTAGATCACTACTAAGCATTCTCCAATCAATATTAGGCGCTCCTGCTGAAAACCCTCCTTTCTTTAAAGGCTTTGAGTAAGGATAATCATAATTTTCATTTAACAAAATCCCTGTCTCTCGTAAATATTTAATATCTTCGTCAAAATCCTCAGGCAAAGATTTGTTTTCATTATCTGCCAGAACATATTTTTCTTGTGCTTGATTGAATTCATTATTCAAAGCTAAACAGACAATCTCAGAAAAAATTTCTGGTAATAAAATATATTGGTCTTTACGTAAATCAAGAACTATTATTTCATTGTTAAAATAAGTCAGGTAAATATATTTGTTTGCATGAAAATACATTATTAAGCTCCTGTTCGTATTTAATATCCAAATCTAAACTAAAAATGTCACCCTTATTAATCTTCTTTTTTATCATAAACCTACCACCACACCTTTTCAACTAATTTAGCACACCAAGCCTTTACAAAACACATTTTATAAAGAATATTACGCCGGCAATGGGTTTTGCTCTATTACCTTCCTTTTTTCTAACAAAAGCACCTTATCCACATTTACAATGGCAGAAGGACGATGCGATATTATTATTGAGGTTTTACCTCGTATAATTTCATCAATAATTTCTTTTATGGCGGCTTCAGTTTCTATATCAAGAGAAGATGTTGCTTCATCAAAAATATAAATAGGTGGATTTTTCAGTAGCAATCTAGCTATAGCCACTCTTTGCTTTTCTCCACCCGATAGCTTTAACCCTCTTTCTCCCACAATAGTGTTATATTTTTCTGGTAGAGAATCTATTAACTTATCTAATCTAACTATCCTAACAACTTTTTCTACTTCTTCTTGAGTTGCATCCAACTTACCATAGGTGATGTTGTACGCTATCGTATTATTGAATAGAATCGTGTCCTGGGGAACTATGCCTATTGCATCAGGAATAGAATCATGCAACACCTCTTTTATGTTTTGTCCATCAATTAAGATTTCTCCTGATAAGACATCATAAAATCTATAAAGTAATTTAGGGATAGTAGATTTTCCTTCACCAGTGGTTCCTACAATAGCCACTGTACTTCCGGCAGGAATATCAAGCGAAACTTCATCTAAAATAATATTAGAAGGATTGTAACCGAAAGTTACATTCTTAAATTCAATGTGTCCTTTTTTAACCTCTAGTGATTTGGCATTAGGAAAATCTTTGATTTCAGGGGGAATCGATAAAATGTCAAAAACATGTTCTATATCCATAAAAGCTTTGTAGGTGCTTCTAAAAATGGCTCCGAAAGAGCTCAGCGGAGCAAAAAATTGAAGAACTAAAGCATTAACAAATACTAAATCGCTAACCTTTTTATATCCTTTTAAAATACCCATGCATATCAAAAAAGTTAATGTAATGAGTCCCAGACCCAAAATTAAAGTATGCACAATATGCATTAATTCTAGAATCACAAGACTTTTTGCCTCGGCATTTTCTTTCTGCTCTAATATATTGTCATAATTATTCAACTCATGATCTTGTCGGCCAAAATAACGAACAACTTCAAAGTTCAAAAGACTATCTACAAAAATACTCGAGACCTGTCGATATAATTTATTTCTTACTTGTCTATACTCAAGGATTTTTTTGGTCCCAGGGATGCTAGAAAGTATAAAAACGCAGAAAATCACAAATAGGATCAAGCTATAATAAAATCCATACATCTTCCAAAATATAGTTATCGCTATAATAATTTCTAGTATTATGGGAATGATCATAAAAACCACACCATAAAATAAAATAGGTATTGCTGACTGTGCTCGTTCTAACGCGTTGGTTAAATCTCCTGTTTTTCTTTGTAAGTGAAATGCAACTGATAGCTTGTTTAAATGGTTCATGAAATTAACATTTAAACGTCTAACACTGCGTTCTATCACCTTAAAAACACAAATTTCTTTAAACGAAGAATTTACCTGGCTAAGTGTCCAAATGGCTCCGTACACGAACAACACAGCTATGATGTAAAAATGAGAAAAATGATTCTGTTCCAAAGAACTTATTAGATATTTTAGGGTTAAAGGAACTCCTATATTTAAGAGAATACCCACTATCACAAAAATAATAGATAAAATAATACGGAAATGGATATTTCTATCCTCTTTCCAAATATAAAGAAAAAGCCGAAATAGAATACGGAGATTCTTTTTTAAAAATTTAGTTATCTGGCTCATGGTTACGATCTTAACCTAAAATTTAATACCTCTTACTGCGTTTTGGATGGTATCTCTCGAAAAATGATGTTCTTATTATAAAAATTCATTGGTTCTCCCGTACTTTCCGTGGAAGCCTATACTCCTATTTTTATAGCATATAACTCGTATCCCGATAGATCCAAAAACAGTCTTTGAAAGAGGTGTTTTAGATCATAAATCCCAAACATCGACGCTTTAAAACTTTTATTTTATTATTCAGCCTTTCAACAAATGCACTGGTTTGTTTATTAACAAAATAGTTAGCAATCTCATTTTTCCATTTTTTCAGCTATCCGATAAATTTTTTAAAACAAGTTAGTTTGCTATCATTAACCTGCAGGATCCAATCATCAAGTTTTACCAGCGCTTCTTTTTTTGTTAAATGAGTATTGAAAATTTGCGTCAGCTTAATTGCCAATGAGTATGCTTCCATTAATTCTGGAGAATATGAAAACATTAATTTTACAATTCTTTTTTCATCATCTGTCATGCACTCATTTGCGCTTCGCAATATTCTAATTGCGCCGATTATTTGATCGTATTCATCTTCGCTCATATCTCTTTTTAATTCCTTTAATATTTTTTGTCTGAACTTGTCGAGTTCACGTCTATATAATTTGGCAACATGATAACAATCAACCACCACCGAGATTTTATTTTGAAAACTTCTTAACGGCGTTCGTATCCAATTAACCTGCGTATTATAGAACCATTTTTCTCCTCTAGTGAGCTTGATCATTTTTTTTATACGCTCTGGATCGAGTAAAAGTAATTTTTTGTGTTTTACAGAAACTCAGTAGCGCATAATTGATAAACTCGCTGCCATTATCAGTGTCCAAACCAATCAATGAAAATGGTAGTATTTGCTGTGCCACCTTTAAAGCTGCAATTACATCAGCTTCACTCTTTCGTAATAAAGGAAAAAATTCTGTCCAAGTAGATGCTATATCGGTAAGTACCAAAGTATTCAAAAATGCCCCGCCTATCTGATCGCCACAATGGGCAACTAAACCTCCCTCTAAAAATCCAGGAACAACATCATCCCAATCAGCAAAGGTACGAATTTTTATTTGCCGCTTTAAAAGGTTGTCCGGGCGAGTCGTACTAATTCCTTTGCCTCCCTCTTGTCGTTTTGTTTCTAATAATCTATCTACAGTTGCTGCACTAATTGTCTACAAACGGTTCCGCACCTCCATAGAGACCGATAGGTGACCAAAACGTTCAAGTGCAGTCAATAGATCAGGAATGAACGGAACTAATCACTTAGAGCAAATTTGATTAATGGTCTCCCCATTTGGAGCCAGTACCCCATAGACCGAATGACCGCGAAGAGCCACGACGTGGCACAGACACACGCAGTACGCGCCATCGCCCAACCCCGTGCCCCATCGAGTCTTTTCTCCTGTAGG
>Ga0214257_1000396_pt1 | contig 13865 bp, 11 predicted proteins | sample TroBogypolimnion_23_FD_153095 | JGI IMG/M metagenome (GOLD analysis project Ga0214257, IMG submission 153095) | Freshwater microbial communities from Trout Bog Lake, WI - 18AUG2009 hypolimnion | ecosystem: Environmental > Aquatic > Freshwater > Lake > Hypolimnion/Profundal zone | place: Trout...
CAGAGGATCGGATGGCCTTAATAAATTAGAATTCGTTTGGACATGATCATTCCAGTCCAAATTGACAGCATCAAATGCCGTCTTCAGAAAGTCTCGCAGGCTTTGGGTCACTCCCGTAGCGATAATAAAATCCTCCGGCTCATCAATCGTAAGCATCCGCCACATAGCATCTACATATTCTGGAGCCCACCCCCAATCTCGTCGTATGTCAACATTTCCGAGCTCTAATTTTTCATTACTTCCATTGGCAATACGGCAAACAGAATCAACTATCTTCTTAGTAACAAAGCGTTCCGGCCTTAGATGGGACTCATGGTTAAACAAAATTCCTGTAGCAGCATATAAACCATAAGCCTTGCGATACAGGCTTACCTGCCAAGTTGCAGCAGCTTTGGCAATAGCATAAGGACTAGTTGGACGAAAGGCAGTAGTCTCATCTGCAAAATTTTCACCAGTATCCCCAAAACATTCGCTAGATCCGGCATTATAAAAACGAATTTTTGAATCAATGAAGCGAATAGACTCTAGTAAATTAATCGTTCCCAGCGTGATACTTTCAAAAGTTTCAACGGGTTGATCAAATGAAAGCCCGACAGAAGATTGTCCTGCTAGGTTATATATTTCATCTGGCTCAACTTTTGAAATAACCTGCAAAACACTTCTAAAATCAGTCAAACTCATAGAGAGAGTTTTTACTTGGGCTGCAATATTTAATTTATAAAGTGATGCAAACGAAGATATTTGTGCATCACGGGAGGTTCCCCAAACCTCATAACCCTTACTTAATAGCAACTGGGCGAGATATGCGCCATCCTGCCCAGATACCCCACAAATAAGTGCCCTTCTCTTTTTTATCATCATTCTTTACCTACCGCGACTAAATAACCATGCTTACTGAGAAGTGCATGTTGCTTGGCCCGGTCTAAATCATTAGCAACCATCTCGACGATCATTTGATCAAGAGTGATCTCAGGAACCCAGCCCAGTTTTTCCTTAGCCTTCGTGGGGTCACCCAGCAGGGTTTCCACTTCAGTCGGACGGTAGTAGCGTGGGTCGATTTGGACAACAACATCGCCAACTTTCAACGCTGGTGCTTTATCGCCTTCAATACTGGCGACGATGGCCTTCTCGTTCTCGGCATCACCCTCAAAACGAAGGGTGATGCCCAGCTGTTTGGCGCTACGGGTAATAAATTCACGTACGGTAAACTGCACACCGGTAGCGATCACAAAATCATCAGGCTTGTCTTGCTGGAGCATCAACCACTGCATGCGTACATAATCTTTGGCATGGCCCCAGTCACGCAGGGCATCAATATTGCCCACGAATAAACACTTCTCTAAACCTTGGGCAATGTTTGCTAAACCACGCGTTACCTTACGGGTAACAAAGGTTCCCCCACGACGCTTAGATTCATGGTTAAACAAAATGCCATTACAGGCATACATGCCATAGGCCTCGCGGTAGTTCACGGTAATCCAGTATGCATAGAGCTTCGCTACTGCATAGGGGCTGCGTGGGTAAAATGGAGTGGTTTCTTTTTGAGGAATTTCTTGCACCAAACCGTAGAGCTCGGAGGTCGATGCTTGGTAAAAACGGGTTTTCTTTTCTAAACCCAAAATACGGATGGCCTCAAGTACTCGCAATGGTCCCATCGCATCGACATCGGCTGTGTACTCTGGAGACTCAAAAGAAACTGCTACATGAGACTGGGCGCCTAAGTTGTAAGTCTCATCGGGCTGACACTCTTGAATAATGCGAACCAAGTTGCTGGTATCGGTTAAATCACCATAGTGCAAAATTAAATCCCGATGATTGATGTGGGGATCTTGGTAAATATGGTCAATACGCTCCGTATTAAAGGAGGAGGCGCGGCGCTTAATGCCGTGAACGATATAACCTTTTTCCAATAGAAACTCAGCCAGGTAAGAGCCATCTTGGCCAGTGATACCGGTGATGAGGGCGATTTTTCTAGGTGTTTTCATAATCTTATTGTTGATGTTCTATGCTGCTGAAATTAACTACGACCATACGTATCTTAAAACCGCACAATATCATCTTCACCAAGGTAGCTACCCGATTGCACTTAAATATCTCTAAAGGGGTTTTTCCTGGGTTAGCCAAGCGATGGGTTTGGCCTTGGGGGATGTATGTACTTTGGTTTTCAGTGAGCATAATCACTTGATCGCCGTTGGTAATTTCAGCTACGCCTTTCACCACAATCCAATGCTCAGCTCTATGGTGGTGCATTTGCAAAGAAAGGTTGCCCCCGGTATTCACCTGAATACGCTTGACCTTAAAGTGATCACCCTCATCTACGCTGTCATACCAACCCCAAGGACGGGAGACTTTGCGATGCAGGTTCTTCTCTTCACGCTTTTGAGACTCTAATTGGTTGACGATGTGTTTGACGTCTTGACTATTTTTTCTGTCTGCAACCAAGACCGCATCTGCAGTCTCAATGATGATGAGATTCTCAACCCCTACAGCACTCACCAATCTAGTGCTCGAATGAATCAGTGAGTTTTTAGAGTTACTCGTAATGGCATCACCACTGGTGACATTACCATGTTCATCTTGTTTGCCAACTTGCCATACGGCATCCCAAGCACCCAGATCATTCCAGCCGGCATCAAGCTCAACCATCTTGATAGGATATTGTGAGCCAGGGCACTTTTCAATCACGGCGTAGTCAATCGATTCGCTAGGGATGGTGTTGAAGATGGCCTTACAGGACGTACAAAAATGGCTTGATCTGTTTGATCAGTTGTTCTGGCAACCCAGGCGGTTTCGGTAGCACCAAAAATATCAGGGCGGAATTCTTTTAGGGCAGAGAGCCAGACACTAGCTTTAAGAACAAACATGCCGCCATTCCAAAAGTATCCGCCTTCCGCCAAGTACTGCTTAGCAGTTTCTGCATTAGGCTTTTCAACAAAGCGCTCTACGACATAGCCCGTGTTTGCAGTAGCCCCTTGGACTTTAATATAGCCGTAGCCAGTTTCCGGGGCAGTTGGCGTAATACCCAAAATAGCAATCGCGATACTTTGAGTCAATGCTGTAGTAAATGCTGCAGGATTGGTAACGGTTTGATCAGCTGGGGTTACTACCAAAATGGGATCTTCTGAATTACCGCCGAGCTCTTGTGCATACAGTGCCGCTAAAGTGAGTGCGGGGGCAGTATTTCTGCCGGTAGGCTCAAGTAAGAGTGTTGCAGAAATATTCTTTAGCTCACGCAATTGATCGAACGCTAAAAAGCGATGCTCTTCATTGGTAACGATGAGTGTTTTACCCAGAGCAATCTCTTGACTGCTTACAGAATGAATACGCTTGATAGCCTGTTGAAACAAGCTTTGGTTCGAACCATCACCTGACAGCACTAAGAATTGCTTTGGAAACCCAGAGCGGGAAAGCGGCCAAAGACGAGTTCCAGAGCCCCCACAGAGAATGACGGGTAAAACCTGATTCCTCATTTTTGAACCAATACTGAATATATTAATGCAACAAAGAGTGCAATATAAATTCCGTCAATATAGCGTATACCAAAAAAAAGAGATTTTTTATTTTCAACCGCAGCAGGAGGGGGGGTGGGGTTACTTTTTTGATTAACTGAACCCTTTATAGCAACTGCTAGCGCAAAATTTTCGGTATGAGAAATGCTTATTTCATATCCAGCATGTACTGGAACCCCATCTTCATTAGGCAATACTTCGATATCAATCAAATCCAATTTAAGTTTGGCAGCCTTAATGATTGCCTCTTTTGCAGCGAAAATTCCGGCCAAAGTTTGTTCAGGAAAATCTTTTGTTTGAGCGTAAGACAGTTCACGAATTGTAAAAATTTTATTAATGGATTCATCAGACTTTGGATCATCTGACAGCGACTCCGGAAATAATTCATCAATTTTTTGGAGATCTATGCCTATAGAAACTATTCCATTAGATAAAGAAATAACATTGCTTATTTGATGAGATTCATTTGCTATCTTTTTTAATGGATTATTAGTACTCAATAAATCAAATAAAGTAAATCTACTATTTAAGGCGCTCTCATCAAATGCAATATTGTTCGAACTTAACCAGCTATACACACGTGATTTTTGTGCTGAACTAAGAGAAATTTGAGTATTTTCTGTGAGATTCCTATTAAGCAATTTAGAGAAATACTCTAATGTTTTTTCCATTTTATATCACCACCCTTCAAAACAGTTTCTACAAAGATTCTCATCCTCACCATTAGCCAATGTCATCCTTATGAACCCCCTGTGCCCCAATCGCAATTCTTCAGCAATCGATTTTCCACAGGCATAGCACGAGATATTGACAATCCCATTTTGATCCAAAAAATACGATAAAACTCTAGACTTTAACTCCGCCAAAAAGTTAACAACAGTCAAACCCTCAGAAACACGATGATCAAAAGATGTAAAGATCTCAAACACATACTTAGATTTACGAACTATGCCCAAAATCAGAGTTTGGTGTCCATTAATTAATGGAAACATAAACGAAGCAGATGAACGCGATAAATCAGAAAAAGTAACGGTGGAATCCGTTAATAATTCCATTGGGATGGTTTGGCCAGAGTCGTATAAATCCAATAGTCGACCAACCTCTTCCTGAAGACCAGCCAATGAGAGTTTATCTGCATCCTTAATGGCTAGAACCTTTAGATTTTTTCCATTATCAAAACTCCATCCAAAATTGACTTGATCATATTGAGACCAAGTTTTTTCATCAGTATAAGAACCATTGAGCTCTGGATATTGCCTTAATAACTTGGAGGCCTCAAAAGCAATCAAATCAGAAATACTGTCCTTAAAAAGATAAGGTGGAGCAACGAGTCTCTCGCCCAAAAGCTTAATTTCAATTCCAATCGTAGAGGTCGTATTTCCATGATCGCCAGAAATTAGATTTTTTGCCTCAGCTTGTTTTCTCTTTGGAATAGAAACCTTGGTTGATGAAACAGCTAAAACTGGCGCATCTTTTTTCTCTGGCTTTGTATCGGCGACAACCTGCTGTAATCTGGCTCTTGGGATTGCTATGCCGGCATGCATTTCGATATCAGCACTAGTCACCCAACCATGATCAAATTGGCCAAGATTAACGCCCAGATCTTTTGCGCGTTTAATTGCGGCAATTGAAAATTTAGCGTTTGATTTTTGCGTAGCACCGTTTAATTCGGCGCCCTGGTTATTTGTCTGCTCTTTAATTTCAGTTACAGTATCTTGCGTATTTGAAAGGGAGAACAAAAGTGAGCCAACATCTACCTCCGCACCTTTTTCAAGTTGATGAATTACAACACCATCCTCAGGAGCATCAATATCCACATTTGTTTTAGAGGTCTCAATACTAACAACTACATCCCCTTTTTTAACTTTAGAACCAGATGAAAAATTGACCTCCAAAATGATTACAGATTCATCATTGACATTTTCGCGCGGCACTAATATCTCAATCATGATTGAACTCCATGAGTGGATTTTTTAGCATTAACTAACGCAATAATGCGATCGATTGTAGGCAGCACTTCTAGCTCTAACTTGGTAATGGACGGCACTGGAACAGGCTCTGCACCCACTCTTAAGGCAAATTGAAGGGTCTGTCCTTTTTCAACTAATTTACTTAGTATTTCGGCGCCAAGACCAAAATCAACAGAGCCATCCTCCACAGTTAATAATCGGCCTGTTTTTTTCACCGAACGCTCAATGAGATTGGTGTCTAAGGGGTGCAACTGGGTTAAGCAAATTAATTCGGGGACAAAATCTGTTTCTTCAAAAAACCGCTCGAGGTGATCGGCAATATGACGAGCAGTTTCACCATAACTGACAATCGTCAGTGATGGTGCAGCAATTTTTGGATTTAATCGCAAAGCTCCAAATATTTTTGCTTCACGAGTGAGTTCAAAATACTCAGAATTGCTCCAAAGTGTTTTCCCATAATCAACTTTGTTTTCCAAAATCACCATGGGGAAATCAACATCTCTTGACTCTTCAATAGCAACAGCCGGGTCTATCAAAGAACTCAATGAAATCACGCCGACATTATCAATACCCAAGAAATGCTTTTCAAGTGACTGAGAGTGGGTTGGCCCATAGCCACGCTTACCTCCCATCGGCGTCCTAATGCGAACAGGCACAGAAGTTTGGAATGCATACATATGGTGAATCTTGGATGCATTACTAATCAGCTGATCAAAAGTATGGGTCATAAAATCACCAAACATAATTTCAGCAAAACTATGCGTGCCCATCAAAGCCATGCCAATGGCAACCCCCAGCAAGCCATTCTCACTAATCGAGGTATTTCTCACCATCAATGGAAAATCGGTTGAAAGCCCCTTGGTTACCTTAAATGCACCACCATATGGATCACAAATGTCTTCTCCAATATGAAAAGCACCAGCTTCTAAGGTTTTACGGTAAGCACTATTGAGCGCCGCAACCATGCGCTTTTTCTCGTTTACGACAGGCTCTAATTTTGCTGTCGTTTTTCGAGGAAGCTGATCTTTTACATAATTGTCAAAACTGAGAACTTTTGGATCTACATTTGCAACGTGATCATCAATTTGGGCGGCAATTTTTTGCGCCAAAGTAGCCCATTGCTCAATATTTAACAGTTTAGTAAGCGGGTCATTGTCTTTGAAGAATTGGACTTCAGCCCCATCGCGATCATCATCTCCTTTAGAGTGGGCGTTCAATCTATAGGTTCGAATAACCAAAAATGCGGGGTGGCCAGTTCGTACATAATCAATCGCTGCTTTTGAGACCTGCATCAGATTCTCAAAATTCCAGGTGTCAGCTTCAAAAGTTTTGATACCAAAAGCTTTCGGACGCTCTAAAACTGATCCCGAAACTCCCATCGTTTGAGGAGTAGATTGAGAGTACAGATTATTTTCACAAACAATTAAGTGGGGAGCCTGGTAAATAGAGGCCAAATTAAATGCCTCATATAAAGCGCCTTCGCCCAAGGTTCCTTCACCAACATAGGAAACCGCAATACCCTCTTGTTTGTGAATTTTGTTATACAGGGCAATACCTGTAGCCACCGGAACCAGAGCCGCCTGAGGTCCATTGGATAGAAAGCCCTTGGCATATAAATGCTGACTACTGCCAAGTCCTTTACAAACACCACTTTCCAAACCCATCAGCTCATCAATCAAGCCCTGCCAATTTTTGGTCTTGGAGATAAAGTGCCCATGACAACGATGATTTGAAGTAACCCAATCATCCGCGGTCAATTGACCTGCCACTGCAACTGCGCTAAATTCCTGGCCAACACATGTATGAACTGTGCCATTCATTTTGCCTTGAGCAAATAATTCTAAAAACTTCTGCTCGACCAACCGAATACGCAAAGCCTCCTCAATCAATTGCGAGGAAAGCTCAACTCTACTTGGGTTTGATCCAGATTGAGCTAATTGTCGAAAGTCTTCGATATTCATTGTTAATTAATGCCTTTTTGACAATTAAGAAAAGAATAGTTTTTGCTAAGCAAAAGGCTTAAATAAACATCAAGCCCGCTAATGCCCGATATCGAACATTCGCTTCTACCTGGACCAACATCACAATACACCGCCTGCTTCGCTCTTGAGCTTAGCCATCATCTGACGACCCAAGGCAATTAGTAAACCTAAAAACAATCCACCCGTTAAGCCAGCCAATAGGCTGATCAACTTTTTAGGATAAACCGGCTTGTCTGCGACATAAATTGGTGACTGCAAATTTGCGGACTGCACATCCTTGGCATCGACACTTGCTGTGAGCACTTCGCGCTCGTCCTCTAGCGTGTGAATCTCAGTCAATATAGAAAAGTAAGTTGGAGATAAGACACCGCGTGGCTGCTCCGCCTTGGCAAGCAGCACCTTATCCTGGGTGAGGCGCTCGTCGACCTTAGTCAGTCTTGCGCTATTGCTAGCCTTAGCAGCTTGCACTAAAGGGCCGATCATTTGCGCTTGTGATTTAGCGATCACATCAAACACACTGGCGGCACAAGCTTGGGCTAACTCAGGGGTCCCACGAGTGACTTTAAGCTCGATTACATTAGCCACCCCTTTGGGGATGCTCAATTTTATAGCCTTGGATAGTTGGGCGGCTAGGTTGGTGGATTCTTGCAGACCACATGAGGTGATCACTGCTGCATCAAAACTGCTAGGCAAACTCATGCGGTCCACTAATGCTGATGGCTCTTCAATGTTGGCGCCTGAGCTTGCAATACGCCCCATAGCGATATTGGCAATAGCTTCGTACTGATTGGGGGTGATGATGAGATAGATTCCAGAGAGGATGAATCCGAGGATGCCTGTGATCGCAATCGTCTTCCAAGTACCCTTTAAAAAAATCAGGATGTCGAGCAGAGAAATCTCATCCCCGCCCCCAGCTTGACTATTGCTTGATTCACTCATTTTAGGACCTTGATTTATCAGAACCCTTTCACTATTAGAAATCAACTAATAGTGGAAATAGTTTTGATTATTATAAGCTTTAACGTAAGTCCTCATGCCTAAATAAAGCGTCTGGAAGCAGTTCTAAGACCGCCAAAAATGCAATCCAATACACTAAGATTTCCAGGCCATGGCCTACAGCCACTTCTCCTACCGTATAGATCAGCAAAAGAGCAAGCGACATCATCAATATGAGCCCATTTAAATTCCTTGATTCTTTTCTACTGATAGCGCGATACAAAATCAAGACAAGGGAGCCGCAAAGTAAAAATAGGCCAGGCAATCCATAACTTAGAGTCAAATCCACCCAGGCGCTATGGGTGGAAGGTACTGCATCATCGAGTTGTTTGCCGTACTTTTCATATAAAAGCCGAGGGAAGGAGTGCTTGAGAATACCAACCCCTAGAGGATTTTCAGGCACAAAGATAACCATTCCGGCAGTTGCCCAGGCGGTACGCTCATAAGTGTTAGCAGCAACTCCACGTCCAGAAGCGGTCTGTGGATAACCGAAGGTTCCAGGTTCTCTCCAGTTCGGATACTTGTTGATCTGGGTCGCGACCTGCACATCCTCAATCATGGTCTGCCATCCAGAATTGTGTTTTGCCTGCTGCATACTAAAGTAGGCTACCAGTACGCCAACACTCAAGATCGCCACAAGATAGCCGGCATTACGAAGATTAAAGGTCATCTTATGACGATGCTTGAGCACCATCAAGCCCAAATACACCATCTCGCTTACCAATATTAAGACCTCTAAACCAATGCCATTGCGCGCATCGAAAATATAGACGTAGGAGTAAGAGGCCAATAGCATGCCCACCAAGCAGAATGGTATTGCAAGGAATAAACTCATCCGCTGTTTCTGACTAGCGTAGTGCATGAGACTACCCAATAGTCCTCCAATCATGATACTACCAGCAAGGACCCCATTAATTTTTCCATTAAAAAAATACGAACTTCCATACCCATCTGGAGCGTAGAGGTTATTTGAGGCCAAGGCTTTAGGAATGTACTGATACATCAAACCTAGGAAACTGATGAAGATTCCGAGCCACAGCCAATTTACTAAGTTGGGTCTTTTGCTGATTGCCAGCGCCGTTCCCAATGCCAGCCATGCACCCAAGAAGGCTCGTAGCCAAGTACTCGTGAGCTCTGCAAACTGTTGCTGTGGGTAGCGACTTAAAAAAAGATAATGAGCTACCACCCAAAAAAACATCAACCCCAACATGATTAGAGGCAAGGCGTTAGCAATGCTCAATCTAGTCCTGAGCTGTTTATCTCGCAGTTGGTAAACCAGGTATACAGCACCCAAAATAGCGCCGAGCACCAAAAGCACATTACGCAGGGCAATCGTGTCTTTGACAGCCCAAACTCCCAGGAGGGCAGAACTGATCAATATCAAAGCCAGCCCTAACTTGTCATTCTTAATAGAGGGGGAATGGATAATCTGATCTGGGAGCATTTAGCGGGCAATCATTTCAGAATAGGCCAGCGCTAGGCCAGCAGCCAAATCCACTTTTGGACTCCAGCCCAATTGATTCAGCCGATTAGAGTCCATCCACTTTCTGGGGGCGCCATCTGGCTTACTTGAATCAAAACTAATCTTGCCTTGATATCCCGTAGCACTTGCAACTGCGGTTGCAAGCTGAGAAATCGTCACATCACTGCCATAGCCGACGTTGAGATGACTTTGCATAGACTCAGTTTGAGAATCGTATATTCCTTTATCCAACTCCATCACAAAGACAGATGCCGCAGCCATATCGTCAACATAGAGAAATTCACGTCTCGGTGTTCCTGTACCCCAGATCACTACTTCTGGAGCATTGGCTACTTTAGCCTCATGGAATCTTCTAATCAGCGCTGGGATCACATGGCTGTTTTCAGGATGATAGTTATCTCCTGGGCCATATAAATTAGTAGGCATGACCGAGCGGTAATCAACACCGTGCGAGACGCCGTACTGACGGTTATAACTCTCACACATCTTAATACCCGCAATCTTAGCGATCGCGTAGGGCTCGTTCGTAGGTTCAAGCTTGCCAGTAAGAAGAGCATCTTCACTCATTGGCTGGGGTGCTAATTTGGGATAAATACAGCTTGAGCCTAAAAATAATAGTTTTTGAACGCCACTCAAAAAAGCTTGATGAATGACATTGTTTTGCACCATCAAGTTGTCATAAATAAACTCAGCAGGAAAAGTATTGTTGGCATGGATGCCACCTACTTTAGCGGCGGCTAAGTAGACTTGATCTGGTTTCTCAGATTCAAAGAAGGCTTGCACAGCCGCTTGATTAGTTAAATCCAATTCAGCATGCGTCCTACTAACAATGTTGCTGTAGCCCTTAGCCTGGAGATTGCGCACTATGCTTGATCCCACCATTCCGCGATGGCCGGCTACATAAATCTTTTGATTCAGATTTTTACTCACGTGGATACTTTTTTGTTTTATGTTTTTTAATTCTCTTTACCAACTGCTACTGAATAACCATGCTTACTCAATAGGGCATGTTGCTGGGCTTTTTCTAAATCATTGGCTACCATCTCAACAATCATTTGATCAAGGGTAATTTCTGGAACCCAGCCGAGCTTTTCTTTGGCTTTAGTCGGATCACCAAGAAGAGTTTCCACTTCGGTAGGACGGTAGTAACGGGGATCAATTTGCACAATCACATCACCGACCTTTAAGGCGGGGGCTTTATCGCCAACAATCTCGGCAACGATGGCCTTTTCATTCTCGGCGGCGCCTTCAAAACGCAGGGTGATGCCCAGTTGTTTAGCGCTGCGGGTAATAAATTCGCGAACGGTAAACTGCACACCCGTCGCAATGACAAAATCGTCCGGTTTGTCTTGTTGGAGCATGAGCCACTGCATACGCACGTAGTCTTTGGCATGGCCCCAATCTCTCAGGGCATCAATATTACCCATAAAGAGGCATTGCTCTAAACCCTGTGAAATGTTGGCTAAACCACGGGTAACTTTACGAGTCACAAAGGTTTCACCACGGCGTTTAGATTCGTGATTAAAAAGGATGCCGTTACACGCATACATGCCATAAGCTTCACGGTAGTTCACAGTAATCCAGTAGGCATACATCTTGGCTACGGCATATGGGCTTCTTGGATAAAACGGGGTGGTTTCTTTTTGCGGGATTTCTTGAACTAAACCGTAGAGCTCAGAAGTTGAGGCTTGGTAAAAGCGGGTTTTCTTCTCTAGGCCCAAGATGCGGATGGCTTCCAACATGCGTAGAGGTCCCATCGCATCTACATCAGCGGTGTATTCAGGAGACTCAAACGAAACGGCTACGTGAGACTGGGCACCTAAGTTGTAAATCTCATCAGGCTGGCACAACTTAATGATACGTACCAAGTTGCTGGTATCGGTTAAATCACCATAGTGAAGGATCAGATCAGGGTGATTAACGTGGGGGTCTTGATACAGGTGGTCAATGCGCTCGGTATTAAAAGAAGAGGCGCGGCGCTTAATGCCATGAACAATGTAACCTTTTTCTAATAAAAACTCGGCAAGGTAAGAGCCGTCTTGGCCGGTGATGCCTGTGATGAGGGCTACTTTTTTCTGATTAGTCATTGATCTACTCTTCTTTAATTTTGATTTTTTTGGTTGGCTCGCTTAACTGCGTCCATAGGTATCTTCAAACCGCACAATATCGTCTTCACCTAAATAGCTACCCGATTGCACTTCAATGATCTCGAGTGGTGTTTTTCCAGGGTTCGCTAGGCGATGGGTTTGTCCTTGCGGGATGTAAGTACTTTGGTTTTCGGTGAGCATGATCACTTGATCGCCATTGGTAATTTCTGCTACACCTTTAACGACGATCCAATGCTCGGCTCGGTGGTGGTGCATTTGAAGTGATAGGCTGGCTCCAGGCTTTACTTGGATACGCTTTACTTTAAAGCGCTCACCTTCATCGACACTGTCGTACCAACCCCACGGTCTTGCGACCTTGCGATGTAAGTTCTTTTCTTCCCGTTTTTGCGCTTCTAATTGATTGACGATGTTTTTAACATCTTGACTCTTAGATCGATCGGCCACCATCACTGCATCAGCCGTTTCAATAATGATGAGGTTCTCGACTCCTACAGCGCAAACCAAACGACTACTAGCGTGTACTAAGGAGTTCTTGGAGTTAGTGAGTAAGGTATCACCAGAAGTGACATTGCCTTCTTGGTCTTGTTTGCCCACTTGCCATACAGCATCCCAAGCACCTAAGTCATTCCAGCCCGCATCGAGTTCAACCATTTTGACTGTGTACTTGCTACCGGGGCATTTCTCGATGACGGCGTAGTCAATGGATTCACTGGGAATAGCCTTAAAGAGTTCCTTGTCTGGGCGTATAAATTGGGCGTCGCCATTGGCATCTTGCGCTTTATCTTTCCAGGCTTTTTCAGTGGCCTCTAAAATATCGGGGCGAAACTCTTTTATGGCGGCTAACCAAACACTGGCTTTGAGCACAAACATGCCGCCATTCCAAAAGTAGCCGCCCTCTTCTAGATATTGTTTGGCTGTTGGGGCATCGGGCTTTTCGACAAAGCGCTCAACGGTAAATTGGCCGGAATTTTTTCCAACTTCACTACTTTTGGTTTTGATGTAGCCATAGCCTGTTTCGGGGGCGGTTGGAGTAATCCCTAAAATCGCAATTGCGCCGTCATTGGCGATGTGTATAGCCTGCTGCAGCGCCTGTGTGAATGCTGCAGCATTTTGTATCGTTTGATCGGCTGGGGTCACGACCAAGATGGGGTCGCTGTTTGTGCCGGCAGCGTGCTCTTGCGCGTAGAGTGCGGCGAGCGTTAATGCTGGGGCAGTATTTCTGCCGGAGGGTTCAAGCAATAAAGCGGCCTCGAGCATCTTTGATGCGTTTTTCATTTCACGCAATTGGTCCAGCGCCAAGAAACGATGCTCTTCATTGGTCACAACTAAAGTAGTGCCAAGCGCAATTTCAGAATTGGCTACAGAATGAATCCGCTCTATCGCTTGCTGAAATAGACTGTATTGCGAATCATTGTTAGAGAGCACTAAAAATTGCTTTGGAAAGCCTGCACGCGAGAGCGGCCAAAGACGTGTACCCGAACCGCCACAGAGGATGACTGGCAATACTTGGGTCATAAGCTTTTAGGGTTGTTTGGCAATTGTGTCGGCATTTCTTTGGGCATATTGCCTATAAATAATAGATGTTTGATTTTAAGGCCTTCTGATGACCTGCCAATCATTCCAAAAATCAATAGAATATCGATCTAAGCTACATCAACAGCATGAGGAGAATACAAATGACTTTAGTTCCCAAAATCAATGTTCGCAATTCTGTTTCAGAATGCGCCCAGTCTTTGCGTAAAGAAAATGCTGGTAAATATCAGAACTACGCTATTAAAGACTGCATTGCTTCTATTGCCGCCTCCAAAATTAAGTAA